>FZPS01000219.1_pt16 | contig 78752 bp, 88 predicted proteins | sample 1817821 | NCBI WGS metagenome assembly FZPS01 (sample SAMEA104158645, study PRJEB21678) | metagenome | place: Germany | collected 2015-04-21
TAAGAAATTGCTTTATAAAAAATACCATAAGTCTTGCTATATGTCAATACTTTTTACATTGTTGAATAATTTCCTGGATAAATCACACATCTACCTTCCCAATTGATCGAGAAATCTTAAAATCCGATTTCCTTCTATGATCTCTGTAATAGATGATTTTTCAGCAATAATATGTATAATAATCAGGAATAGAAATATGAATAAATTCATTATAAAATTGGCATATAGTACGGTAAAAAAACCCAAAGTAAACCCTAATGCATTTGATCCTGCATCCCCCATCATTGCCTTTGCTTTTATATCCAAAGGGAAATAACAAATAACAATTATAGTGATCATGACTAACAAATAGATGGATTGTTGTCTGAAAAATAACAGCACGACCACGAAGCTATATATCAAATATCCTTTAATTGCTCTTCCCGGGCGTAAATCCAATAGGTTTATACAGTTAGTAAATAGTGCAATGATGGATGCTTTTAGTAGTAATGGAATAAAATTATTTTCAAAAGGCATGGTGACAAAAATTCCGATAACCATTCCCATAATGGCCTTAAGACCACCAGTGGTAAGCTCTAACTTAAGTAGTTTTCCGATATGTCCCTTTAAACCGGAAGTCTCCCTATTCCCCAATAGATCGTCCAAAACGCCTAAAAAGGATATGGATGTTAGGCCTAGTATAAAAATATATGCTATGGAATCTAAGGGATAGAACAAGTGAAGGATGGTAAGGGAACAGATGGATGCGATAGGAAATAGCATTCCAAAACCTATCGGTATATCTTGATTTAGATAGTTTTTTTTAATTGTTTTGCTATCTACCAGCAAACCAAAGAAAAGCTTTTTTGCTATAATCATAACTAACGATGTTATAATCATCAAAAATAAAATCTTCATAGCCTTTTCACCTCTTACCTAGCCTTTTCATTAGGACCATTAAAATATGGAAAAATTGTTTTCCCCGGTGTTTGAACCCCTCTAAGTCCCGTCCTGTTTCTGCATGTTTCATATTTACAGGAACTTCTATGATTCGATAGCGGCTTTGAAGAATATCAATGGTCATATCCACTTCTACCCCATAGCCTCCAGTTGGAAGATGTATTTTTTCAAGCACTTCCCTTTTAAAAACCCTTTGTCCGGATAGGGATGAAGAAACATGTTTATTGGTATAAAAATATACTCCTCTATAGGCAAGCCACTTGACCAGTCCAAAACCTCCTTTTTTCTTTGCCTTTGGAAATTTTCCGATGGTAACATCGCATTGATCTGCTAGTACAGGTTGAATCAGCTTTTCAATTTCTATTGAGCTCTCCTCGGTGTCTGCATCTAAAAAGCCAATGATGTTCCCATTTGCCTGCTTGATTCCGTGCTGTAGCGCCCATCCTTTTCCCATATTTTTTTCTAAGCGGCTAACAATAACCCCTTTTTCCATGGCTTTTTTTGCAGTTTGATCCTGAGATCCATCATCAATGACAATGATCTCATGGATGAATTGACTTTTTAATAATGGCTCTAATGTTTTTCCTATTCTTTTTTCCTCATTATATGCAGGAATAAGTATGCTTACTATTTTTTTTTCCATGTTTGTACTCCTCTTATTCTGGCATGAAATTATCTGCCGAAGGTTTAATTCCATAATTCCCGTTATTACCTAAGATTACTTCTACTAGAGAATATTGTCCCATTAATGTATCAATATTATCTACGGTAGAGATTTTTTGCCTCTTATAGTCATCCATCGATGATATTTTAACTTCGCTTCTTTCCACACCAACTACCGGCATATTATATTGCTTAATCCTTTTTATAATAGGTATGTCAATCATTTCTATTAACTCCTCATATTCCTCCCTAGCACTGCCTCCTGCAATAATAAAGCAATCTATATTTTTAGAAAAATCCCCTCGTAGTTCTATTAAATCATTGTTTCTTAATAGTTGAAGAGTATCCTTATCCTGTTCCAAAATTGCTTGGACTAAATAGTCGGATAGAAAAACAGGAAACTTATCCCTATCTATAGTAATACCCTTGAATTCTGAAAAGTATTGATAGATCTCTTCCATCTTTCTCTTCTCAATATTTGCAAAACCGTTCTTGATATAGGTAATGGAGGATACTTCTCCATTTGCATTCTCTATGGTGGATATCAATTGATTATAATTATAATCCTCGTTGGTTTCAATTATAGCTATATTCATCCCTATAAGCTTAGACTGTATCAGTTTTGGAAATACATTACTGACAAAGCTCTCATAGTAGCTGATTTGTCTGTCCTTTATATTAATGGTCTCATGTAGGCCCTCATTCTCTATTCTAATTTCCCCAAATTTATACTCCAATTCATCAATCAAGGCCTCTTGTTGATTTAAAAATATCTCCTGTCCATCGAACATAAATCCTATAAAGATACCTATCCCTAAAGCAAGAAATACAGCAGCTAATGAAACAATTAAGTAACGCATACTAATCATTGTTCTCTCTCCTTAAAATTCGAATAGTATTCTTAATCTTATCTGGAAAAGCTTTAATAAGTATTGTATGGTTGGAGAATACATTGAAATTATAATAATAGGTAGTAGTGCAGAGAGCACTAAAGCAAAAATGTATTTTAGTTTAATACCTGTCCGATATAATTTATTAACTCCTTTTGCATCAATCAATTTAGAGCCTATCTTTAATCGAACTAAAAAGGTACTTGCCATTCCTTTTCTGCCTTTTTCTAAAAAATCAATCATATTGGAATGGCTACCAAGTGCTACAATTAAGTCCGCACCCTTTTCAAAGGCAATGAGCATGGCAATATCTTCACTAGTGCCAGGAGCCGGTATTGTTTTTGCTTTCAGTCCTAATTTATTAATGCGATCCAATCCAGGCGCTTTCCCATCGGTATAGGCATGTACAACCAATTCATCACAGCCTTTTAGTGCTTCATCACTGACACTGTCCATATCCCCCACTATAATATTGGGCTTATATCCAAACTCAAGTAGGGCGTCAGCTCCCCCATCAACGCCAATCAATACTGGCTTTTCTTCGTTAATATAGGATTGTAGAGTTTCTAGGTCCTCCTTATAGTTTTGTCCCCTAACCACCACAACAACATGTTTTCCCTTTATTTGGGTTTTTAATTTTGGGATAGTTATTCCGTTAAGAATCATATCCTTTTCCTTTTTAGCGTATTCTAAGGTGTTTTCAATAAACTTGTCTAATTCTTTAGATATATTGTTTTTGGCTTGATTGGTTTTATAACTAACAACTTCTTTGGTTAACCATAGTCCCTTTCCAATTAATTGTCCATCCTTATAAATCTCATTATCTATAACCTCTATTTCATCTCCGTCCTCTATCGATTGAAACAGATCTTCCTTCACTTCATCAAGAATGGGAATATTCCCTTCAATTAGCACCTTTGGTCCTAAATTAGGGTACTTGCCACTTATGGATTGTTCCATGTTTATAACCAATTTTATTTTAGCACTAACCAATGATTCGGCAGCCACTTCATCAATATCCTTATGCTTAATAATGGCTATTTCTCCTGCATGAATTCTTTTCGCTAAATCCTTTGTTCTACGATCTATTTTTACAATACCCTTTATCAAATTTAACCCTCCGTATAACTCTTATCATATATAGTTTTTTAAAAGGTTTAAATCTTCTTTAACATTTTATCATAAAATAATTTTAACATTTTTGGTAAACAGAAAGAAAAGCAGCCAAGCTGCTTTCCTAAGGTGTCAAGGATTTATTAGATAAAATCTAACTATTTCTCGCTTAATAATTTATTTAATTCATCCATAAAAGTATTAATATCTTTGAACTGCCTATATACCGATGCAAACCTTACATAGGCTACCTCATCCACATTTTTTAATTCTTTCATGAGATACTCCCCTATAGTTGTACTTGATATCTCCCTTTCTGTAGATTTAAAGATATTCTTTTCTATACGATCAACCAATTCTTCTATTTGACTTATGGATACGGGTCTTTTTTCACAAGCCTTTAGGACCCCATTCATTATTTTGTTCCTATTATAGGGATCTCTACTACCGTCCTTTTTAATGACCATTAAAGGGATATTTTCAATTTTTTCGTAAGTAGTGAATCTTTTTAAACATTTTAAACATTCCCTTCTTCGTCTTATGCCATTCTCATTTGGCCGGGAATCAACAACCTTATTTTCACTAGAACTACAAAAAGGACACCTCAAAATAACTCCTCCCCAATTTTAAACCCACAAGCTATATGTACTGCTGGATCTCTTTAAGTCATTATACATTATTAGGGTTAACTTGTCCATTTTTGCAGTTTATAGTTCAATGTTTCCAGCATTTTTATATATTTAGATCCCTGTAGGTAACTAAAAGAACTTCCTCTCCTATTTTCTTGATATCAGACCATGGGATAATATATTCATTTCTACTGCTCATAAAAAACCCGATCCTACCATTTCCAGGTACGATGATGGCCTCAATTCTTCCTTCGCTTAAATTAACCATGATATCCGAAACATTACCTAAAATCTTTCCATCTGTAAGGTTGACAACTTCTAGTTGTTTCAATTCGGAAATCACCATATCTATATTCCCCTTTTATATATTCGCAAGCATAATTTTACCTATATAATATATATGCAAAAGATAAAACAGAAATTACATTTAAATATACTTTCGCATATGGGATAGGGCGTTCTTCTCTAATCTAGAAACTTGAGCTTGGGATATACCAATTTCCTGTGCTACTTCCATTTGGGTTTTCCCTTCAAAAAATCTTAAATTTAAGATTAATTTTTCTCTTTCATTTAGCTTTTGCATGGCTTCTTGCAAAGCAATATTTTCCAACCATATTTCATCCTGGTTTTTCTCATCACTAACCTGATCCATAACATAGATTGCATCTCCACTATCATGATAGATAGGTTCGAACAGTGATATCGGATCCTGTATGGCATCCAAGGCAAATACTACCTCTTCCCTAGATATTCCTAATTCATTTGAGATCTCATTTATGGAGGGTTCCTTCGTATTTTTATTCGTTAATTGGTCCCTTACCTGTAATGCTTTATATGCGATATCCCTTAAAGAGCGGCTCACTCTTATTGGATTGTTGTCTCTTAAATACCTCCGTATTTCTCCAACAATCATTGGAACAGCATAGGTTGAAAATTTTACATTTTGACTTAGGTCAAAATTATCAATAGCTTTTATTAGGCCAATACAACCAACTTGAAATAAATCATCTAGGTTTTCTCCCCTATTGTTGAATCGCTGAATGACGCTTAATACTAACCTCAGATTCCCTTGTATAAAGGTCTCCCTTGCGTCTTCATCACCTTGATGTATTAGATCAAATAATTCTCTCATCTCCTTATTTGTTAATACAGGTAACTTGGATGTATTTACCCCACAAATTTCAACCTTATTTGCCATATTGTTGGTCATTCCTTTCTACCCCAGTATTAATATCTTGATTATTTCCTCTATTACTCTATTTATTCAAGATCTTAACTGGAATATATTGTAATAAGGAATTCCCTCCAAACATTGCCTGCTTTCATGTGGCTAAAAAAATTTTTATTCCTATAAAAAACTTTCGAATATTTACGAGAAATAGAACTATACCATCCTATTGATTTCTTTTTTTAGCCTTTTAATAATTCGTTTTTCTAACCTTGAAATATAGGATTGTGAAATTCCCAACATATCTGCTACTTCCTTTTGGGTTTTTTCTAAGCCATCCTTCAGCCCAAATCTCAATTCCATAATTTTTTTTTCTCTATCATTCAGTTTGTTCATGGCTATTTGAAGCAATTCTTTATCCACTTCCTCCTCAATGCACCTATGTATGACATCATTTTCAGTGCCAAGAATATCCGAAAGTAATAGTTCATTACCATCCCAATCTATATTCAGTGGTTCATCGAAAGAGATCTCAAGTCTTATTTTGTTATTTCTACGCAAAAACATTAATATTTCATTTTCTATACATCGGGAGGCATAGGTTGCTAACTTTATATTTTTTTTGGGATCAAAAGTATTGACCGCTTTAATTAGCCCAATAGTCCCAATGGAAATTAAATCTTCCACACCTATACCTGTATTTTCAAATTTTCTAGCGATATATACGACCAATCTTAAATTTCGCTCTATAAGAATGGTCTTTACCCCGCCATTATTATGTTGATTTTTAAGGCGATTTACTAGGTATAACTCCTCCTCCATAGTCAAAGGGGGTGGGAGCACCTCACTTCCACCTATATAGTAGATCTCACCTATTTCTATTAAGTTATATTTATACAATGTGTTTAGGTAGAAAATCTGGAGTTTTAAAAGAAGAATTTTTGCTTTTATTTTCATGCTTAACCCCCTATGGATGTGTGTTTAGAATCTCAGGATGTAATATGGCATAATATTCACCATTTTTACTTAACTTGTGTTTATAGATCGCCATAATAACATTATCGATCTCTTTTCTCCACTTTTTATTAAAGATGGTCACAGTATCTGTTTTAAAACCAATTAACAAACCATTTTCCTTACCTATTGTTGAGTAGGGTATCATCCTAAAACGATTCATCCAATTTGAATTTAAAAGTCTATTTGATATCAACTCAAAATCAATTTCTGGATTTTCTAAAAATATTTCCTGAATCTCCTCTGGGAGTATACTTTCTACAAGATGATATTCAACAATAATAACGGGTAAATTTGTTAGGGGATCACTTAAAAAATTTGCTGTATCAAAGAGACCTATAGTCTCAATTTTTTTGTTTTCTATATAAATATATAAAGAAATTAAAATATCATCCTTTGAGAATATTCTTTGTATATACTTCCAAGAAAAATTAATAGAAATAAGTCCAATAAGACAACTAAGGAATAATAAACTAACTGGAAAATCCAATACATAAAAAAATCCCCTTGACGATAGACCCCCCCTCCTTGTAAGGTAAATTAAAGCAAAGGCTATCCCCCCAAATATAAAGGAAATTAAGTAAAAAATGGCGAAGGATCTAATAAAATCCTTAAATTTATAGGGTGCAAACACAACAACAATAATTAGAATAGATAGACATATCTTCATAGAACTTTGATTGAGAAAGTTCATAGATGGTATATAAATTAATATGGTATATATGGCTCCTATAATAGCTCCCAAAGCAATTCTTAATAAATTTATTTTTTTCTTTGAAAAATGGGCAGTTAACAATAATATGAGTGAATTCATGATAAAATTTTCTATGATTATTACATCACCAAATATGTATGCCACAATAGCCCTCCTTTTTACAAGGGTATTGCATTTATAATATAATATGTGTGTTATTAAATATATATGAATCCTATTCTAAAATAATTGTATCTGAAATTTATTATAGCTAAATCCTATTTAAAAGTTTGTCATAATAAGAAGTCGAAATACCGAGATTTTGATAGATTTATAAATTCAAACAAAAAAAGAATAGACCGAAGTCTATTCAAATGTCCTATTCGTATTATTATATTTTACTTTCTCAAGAAAGTAGGAATATCCAGATCTTCGTTATTAAAAGCTTTTGGAGATTTCCTTATGGTTGCGGCTACTTCCTCAAAAGATTGTGTGGCATAGTTATCGAATCCAGTAGCTATCACAGTAATTTTAATCTCATCTTGAAGACTCTCATCGATTACTGCACCAAAAATTAGATTAACATCGGGATCTGCGGCTTGGGCGACTAACTCTGCTGCTTCATTGACATCAAAAAGACCCAATTGTGAGCCGCCAGTAATATTTAACAACACACCCTTAGCTCCCTGAATGGATGTCTCTAGTAGAGGACTTTGTATAGCCTTTTGTGCGGCTTCAACAGCCCTATTCTCGCCACTTGCCCATCCTATACCCATATGTGCTAAACCTTTGTTTTCCATGATGGTTTTTACATCGGCGAAATCTAAATTAATAAGCCCGGGAACGGCAATTAAATCTGATATTCCTTGCACTCCTTGAAGAAGAACATCGTCAGCTATTTTGAAAGCCTCACTTAAAGATGTTTTCTTTTCCGCTATCTGGAGTAATCGATCGTTGGGAATAGTAACAAGGGTATCAACCTTTGTCTTTAATTCTTCAATCCCTTTATCTGCTTGTTCCATTCTTTTTCGTCCCTCAAAAGTAAATGGTTTTGTAACTACTCCAACCGTTAAAATGCCTAATTCTTTTGCAATAGTAGCGACAACTGGAGCTGCTCCCGTCCCGGTACCTCCACCCATACCTGCAGTTATAAATACCATATCTGCTCCTTCTAATGCTTTATAGATCTCCTCCCTGCTTTCTTCAGCAGATTTTTGTCCAATTTCTGGGTTGGCACCCGCTCCTAAACCCTTGGTTATCTTTTCCCCAATTTGAATTTTATGCTCAGCTTGAGACATAACTAAGGCTTGTTTATCAGTATTTAGGGCAATGAAATCAACACCCTGAAGGCCCGCTTCAATCATTCTATTTACAGCATTATTTCCGCCACCGCCACAGCCTATTACTTTTATTTGAGCAAATTGTTCTAAATTCATATCAAATTCTAGCAAATTGAGACCTCCTTCAATCTGGATAATTTAATGGGTAATCATAAATTTCGCTCAGACAACTACTCCTAATCAAAACTTTAGTTTTATAAAAGGATTTTTCTATATCCCAATGCAACTCTAAGTAAATAATTCAACATTATCAGATATTTCCCTCTTTTTTAATTTATTTTTTTATAATTCTTTTTAATAGATGTCTTCGTATTATTGCAAAGTTCTGGAACAACCTTGTTCCAAATGCAAATATTGCTGCATAATATAATGGAACCCCAAGTCTATCCCCTACATAGGCAAGAAAAGCTGCTAGAATTGCATTGCCAAAAAAACCTGAAATAAAAATGTTACTATCAAATTTTTCCTCCATACTGGATCTTATTCCACCAAAAACTGAATCTAGTGCTGCTAGCACAGCAATTGACATGTAGGAGGAATAAATTAATGGGACATTAAAGGGAATGATAAAGCCAATAATAATTCCTAAGACCAAACCTATTAGTGGGAGAATCATACATTATCACCTTCTTCAACTAAATTAAGGTATTTGTTCTCTGGTACATTGGGGTTGCCTTTTATTACAATTTTCGCCTGCTCAGTAATGCGAATTCGTATATCCCACAATTTCATTAACTCTATTATGCCATCCCTTCTTGTTAATACTCCTTCCAGCCTTCTCGGGTCCCCAATTGCTTCTATAATAAATGGAGGAGCAAAAATTCGATTTTCTACCTTAATAGTGGCACCATTACAGTCTATTTTTGAGTGCCAAGATATTGGATATCCATTAATAGCAATCCTTTCAGCACCTGCCCCCTTTAGATCATTGATGATCTGCAATACATCACTATTATGGATGATAAAATTATTAATATTTTGTCCATCTGCATATTGTTCGCTATCTTCCATTACAATCCTTATTCCAGGTCCTTCAAGATCCCTTTGCCCGGCAAGGATCCTATTCCATTCAAGCTCATCCTCCAATGACTTTATAATATCATCAACATCATATTCATCAGAATTATATGCATTAAGTTTTTCTTCTAATTCTCCAATTGTGGATTTTAATCGAGCTATCTCAAGTTTTTCATTTTCTATGTTTTTTTGATCCTCTACAATACTTCTCATAGTTACTATATCGGTTGAATTATTGTTTTGTTTAAACTGCATACCGGTGGTAATTCCTGTAACAATAAATATAAAAACAATTATCCAAATTCTATTCTTGTTTCCCATTGATGGGACCTCCTATTGTTAATTATCTTCTACAGGTCGGGCATAGTTAAAATCTATAATGCTTTTATAACTTGGAATAATTATTTCATCCTCACTCTTTATTGTCACCTGTATATAATTTGAATTTAATAATTCTACAATACCACCCCTTAATTCTATAGCGGATTGTAATGTTTTGGCATCGCCAATAACTTTAAATACGAAGGGTCTAGAAAACTTTTCTCCATTAATAACAATATGATTTCCAGCTAATCGAATCTCAGAAGTTGATATAATCCTTTGTTCATTAATAGCTATGGCTTCTGCGCCCGAGGAATTCAACTCATTTAATAGTAGCAAAAGGTATTCAGGATAGATTAGGAAGGGGTCAAAACCCATATCTTCCTCTAAAGGTGTATAATCTAATGTAATAATAATTCCGGGACCCTTTACTTCCAATAGTCCTGCACTCATTTGGGCGAGTTGAGTGTTTTTCCTTAAATTTTCAACAATTTTACTATCGTGAACAACCTGATCTTCAAACTCATTTATTTCATTTTGCAATTCCACCACTTTTTTGGAAAGAGCATCCTTTTCCTTCCTTAGCTCGTTTAATTGTCCTGCTAATTCCTGAGCCCTCGTGGTTGATACAAAACCGCCTAATTGGCTTACGGATTTATATTGAGTAACGATCATAAGTCCTATGATAATACATATGACGGTAATTTCAATTTGCCCTTTAAAAGTTTTTTTCATCCTTTTACCTCCTAGTTATTGCGGGGCTTAGATACAGGATCTCCACCATGACTTATATCAACAATACTATTTGGAAGCTCCTGCGATACAAAAGTTTTAACGAAATTAATTTTCTTTTCTAAAATAGCATCATCACCGACGATAATGACACTTCCAGATTTGGTGTACAATTGAATACTATAATCTTCAAGAACATGAATTTCTGATATATGTTGACTAAGCTGGTTTTTTTCCAATAGAATGACAATGCTTAGCAATGCATTCTTTAACCAGCTTGGGGTTATGTCAATGGTCTTTCCTACAAGGAAGCTAACATCTTCCAGCCCAGTAATTAAGGGATAATTATAGGATTTTAACACCTGACTTTTTTCCAATACGACCCCTTCCTCATCGATATAGATAAAAATCCCGTCTTCAAAGGGGATAATACAAGATAGATCTCTTTCTTGAATGGTTAATATAATCCTATCTGGAAGTTCAAGTGACACCGACGCTTCTTTTACAAAGGAGTGCCTCCTTATTTTATCTTCAACATTGCTTTTATTGAGCATAAAAATATTCATCCCTAGGTCTATATGTGACAGTTTAATAATCTCTTTTTCTTCGATATAATCATTCCCATGTACTACGATCTCTCTAATTGCAAAAAAATCCGTATAAAGAAAAAAATATCCGGTTATTAGCGCAAAGAAGAGAAATATCAATAATATTATACCATACCTACCCTTTAAAAATCCTCTATGCCTACGATAGTTTGCTCTTTTTTTACATATTTTTGACATAGTCATCGCTCCATACTTGTCCAGTTTTTAAAGGAATTTATTAACATGCTATACTACTGAAACAGGAAAGTTTTGACCTAATTTATGCAAGTCGAACTTTCCTATTACATAGAAGTACATATATATTTAATCGTCAGTTCTCAAAATCTCTGCACCTAAATTCTGTAATGATACTTCAAGCTTTTCATAGCCCCTGTCAACATGATGAATATTATCGACTATGGTTTCACCTTCTGCTGCAAGACCTGCAAGTACTAAAGCTGCGCCCCCTCTTAAATCTAAAGAAGTTACATGGGTACCATATAGTTTGTTGACACCTTTCACTACAGCAACCCTTCCATCTACCTTTATATTTGCTCCCATACGAATTAATTGAGATGCATGTTTATATCTGTTTTCAAATATTGTTTCGGTAAATATACTAGTTCCCCTTGCAATGGTCATTAGTGCCATCATTTGCGCTTGCATGTCTGTAGGGAAACCTGGATAGGGCAATGTTCTAATGGTTTCCACCGCTTTCAATCTTTTAGGTGCTTCAATTATAATTCTATGATCTATGTTGGTAATTCTGCATCCGACTTCCGAAAGTTTCGAAATGACTGAACTTATATGTTCAATATGAGCGTTATTTAATACAATTTTACCACCCGATATTGCAGCCGCAATGGCAAAAGTCCCTGCAACAATTCGATCTGGCATAATAGTATACTCTACATCATTTAATTCTTTTACTCCTTCAATGGTGATGGTGTTTGTACCTGCTCCAGTAATTTTGCATCCCATTTTATTTAAAAAACACTGTAAGTCAGTTATTTCTGGTTCCTTTGCAGCATTTCTAATAATAGTTACGCCATCAGCTAAGGAGGCTGCTAACATAATATTTTCTGTTGCTCCCACACTTGGATAATCCAATTGAATATGGGTTCCCTTTAAGCTGCTAGATTGACAATAAATATAACCGTGAGATTCTACAACTTCTGCACCCAAGTCACGAAGGCTTTTTAAATGTAAATCAATGGGCCGAAGACCAATATCGCACCCACCGGGATAGGAAAATTTGGCCTGTTTATGTTTTGCCAGGATCGCCCCCAAAAGAATAATGGAGGAACGCATTTCTCTAACCAATTTTTCGGGAACTTCATTGGTGTGTATTAAACTAGAATCCACATAAAGGACGGTTCCCTCTTTTTTTATTTTACAGCCTATAGACTCCAATATTTGAATCATTGTATTTACATCTTTAAGATCAGGAACATTATGAATAATACTTTCCCCTTGATTTAGTATTGCGGCAGCTAATATTGGCAAAACAGCATTTTTAGCGCCATGTACTTCTACTTCACCTTTTAATGGAAAGCCACCTTTTAGACGGAATTGGCTCATGCTTTACACCTCCGAGTAAGACCATATGACACAATGAATTTAATAATCTATAATTATATTATGCGAAAAACCCAAAGGTGTGACGAAGTTGATTGTTCCTTTTTCCTATTATCAATCAATATTTGTAAATCTAGAAATATTAAGTAAAATCCCCATTCCTCCCAGCAAAAAAACCAATGAAGAACCGCCCGCACTTATAAAAGGTAGTGGCATCCCTGTAACCGGTAATAAAGAAGTAGCAACCCCAACATTAATAATAACCTGAAAAGCAATTAAGAAAATAAACCCTGCTGAATATAATGAGGCAAACATGTCAGGCGCATGCAAGGCGATCCTTATCCCTCTCCATATTAGTAGTATGAACAAAATTAATATTGTGGTAGTGCCTATTAGACCTAATTCTTCACCGATATGAGCAAAGATAAAATCGTTTTGAGGTTCTGGTATGTAGAGTAGCTTTTGTTTGCCATTTCCTAACCCTTGACCAAAAATCCCCCCCGAACCGAGTGCTAGTAACGATTGAATGATCTGATATCCATCCCCTGCCATGTCTGCCCAAGGATCTAAAAATGAAGTGAATCTCTCCAACCGATATTCCGCTGCCATAACCAACCATATTAAAGCGGGCACAGCAATTGATCCAAGAAGTGCAATATATTTCAAGTTAGCCCCTGCTACAAATAGCATTGCAAATATTACGGCTGCGATTAACACAGAGGTACTTAAATCAGGTTCCAAGACAATAAGGCCGGAGATGATACCTGTCAATAGGATATAAGGGATAATCCCTCTAGTCAATGTACGAATATCTTCTTTTTTTTGGGCAAGGCTATTGGCCATAAATATTATAATACCTATTTTTGCTATTTCAGAAGGCTGTATTGTATGTGAACCGATACCAATCCATCTTGTTGCACCATTGTATTCAACCCCTATACCAGGAATAAAAATAACACTTAGAAGTATTACACATACGATAAGAATAAGATTGGCATACCTTTGAATCTTTTTATAGTGAATTTTAGAAGCAATTGCCATTATTACCATTCCAATTACACTCCATTGCAATTGGCTTTTAAGGAAATGAAAATCATCATTAAAACGGATTCCTGCAGAATATTGGCTGGCGCTGAATACCATGACAATCCCTATTGAAGTTAGGAGGGTAACAGCAAAAATAATAATGAAATCAGCAGGACTTTTTTTAGGCATCTTTTTACCTCCTTAGATCTCTTACCAAAGTTTTGAAATGTTCTCCCCTCTCTTCAAAACTTTTATACATATCCCAACTTGCACATGCTGGAGAAAGCAATACAACATCGCCCCTATTAGCCAGCTTAAAGGATTCCTTCACCGCTTCATCTAAATTGTTTACCTTTTTTACATTGTGAAATTTGTGCTTTTTAGCCGTACCTTCAATAATTTCAGCGGTTTCACCGAAAAGTAATAGGTATCTTACCTTGTTATTAAATGATTGAATAAACTCAGTAAAGTCGTTCCCCTTATCTAAGCCCCCAGCAATTAATATAATAGGTTTTTTCATTGCCTCAATAGCTTTTATGGAAGCTTCTGGATTGGTTCCCTTTGAATCATTTATAAAATCAATTCCTCCAATGGTTTCTACCAATTCTATGCGATGACTAACCCCTTTAAACTCTTTTAAGACACTTCTCATGCTTTCCATCGGCACATTTCCATAGTATGATATAGCGATGGCAGCAAGGGCATTTTCCAAATTATGTTCCCCCAATAATTTGATATCATTGATTGAACATACTTGGATAACATCTCCCTTGTCTTTAATGAATATACTATCACCTTTAACAAAGACCCCTTGGTTCAATTCCGTTTTTCTGCTAAAAAAAACAACATTACTTTTGGCTTTTTCCCCTAAAATACTGGTAATTGGATCATCTGCATTTAAAATAGTAATGTCTTCCAGGGTTTGATTCAAAAAAATCTTACTTTTCTCCTGAATGTAGTTATCCATGGTTCCATGCCGATATAGATGATCCGGGGTAATGTTTAAAATAGCAGATATATTTGGCTTAAAATATACCGTTCCTTCAAGTTGGAAACTGCTAATTTCTACAATCAGCCAATCTTTACTATCCAAATTTTCTATTTGGGATATCATAGGTACTCCGATATTACCAGCAACAAAGGAACCAATATTGGCTGCTTTAAATATTTCTCCTACAAGGGTGGTCGTGGTAGTTTTCCCGTTGGTTCCGGTAATAGCAATAATCTTTGAGTTATTAAAACGATATGCCAGCTCCACTTCGCTTATTACTTCAATTCCTTGCTCCTTAGCAGTCTTTATAATAGGTATATCCATAGGGACACCGGGACTCATGACGATTCCATCAATATCTTCTAATGCTGATAGAGGCGGTTGAATTCCGAATATCCCCTTAAGGTTTTTATTCTTCTCTAATTCAATGATATTTTTGTTAAGTTTTTCTCTCTTTTCTATATCGGTTATGGTGACATAGGCGCCATGGTCTAATAAATATCTAGCAGCAGCAATACCACTTTTAGCCGTTCCAATCACTAAGAAATTTTTTTTATTTAATATCATCACTTCATCCATTTCCTTCCTAGTGTATTGATAATGCCAGCATACTTACAAGGGCTAATATTAATCCAACAATCCAAAAAACTATGACAACCTTCTTTTCATGCCATCCCGAAAGCTCAAAATGATGGTGTAAAGGACTCATTTTGAATACTCTTCTCCCAGTCATTTTAAAGCTTACCACTTGTATGATAACCGATAGAGTTTCGATAACATATATCCCACCTATTATTGGTAAAAAAAGCTGTAATCTGGTTAGAACAGCTAATGCCGCAACTGCTCCACCTAATGCCATAGAACCGGTATCACCCATAAAAACCTGGGCAGGATAGAAATTAAACCTTAAGAATCCTAAACAGGCACCAGCAATGGTTCCTGAAAAAATTGTTAGGCCCATATACCCTAATCCCAAACTTGCAAGGGCAAAAAATGCTGCCACAACTAAGGTGATTCCAGCAGCTAATCCATCCAAACCATCAGTTAGATTAACACTATTAGCCGTTCCTACGACAATAAATATTGTTATGGGAATATAAGCAATGCCTAAATCAAAATATTTAGTGGTAAAGGGAATTAGAAGTGATGTTCCTATATAGGGGTGTTTGGCAGCATAAGTTGCTACAATGCCTGCTATGATAAGTTGGCCTAATATTTTTTGGTAAGCCTTTAGCCCTAAATTCCTTTTTAAAACAACTTTTATAAAATCATCGATAAGTCCTATAATTCCAAAACCTAGTGCAACAATCATCGCAATGATTAGGTCAGTGCTTTGCCCTGCAAATAGAATACTTGCAATAAAGACAGAGATCATTATTATAATTCCGCCCATGGTTGGTGTGCCTGATTTCTTTATATGACTTTGAGGACCTTCCTCCCTGATACTTTGACCAAATTTCAACTTTTTTAATATAGGCAGTATGATAGGTCCTAAAAATAAAGAAATTATAAAAGCAATGATGGTTGCGTAGATTAATTGACGCATCTTTTATCCCCTCTCTTGTAAAAACGATACGATTTCCTCCAATTTCATTCCTCTTGAGCCCTTTATTAATATAATATCGCCCTTATTTAGAATACTTTTTAACAGGTCTATTGCTTCCTTATTATTTTTCACATATAGAGCCTGATTTTTTTCCATTCCATGTTCAATGGAACCTTCTACATAGTATTGAGCGGCTTGCCCTATGGCAATAAGTAGATCAATATTTAATTGCTTAACATATTTTCCTATCTCTAAATGAGCAGTCTTTAGCCATTCTCCCATTTCTAACATATCACCAAGTATTGCGATCTTCCTATTATTCCCACTATTTTTCAAAACCTCAAGTGCTGCCTTCATGGAATCAGGATTTGCATTATAAGCATCATTAATGATGGTCAGACCCCCATGATGAATGATGTCCATCCTCATTTTACTTGGCTTAAAGTGGTTCAAACCCGATTGAATTTCTTCTTTGGATAAACCAAAGTGCTTGCCTATATATATAGCAAACAAGCTATTATATACATTGTGCACACCAGGCAGCTTTAATGAATAGTCTTCTTCTTCCAAGTTTTTCAAGTCCTTGTATTTGAAATCGATACCCATTTTTTTTGAATGAATATCAAAAGCCTTCCCATCTAATTTATTGCCATGGATCCCCAGAAACACAGTTTTAAACAACTCATTATCAATAGTACTAAGGAAAGGGTCATCCCCATTTAGTAAAGCCGTTTGATCCCTTGTTAAGGTCTCTAAAATTTCTCTTTTTGCTTTAAAAATATTATCTTGGGATCCTAAGTGCTCTATATGGGTCAAGCCGATATTAGTAATAATTGCGATATCCGGTTTTACAATATTTACCAGTCTTCTTATTTCGCCAGTATGATTCATTCCTATTTCAATAACCGCGATCCTATGGGTACTTTCTAATTGAAAAACTGTTAGAGGGAGTCCGATTTCATTGTTGAAATTGCCTTGGGTTTTTAGAACATTAAGTTTTTCTCCTAAAACCGAAGCAATCATATCTTTAGTAGTGGTTTTTCCGCTACTTCCAGTAACGGCTATAAAAGGGATATTAAACTTGCTTCTATAGTATGAAGCTAAGTTTTGTAGGGCTTCAATAGTATTTTCTACTAAAATTATATTAGTATCTGGATAAATTATATCCTTCTTTTCAGTTAAATAGGCGATTGCTCCATTAAATATGGATTGCTCTATAAAGTCATGTCCGTCGAAATGTTCCCCTCTTATGGGTATAAATAGCTGACCTTCAGAGACAGTCCTGGAATCAATGGAAATTCCCGTGATTTTTTTGTCATGAATGTCATGGATATAGTTCAATAATTCACCGTTTACTGCCTTCAGAACTTCATGAATGGTTAACTTTTCCATGTTCTTCATCCTTACTTAATAATTCTTTAATAATCTCTTTTTCATCAAATGGAATGACTTTTTCCTTAAGAATTTGATAGGTTTCATGACCTTTACCAGCAATTAGAATGATATCATTTTCCTTTGCTCTTTTTAAGGAAGCATGAATAGCCTCCTTTCTATTTTCAATCACAGTATATGGGCAAGTAGTCTTCTCTACACCTGGTATAATATCTTGAATAATGGAAAGAGGGTTTTCAGATCTTGGATTATCCGAAGTAATAATACAATAATCTGCCAATGAGCCAGCTATCTCCCCCATAATGGGTCGCTTTGTTTTGTCGCGATCTCCTCCACATCCAAATACTAGAATTAACTCACCTTGAATAAAATGCTTAATGGTATTGAGCACATTTTTTAGCCCATCAGGTGTATGTGCATAATCAATGATTACTGTATAGGGTTTATGGATATCAACAAGTTCAAATCGACCCGGAACCGAAGGAATATTCCTTAGTGCCTCCTTGATGATATTTATAGGTACACCTTCAATAATGCCAACAACGATTGCAGCTAAAGCATTATACACACTAAACATCCCTGGTATTCTAATAAACATATCCACTCGAATTCCTTTTCCTTCAAAGGTAAAGGAAACACCGCGTTGTTGTATTTCAATATTTTTTGCTATAAAATCACACCTACTATGGATACCAAAGCTATAATTTTTTATATCCCTATCTTTTAAAAGGGCTATGAGTTTTTTCCCATAGGGGTCGTCCCCATTAATTATATTTGCTCTACTGGTCATATAGAACAACTTTGATTTCGCCATAAAGTAATCTTCATAATTAGGATGGAAGTCCAAATGGTCTTGGGAAAGATTCGTAAATATTCCGATGTCGAATTGGGTTCCTTCTACCCTATTTAACGATAAAGAATGGGAGGATACCTCCATTACACAATACTCTACTCCTTTCTTGACCATGCGTGATAATAAATCTTGCAAATCCAAGGCTTCCGGTGTCGTATGTTTGGATTCATAGTATGTATCCCCAATAAAATTACCGATGGTACCAATATTACCAATCTCCTTGTTCCATTGTCTAAGTATTTCACTTACCAGGAAAGATACACTAGTTTTTCCGTTGGTACCGGTTACTCCTATTAAACTTAAATTTTCCGAAGGATAACCATAAAAACGATTAGCTAGAAATGCCTGTGCTAATCTACTATTTTCCACTTGGACATATGTTATTCCATCCTTTTTATCCTTCAATTCCTCCTCATAAACAATGGCTACTGCCCCTCTATTAATAGCTGATTCGATATATTTATGTCCATTGGTCTTAAATCCTTCTACGGCAATAAATAAACTGTTTTTTCCACATAATCTGGAATCATAGTTAATACTATGGATTTCCTTCTCTAGGGAACCCTGGCAAGAAATAAGATCTATACCCTTCAACAATTCTTTTAAAATCAAAATAATCCTCCTTGATCCAAAGTCTATTATTTTCTATTATTTACCTTTTTTATAGGATGTATCCCTCAATTAATTAATTATCTAATAATCACTTTCAAAAAGCAATAATTATATATTTTTCAATATGAACAGAAAAGACAACTTATAAATTCAAGTTGCCCTTTTCTATTACAATTTAACCTGAGAAGTGTTATTCGATTGGTTTAAATTCCACTCTAACAAAGGCTCCCTTATTGATGTATTCCCCCGGCTGTGGTTGCTGGTCTATTGAAATTCCACTTCCATTAATCTCAATATTTAACCCCTTTTCTTTTAATATTTTGTTTGCTTCTTGTATGGTTTTATCCAACACATTAGGAACCAGAACCTTGCCCTCCTGATCTTGATCCCCTTCCAGTTCGCCTTGAACCGTTAGATGGATCTTAGTGTTTTCTTCTACCTCAATACCAGGTAATGGGCTCTGATTGATTATGATATCCGATCCATCTATGCTTGTGCTGGTATAACCTAATTTGTTGGTTGCGAGAATTTCAGCTGCCTCATCCCTGGTCATATTTCGCACTTCTGGTACAACCACCATTTTTTTCTTTTCCACTTCTTCTTCATAATCCACTGGTATATTTAAATATTTTAAGGTATCCTCCATTACTTTCCCCGCCACCGGTGCCGCTATCTGACCGCCATAGGTATTATTGGGATTAGGCTCATCGATAACAACTAACACTGTAATCCTGGGATCAGTGGTAGGAGCAATACCTATAAATGATGCAACATATTTCCCTTCCCCATACCTTCCATCGATGACCTTATTGGCAGTACCAGTTTTCCCACCTATGGCATAACCGGCAACCTGAGCCTTCGACCCTGTCCCCTCACTTACCACAGATTCTAATATTTCCAATAGGGTTCCTGAAGTGTCCGAAGAAATTACCTGTCTCACTTCTTCTGGCTTGTATTCATGGATCACCTCATTGGTTTCAGGCTCTAGAATCGCATCAACGATCCTTGGCTTCATTAAAACTCCATTATTTGCAATGGCTGAAGCAGCAGTGATTAGTTGTATCGGGGTTACAGTGATTCCTTGACCATAGGAACGAGTAGCTAGTGCTACATCCTTAACATCCTGATTAGGAGGTACTATTCCTGCATCCTCCCCTTCTAAGTCAATTCCTGTTTTTACTCCAAAACCAAACCCATTGATATATTTGTAGAATCGATCTGCTCCCAGTTTAAGAGCAACCTCAACGAATACAGGATTACAGGATTGTTGAACCGCTTCTTTAAATGTTTCAGATCCATGTGCCCTTGGATATCTCCAGCATTTTAACATTCTATCCCCAACTTTAATAAATCCTCTATCATAGAATTGGGTTTCAGGAGTTACAATCCCTTCCTCTAAACCTGCTGCTGAAGTGATTATTTTAAAGGTTGATCCAGGCTCATAGTTAAATGAAACCGAAGGGTTTTTCCATACTTCCTGCTGTTTTTCTCCTAAGCTTTTTTCTACTCTTTCTCCCTTTTCATTTTTTTTAGTGAAATCATAGCTTAACTTTTCGGTCATAATATTAGAAATTTCTCTAGGGTCATTTAGATTATAATCCGGCTTACTGGTCATTGCTAGCAGCTTACCTGTTTTTGGCTCCATCACTATGATGCTTACCCGTTTTGCATCATTCTCATACATAGCTGTTTCAGCGGCACGCTCTGCAAAATGCTGAATGGTAGTATCTATGGTTAACCGTAAGTTTTTCCCAGGGATTGGGGCAATCCTTGTTTCGGTTCCCGTTGCTATTTTGCTTCCCCTTGCATCCCGTTGGTAGGTTAATGTTCCATCCTTTCCCCTTAGTATATCATCATATTGTCTTTCAACCCCATAGAGCCCTTGATGGTCCACTCCTGTAAATCCTAATACATAGGAAGCAAAATTACCATTCTTATAGTACCTTTTTTTATCCTCCCCAAATTCCAAACCTGAGAGATTTTTGCTTCTTAACTCCAAGGCTTTATCATTATCTACTTTTCTTTGAATTAGTACAATACTTTGTTTTTCATCTTTGAGCTTTTTACATGTAGAATCTTCATCTAAGCCTAGGATTTCGGAGAGAATTTCAGCGGTTTTTTGTGGATCCTTAATATCCTTTGGTCTTGCATAGATGCTGGTACTGGTAGCATCCTTGGCTAAAATTTCCATATTGGCATCATAAATATCGCCTCTTGGAGCTGTAATGGGGATAGTAGCGATCAATTGATTTAGCTTTTTTTCCATTAAGTCTGTAGAGGCGAAAACTTGCAAATAGGTTAATCTACCTACAATGATTATAAAAACAATAACAAGTAAAAAAAACGAAAATATTAATCTTCTTTTTAGCCGCAAATGTAGTGCTGACAAATATTAATTCCTCCTTCTTTGTCAATCAATAAAGTCCAAAATTTTTGAAAGAGTACCAAAGAATTCAGTAGGCTTCGTTTTATCTACCATAGTAGTGGCTTCTTCTTGATTATTAATTACCTCCACTTCTATTATTGTCATTTGATCAGCAACCGGCTCGATCATACCCAATTTGTCCTTTGCAATCCTTTCAATTCTACTTAAGTCCTCGCTGGCAATTAAATCCCCTTCCACACTATCATTTACCATATATACATTATTGATTTCTTGTTCAAGGGAAAGAATCTCTTGATTTATAATGTTTAATTTAGTGTATTGATAAAGGATGGTCAACGCAATAAGTAACCCGAAGAGGATAAAGCTAACATATTTAACCTTTTGCTTATTTTTAATTCTTTTCTTAGGCTGTGCCTTAGTTCTAACTTTTCTTTTTGGTTGGCTTATTGGTTCTTGAAATAAGTAATCATAATGACGGTTTTCAGCTACTAACATCATATTCACTCCCTTTTTATTTAGAACTAGTCCTTTCTGCCACCCTTAATTTAGCGCTTCGTGATCTAGGATTGGTTTCTATTTCTACATCACTAGGTACTATTGGTTTTCTAGTAATAATTTTGATTTCAGGTTTTTTATTACATATGCATTTAGGAAAATCGGATGGACATTCACAGGGATCCTCCAACCTTTGAAATGTTTTCTTTACAATTCTATCCTCTAAGGAATGGAATGTAATGATACACAGTCTTCCACCCGGATTTAATGAATGAACAATGTCCTCTATACTTTTTTCAATAATTGCTAGCTCATTATTTACTTCAATACGTATGGCTTGAAATGACCTTTTTGCCGGATGTGGACCGTTTCTTCTCGCCTTTGCAGGAATGGCTCTCTTAATTACTTCAACAAGTTCTCCTGTTGTTTCTATTTCTTTTTTCTTTCTCTGATGAACAATAAATTCCGCAATTCTTGCCGCCCAATTTTCTTCACCATAGTTTTTAAGGATCCTCTTTAGTTCATCTTGAGAATAATAATTTACTACATACCTTGCAGTAAGTTCTTGCCTATTATCCATCCTCATATCCAATGGTGCATCATACTGATAGGAAAAACCTCTTTCTGCTTGGTCAAGCTGATGGGAGGATACTCCTAAGTCCAGGAGCATGCCGTCGATTTTTTCAACATGTAAATCCCTTAAAATTTTTTTAATATTTTTAAAATTGCCCCTTATAATAGTTATTTCACTGGGAAATTTCTGTAATCTCCCCTTGGCTGCTGTAATGGCATTTTCATCCTGGTCGATACCTATAAAATGACCATAAATGTTTAATTTTTCACAGATAGCCTGTCCATGTCCGGCACCACCTAAGGTTCCATCTACATAGGTACCGTGGGGGATTATATTTAGATAGTTGATGCATTCATTAATTAGGATGGGGACATGATTAAAATCCAATAGAATCACCTTTTAATATTTGTTTTAATTTAGTCTTTACCTAAGGGAATTCTATATCCCCAAAAATGACATTTTCTCTGCAATGGCATCATAGCTTAAATCTTCATCATTATTGTAATCTATCCACTGATCCTTGCTCCAAACCTCAATTCTATTGGAGACCCCAATGATAACAGCATCCTTTGTAATCTTTGCATATTCTCTTAGATTGCTTGGAATTACGATTCGCCCCTGCTTATCAAACTCACACTCTGAGGCACCTGCAAAAAAGAAACGAACGAATGCCCTTGCATCCTTGCTAGTTAAAGGTAAGGTGGCAAGTTTTTCTTCAAATGTTTTCCACTCTGAAAGGGAGTATACAAAAAGGCAGCCATCTAAACCCTTTGTTAAAACAAAGCGCTCTCCTAAGCCTTCTCTGAACTTTGATGGAATGATGAGTCTGCCTTTGCTATCGATACTATGTTGATATTCTCCAATGAACAATTTGTACACCCCTTTAGGGAAATATCTACCACTTTCCACCACTTTTACCCACTTTATATATAGATTACACAAAAAATAAAAAAATCCTTCTTTTTTATAAAATTATTTTAAAAAAGAAGGATTTAAAATTTTTTTTACTTACTTTGTTCTCTTAGGGATCTTAAAAATATGAAACCAATGAAAATGGATACGATACTCACCAGTTGAGCTACTCTTAATCCCATGAACATTAAGCTATCTGTCCTTAGGCCTTCAATGAAAAATCTGCCTAAGGAATATAAAATGGCATACATTATAAAGATTTCGCCATCTGCCTTTTTTCTTTTCCCATACCATAGAAGGAAAAAGAATATTGCTAAATTCCATAAGGATTCATATAGAAAGGTAGGATGCACCTGAATGACTCCCTTTACAGGATCATTTACTGTAATTGCCCATGGTAAATCAGTCTCCCTACCATATGCCTCTTGGTTAAAGTAGTTTCCCCATCTGCCGATTGCCTGTCCCAGTATTAAGCTGGGTGCAATGAAATCGGCCAATTTCCAAAAAGGTAGGTTTTTCCTTCTAGTATATATAAAGGCCGCAAGTGCACCTCCAATAACGGCACCATGAATGGCTAAACCCCCGTGCCATATTTTATATATTTCATTCAGATGAACTGAATAGTAATCCCATTTAAAGACTACATAGTATAATCTAGACCCTATAATAGCAGCTGGTACAACAACAAAGACTAAATCTAATATCTTCTCGGGATCAAAATTATTTTTCTTTGCCAATTGCATTGATATGTATAAGCCTAAAAGTATGCTTCCGGACATGAGAATACCATACCATCGAACTTCTCTGCCCAAAATTTCAAATGCTACTCCTGGATCCACTAAAATCTCTCCCTTATAATAAACTATTTACACATTATATTTCTATTTAGGAAATATTTCAAGGGGATCTGCTTCATCCTGGAGTTTATTTGGTTGAGTCATCGGTCACCAAACCCTGTTTTTTATAGGTCAGAAAGTAGGGTTTCCTATTAAAAAAATTTATTTAATAATTTGAACCATCTGACCGTTTCTTATTCCAGCAGCATTTCCTTCCTCAATATCTACATGCATCTCTAATGCATAGGAAGAATGCGCTCTAACCAACACATTATCAAAGGTTAGCCCCCTGGGACCATTGACTTTCACCTGGACGATATCCTTATCCTTCAGACCAAATTTTTTTGCATCATCTGTGTGCATATGTATGTGCCTTGCAGCAATAATAACGCCTTTATCAATATTCACTTCCCCCTTTGGACCGACAATTTTAGCACCAGGTGTATCCTCAATCTTTCCGGAATCCCTTATAGGTGCTTTTACACCCAATACATATCCATCGGAAACAGAGATTTCCACCTGTGTATTAGGTCTAACAGGACCTAACACCCTTACATTCTTAAGGACACCCTTTGGTCCAATGATATCCACTTTTTCATCACAGGCATATTGGCCTGGTTGGGATAGATCTTTAATTTTAGTTAGTTCATACCCTTTACCAAACAGAACTTCTAAATCTTCCTGACTTAAATGCAGATGTCTATTTGACATTGCAACAGGCACCATATTTTCCATATTTCTTCCTCCTTATAATTTTTCATTTAGTTATATTTTAACATATTTAATATGGCTTTGTGTGAGATTTGTTTTCCTGATTCATAAAAAATCCTATTGTTGTTTCTAATCTAAAGAGATGGAATCAACAATAGGAGAGAGGTGTTTTTCAAGCTTACAGCGGATTAATCTAAATATGTTTCCAATCTAAGTTTATCTGCAACCATAGCAATAAATTCGCTATTGGTAGGTTTTCCTTTTTCATTGTTAATGGTATATCCGAAAAGAGCATTGATGGTGTCTACCTTTCCCCTGCTCCAAGCTACTTCTATGGCGTGCCTAATTGCTCTCTCTACTCTACTTGAGGTAGTATTAAACTTTTTTGCTATGGAAGGATATAATTCCTTTGTTACGGCACTTAAAAGATCAATGTTTTCGATTACTAGTTTGATTGCTTCCCTCAGATAGATGTAGCCTTTTATGTGGGCTGGAACGCCGATCTCATGTATAATGTTTGTAATTTGTGCTTCAATATTATTACTTTTACTGATTTTATTAAATGACATGGAAGAGTAATTGCTCTTTCCGCTTGTCTCCTTTACCATAGCATTATTATCTACTAATTGCCTAATTCTTTTTATTAAAATTTCCATATCAAAAGGTTTTACCACATAGTAATCTGCGCCTGCTTCAACAGCCCTTTGGGTGATACTGTCCTGACCAACTGCTGAAAGCACAATAACTTTAGGCTTTTTACTAAGCATTTTACTACTGAGTTGCTCTAATACACCAAGGCCGTCTAGAATGGGCATAATGATGTCAAGAATTAAGATATCGGGTTGTTCCCTTTCTATAAACTCTAATGCTTCCATTCCATCCTTAGCAATCCCCACTACTTCCATATCTTCTTGCTCTTCAAGAAATTCATTCAGTATATTGCAAAAATCCCTATTATCATCTGAAATAACAATTTTTATTTTATCCATTACAATTTCCCCCTCTCTTACCATTTATTACACTTCATATAAACTAATTCGACAATGAAAGTTGATATCCTTCATAAAATTTATAATTTTCTTATTTCTTTTTAACAACTTTAACAATAAAAAAAAGGGAATTCATAGAATTCCCTAGTTAGTTATTTAATTCTATATCTGCTTCTTCTAACATCCATTCAATAAAGATACCATAACCCTTTGAGGGATCATTTACAAAAACATGGGTTATAGCTCCTATGATTTTATTATTCTGAATAATAGGACTACCGCTCATACCTTGAACGATGCCGCCTGTTTTTTCTAATAATTTTGGATCGGTTACCTTTATAATCATACTTTTTCCGGATTTTTCGGATTGATTAACGATTTTCTCAATTTCGATATCAAACTCCTCTACAATGTCTTCTTCTACCGTGGTTAATATTTTTGCTGGACCTTCTTGTATATCCTGCTGTAATCCAATGGATAGGGGTGTATCTATTCTATTGTTGGATAGATTGGTATAAATTTTCCCATATAACCCGTAGGAAGTATTTTTTTCAATATTACCAATAATTTCATCCTCATTGTAGAAGATTCCTCTTATTTCACCAGGTCGACCTTTCTGCCCTTGTAGAACGGATCCTACTTTAGCGGATACGATTTCACCATTATTGACCGGCATAATAATACCTGTTGTAACATCTGTAATTCCATGACCTAAGGCACCATATTTATTTGTATTTTCGTGATAAAAAGTTAATGTGCCAACTCCAGCTGTATTATCCCTCACCCATAAACCAATTTTATATTTATTATCATTTTTATCTTTTATAGGTTTTACATTCAATTTAATCCACTTATTTCTTCTTTTCAATTCTAATTCGACGGGTTCATTGGAGATATTATTAATAGCCTTAGATACTTCCTCCGCAGTATTAACCCTTTTACCATTGATTCTATATAGGATATCTCCCACATTTATTTTGGCATCAAGCCCGGGTGATCGAATATTCCCTTCAATATCCTCTATTTCAGATAGGCCTACCACAATAACCCCCTTAGTTTTAAGCTTGACTCCAATAGACTGCCCACCGGGATATAGTTTAACATCGGGAATCACCTTAACTTTCATGGATCGAATAGGTAGGATCCCAAAAAGTTTTATGGTTAGATCTAATTCTCCTATTTCTTTAGACTGAAGTTTTATTGGCTTGCTTAGGTTTAAGTCATAACTATTTTTTTTGGTACCATTGACCTCCATAATACTATTTTCATCCATAATTGCGCTCAATTGTAACGGGAGATTAAAATCTATTACTCTTTGCTCACCTTGTAAAACATATAATTCTTTAGGAAAATTTACGATTTCTTGAAATGCTGGATTAAAACTTATGGCCAATAATAAGGTAATTAAAAAAATACCAACAGCCTTTTTTATATGAACTTTCAAGAATTTCACTCTCCTAAATAGTTTTTATATAATTCGCAATGGATTATCACCTCCATTCTTTTTATTCAATTAGAGCTTTAACTTCTTAACATTACATTAATTGAAAAATGGATATAATGACAAAATAAAAATAAAATCCATTTTTCCTATGATTATAGAATGACGCTACTATTAATTTTGCCTTTTAGGCTCATTGATATTCTAGATAAGAATTTTATTTATTACCATGAATAGAGTGAACTAATGAAAAAAAATAGGTTGAACAACCTATTTTTCATCTATTTTTTTTATTTTATTTTTAATATTAGATGCCATTTCTAAGAATTCTTCAGCATGATTGATGGTAAGCTCAGTTAAACTTGCCCCTCCTAGCATCCTTGCCAATTCCTTTATTCTATCATCCTTAGATAAGGTCTCAATTTTTGTAAATGTTTGGTTATTTTTTATTTGCTTTATTATTAGAAAATGGGTGTCTGCCATGGAAGCTATTTGTGGCAAATGGGTAACACAAATAACCTGGTAGCGTTGTGACAGTACAGCCATTTTTTCAGCAACAACTTGTGCAATCCTACCACTGATTCCAGTGTCAATCTCGTCGAAGATGAGTGAATCGATATTGTCAACCTCGGCTAAAATTGACTTAAGAGCCAACATGATTCGGGCAATTTCACCGCCTGAAGCAATTTTTGTGAGAGGTTTAAGTTCTTGTCCAATATTGGGGGATATCAAAAATTCAATACGGTCTAAACCGGAAGAGTCAGCGTATTTTTTTGATGTTTGTATATCTACTTTGAATTGCACCTTGCCCATGCCTAGGCTCTTTAGCTCTGAAATAATATTTTTTTCTAATCCTTTTGAAATATTTTTTCGGGCTTTTGACAATTTCTCGGCTTCCCGCATATAGGCATCCCAAGAGCCATCCATTGCAAGTCTTAGCCTCTCTTCTTCTTCATTTCTATTCTCTATTTTTTTTAACTTAGATTGGATCCTATCTTTATAATTCAAAATTTCCTCTATAGATTCGCCATATTTTCTTTTTAAATTGTGAATTGCATTTAATCTTTTTTCTATATGATTTAGTTCATCCGGATTAAACTCAATACCCTCACTGTAGTCCCGCAAGACAAATCCTGCATCTTCGATTTGAATCAGTGAACTATTAATCTGTTCTAAAACACCCTCCATACTGGCATCTATAGAAGCTAAATTTTCAATATGTTGAAGGGCTTTGCTAAGAAGGTCATATATTGACTCTAGATTTTCCCTACGGTTATATATTAGTTCATAGGCAGCATTAGCACTATGAAACAATTTTTCAGAATTGGCCAAAATATTCCTTCTTTTTTCTAGTTCCACCTCTTCATTGGGATCCTCAAGCTTTGCCTGGTCGATTTCCTTTAATTGAAATTTTATAATTTCCTTTTCCCTCTCCAGTTGCATCTCATCCCTAATAAGCTCATCTAATGTTTTTTTATACTGCAAGTATTTCTGGTAAAATTCATTTGTATTTTTTAATCCATCCCTTAGTTGGTCTATTCCATAAGCATCTAAAAGTTCTTTATGGGTTTCCCAATGCAATAGGGATTGATGCTCATGCTGTCCATGGATATCTATCAATAGCTCGCTTAATTTTTTAATAAGTTGAAGAGTAACTAATCGTCCATTCACTCTGCAAATATTTTTCCCGGATATAGAGACCTCTCGAGAAATAATAACCGTGTCATCATCCATTTCTATCCCCTGATCCTCGAGCAAGTTTTTTACATGGAATTTATTTTCGGAAGAAATATGGAACAATGCCTCTACAATGGTTTTTTCACAACCCTGCCGGATATTTTCTTTATTCGCCCTTTGCCCTAATACTAATCCTAATGCATCTATAATAATGGATTTACCAGCACCAGTTTCACCGGTTAATATATTTAAGCCATTACTAAATTGTATTTTTAAGGATTCAATCAGTGCAAAATTAATGATACTTAGCTCTAAGAGCATACAACCCTCCCCTTTTTTCAAACTATTTCATAAGTTTTTTAAATTTTTTTACGACCTCTTTTATGGCTTCCTCTTTTTTTATTAAAACAAATATAGTATCATCCCCTGCTACACAGCCTACAATATCCTTCCAATCTAGGGCATCAATTGCAACCGAAGCAGCGGATGCTGCACCTGATAAGGTTTTTACAACGATGATATTTCCAGCATGATCGATTTCTATGACTGATTCTTTAAAAACATTGACGACCCTGTTACTAATATTGGGTTCGCCACTTTTAATAGAGGCATATTTGTATTTGCCATTTTCCGAGAGCACTTTAATTAATCTTAGTTCTTTAATATCCCTAGAAACAGTTGCTTGGGTTACATTAATACCGGCATCCCTTAGTAATTCTGCTAGTTCTTCCTGGGTTTCCACCTCGTAATTCTCTATAATATTTAAAATTGCTGAGTGTCTTGAGAGTTTCATACCTGTCCTCCTTATATTTATTCGCTATTGATCCCATTGCGTTCCGATCTGCGTTCGGATAATTTCATTCGTAATACATCATAGAATGTTCTATCATTTACCTTTAAAAAATGAGCATGAAAATCTGCCTTACTAATAATAACAGTATCCCCTTCTTTAAGTTTATATCCTTGTTGCCCGTCTACCGTCAGCACAATTTCATTATAATTGCCATCCATTTCTACCCGTATCTTTTCATTCTCTGATACGATGATTGATCGCGCATGCAAGGTATGGGGTGAGATAGGTGTAATTACCAATAAGCTATTTTGAGGATTTACAATAGGCCCCCCAGCAGAAAGTGAATATGCGGTTGATCCAGTGGGGCTGGCAATAATTAAACCATCAGCGGGATAGGTATCAAGGTAGTTATCATCCACATAAGCTTTCAGCCGAACGATCCTTGCAAATGCTCCCTTTGTTATTACTACATCATTTAATGCATAAAAAGTATCTACTTGTACATTATTACTTACTATTGCCGCTTCTAACATCATTCTTTTTTCTATATTATAATTGCCGGAAAAAATTTTTTCCAAGGCACAATAGAGGTCATTTAACTCCACCTCGGTAAGAAAGCCTAATCTGCCTAAATTGATCCCTAGGATAGGCGTTTCATACCATCCTACTCTTCTAGCTACACTGAGTAGGGTACCATCACCACCTAATACAATAATGAAATCAGATTCTTTGTACATTTTATAACTTTTATAAGCCAAATCTTTCCGGTTCACTTTATTTGCTTCTATTTCGTTCAATAATACTTGACCGCCATTTTCTTCAATATATCCTATAATTTCCTTTGTTAACTTCATATCCTTATCCTTTTTAAAATTAGGAATAATGCCTACTTTTCTCATATGATCACCGCCTAATTCAATTTACTTATTCGACAATTACATAATTATTCCTGCAAATCATTACATTTTTATCATTGACAAAAAAAATTAAAGTATGCTTCCATAGCATACCAAAGTCCATCCATCTATTTTAAGCTAGCGTGGGCTTGCTGGACGACATTTTGTATGATGCTCTCCATTTCTAACTTGCCCCAACTTTGATTGTTACTTTTGCCTATGTAAATTAAAAACTCTATATTCCCCTCCGGTCCGGTTATTGGTGAATAGGTTAATCCCTTTACATAAAAACCTATCTCAGATATTTTTTCAATCACATCACGGATGACCTGGATATGTACTTTAGGATCGGATACTACCCCCTTCTTCCCTACCTTATCTCTTCCTGCCTCAAATTGCGGCTTTATAAGGGCGACAACCTCCCCATCCTCCTCTAAAAGATCATAGAGGGTCTTTAAAATAATGGATAGTGAAATAAATGACACATCGATGGTTGCTCTTTCCAATCTTTCTCCAAAATCGTCTCGGGTCATGTGCCTAAAGTTAGTACGCTCCATGCAAATCACTCTAGGATCCTGTCTTAGTTTCCATGCTAATTGTCCATAGCCCACATCGATAGAATATACTTTTTTTGCACCATTTTGCAGTAGACAATCAGTAAATCCTCCTGTTGAAGCCCCTATGTCAGCCACAATTTTCTCTTTTACATCAAAAGGAAATACCTTGAATGCCTTTTCCAATTTTAAACCACCCCTACTTACATAGGGTATAGCATTCCCTTTAATGGAGATGGTCACTTCCTCATCTACTTTCTCACCCGGCTTATCTTTTAGTTTCCCATCAACATATACTAAACCAGCCATGATGGAGGTTTTCGCCCTTTCTCTGCTTTCGTAGTAACCCTTTTCATAGAGTATGACATCCAATCTTTTTTTCAAAAATATCACCACTTTATAATTATTTAATCTCTTTTCCTACCACTGTTTTCATCCAATGGATGGTGATAGCTAAACCATAGGTTATCTCATTACTTTTGGTAATGGCAAAATTCTTCCCGATGGCCTTTCCCCCAACGGTAAGAGCAGCCACAAGACCACTGAGAATAGCACCTAAAATCTTGGTATCTAATGGGATATTGAGAGTCGCCATACGAAAGATGATAATGGCAGCCGTAGAGCCGCTAATGATACCACAAATGTCCCCTATCACATCATTACAAAAATTAGAAACCTGACCTGCATTCTTCACCAATTGAACCGCTTGTTTAGATCCATAGACCTTATTTGCAGCCATAGAATGAAAAGGGGTTTGGTCGGCAGCTGTTACTGCGATACCAATGATATCAAAGATAACCCCAATAAGAATAATGACTAATAAAAGTAAAAAGGCACTAAATAACTGTATATTGGTCAAGAGTATTTCAGATAACAGGCCAATCGATAAGGAGAGAATTAATGTCCAAATGGTTATAAGTATGGTCCATTTCCACTGTGATCTTTTTTTCTTTAACAGTTTCTCTTGCCTTCTATTTGCTCGATCCTTCTTGTTTTTCATTCCTTTTTGAAAACTCCTATATATATTCTATACCTATCGATTTTTATAAACCTAGCCTTAAAGATGAAAGGAATTATGGATTCCATAATTCCTGAGCTTTGATTATTCAAATATGGTGGTGATATAATAGGTAAACTCTGCGGCTTAGGTCCAGCAGGTTTTCCCAATGAGAGACTAGGTTGTCGCCAACCTAGTGGTTTCCCTTTAAACTCTCAGTCTACCATGTCGCCATTGGCAGGGCTGGATTACCACTTAGTCCACACTACAATCCCTATTATACCTCGATTGAACAGCCTAGGAGATTTCCTCAACAGTTGCCATTCATTCTTAGCCTCTTTTGCAGAATAGGTTTCGGGTAGCAATATCCCCGACTTTTGGGCCCTTTAAGCCGAAGGACTGATCTCCCATCTGCCTACCCCACCTCAAGGCAGGCTACACTACATTGGCATCCTATACAAGATGTTGACTGTAGGTTACCCCGTGAATACTCCTTCTATTCAACAGGTCTCCACGGAGGTAGGGTCAACGCCCACATGCCATTGCGGATCGCCCCGTCCTCCTTTACTCCCTGCATTGACCCCTGACTGGGCGTCAGAAGCCAAGACAAGAAACTTCATCGATGTGCCCTTTGACGGATTTTTAGCCCCGCCTTCAGAATGAATGGAACTGACTAGAATACTGCACCACCATTGAGAAGTAGATTATAACATAGGTGGATCTAAAAATCAAAGCAGTAAAAATTTCATGGATCTCTTTTAGTATAATATGTTAGCTATGATAATTCCCAATACTGCTCCCATGAATACCTCGATGGGAGTATGTCCAATGAGTTCCTTTAATCTTTCTTCGGTGATCTTTTTATTTTCATGGATGTCATGTATGATTTTATTCAAGAGATGTGCTTGTTTGCCCGCTGCCCTTCTCACCCCTGCTGCATCATACATTACAATCAAGGCAAATGCCAAGGATACAGCTAATAAGGGAGAATCCCAGCCATACATTTTCCCTATCGCCGTGGTAAGTGCCATACTAAAGGAAGAATGGGAGCTCGGCATGCCTCCCGAGCCAACAAAGCGCGTAAAGTCCATTTTCTTTTCCTGGAGTAGAGTAATGATGACCTTTAGGGCTTGCGCAATAAACCATGCTACTACAGCAATGATCAATACTTTGTTTTGAACGATTTCACTAAAAAAATTCAACTGATTTCCTCCTTTAATAATCCCTTTTACAAATAAAGCTTCCTAGCTCTGAAAGGAAATTACCTTTACTTCCAAAAAGCTTTAATTTTTCAAGGGCATCCTCCAATAAGGCATCCAACATCTCTTGGGATTTTTCCAAACCATATATTGTAGGAAAGGTCAGCTTTTGATTCTTCTCATCACTTCCTATGGGCTTGCCTAGTTTGCTCTGGTCACCGATAATATCCAGTATATCATCGACGATCTGAAATGCCAGCCCTATTTTCTCACCGAAATAAGTTAAGGCTTCCAATTCTTGATCATTCGCTCCTGCACAGATCGCTCCCCCCCGTAAGGATGCAGTAATTAATGCCCCAGTCTTATGGGAATGGATGTATTGAAGCGTATCTAGATCCAACTCCTTGTCCTCATATTCCAAATCCTTTACCTGACCGCCAATCATTCCCCTAATTCCTGATGCCCTCACAATCTCCCCAACGGCTTGTATATAACGAATCATCTCCTCTGGGTTCTTTGGAACATGATCCATCATTAATTCAAATGAATAGTTTAATAGGGCATCCCCTGCAAGTACGGCCAATCCTTCCCCATATACCTTATGATTTGTAAGCTTTCCCCTTCTATAATCATCATTATCCATGGAGGGTAGGTCGTCATGTATTAAGGAATAGGTATGAATCATCTCGATAGCACATGCAAGGGGCATGATCTTTTGCTTGTCATAGTCAAGACAATGAGCTGCCTCTAAAAGTAATATGGGGCGAATTCTTTTACCCCCTGCAAACAAGCTATACTTCATCGCCTCAATAATTTGGCTGGGGATCTCATCATCCTTGGGAAGGTACCCCTCTAATTGAAGTTCGATATCCTTGATATAGCTTTCCAACCGGTTTTTGAATGCCATCTCTCTATTCATCTCCGTTTAAATTAGTAAATGGTTCTTCTTTGATTCTGCCGTCTTCCTGAATTAGCACGCTTATTTTATTTTCAATGCTATCCAGTCTTTTGCTACACTCCTTCATTAAATCCATACCTTCTTCAAAGAGTTTGACGCTTTCTTCTAGAGATATCTTTCCATCTTCCAAGATTGAAACTATTTCTTCAAGTCTGTTTAGATTTTCTTCGAAAGATTTTTCCTTTCTACCATCCAACTTCAATTTCCCCCTTTTCAATATCAATGATGGCTGCCTGTATTGATCCATCCTTTATAATAATTTGAATGATTTCTCCCTTTGACAACTGGTCAACCGAGGATATGTATCCCTTGTCCTCGCTTCTAATTATCCCATAGCCTTTATGTAGGATTGAAAGTGGATGGATCCCTTGTAGATGTTGAATAATACCCTGATATCTTTGCCTGTGCATTTGATATCCTTGTTGTATTTCCTTAACTAGAGTGCTATGTATCCAATCCAATTGTTGACGGTATTGATTGATCCTCTCCAGGGGCCTGGAAAAGGGTTGGCTTTTTCCTATTTGGTTGATCTTTTCCTTCTTTGTTTGCACTATGCTATCCATTGCGTTGGTCATCCGTTTAACTATGCTGTTTAAATTATGTTCCAAGTCCCCCTTGGAAGGTATGACCATCTCTGCTGCTGCAGAAGGTGTTGCAGCCCTTAGGTCGGCGACAAAATCTGAAATGGTAAAGTCGGTTTCATGACCTACTGCAGAAATTATCGGGATCTTAGAATTGGCGATACTCCTTGCTACCACCTCTTCATTAAATGCCCATAATTCCTCTATGGATCCTCCGCCTCTACCGGTAATAATGACATCCGCTAGTTCTTCCTTGTTAATAAAGTGAATGGCATCTGAAATTTGTTTTCCTGCCTCACTCCCCTGCACTAGTACAGGGACGATAAAGATCTCAACATTTGGATTTCTCCTACAAATAACGGATATAATATCTCGGATGGCAGCACCAGTAGGGGAGGTAACAACTCCAATGCGGCGAGGTAAAAAGGGAAGGGGTTTTTTTGCCTCCTCTTTAAACAACCCTTCCTCCTCCAGTTTTGCCTTAAGCTGTTCAAAAGCTTTATAAAGGGCACCTATTCCCGAAGGCTGCATGTTTTGAACATAAAGTTGATATTGACCATCCCTCTCATAGGTGGATATATAGCCTTTAATAATAACCTTCATCCCTTCTTCAGGCAAAAATTTTAATACATTTGTCTGATTTTTAAACATTACGCATCGTAATCTGCTTTGATCGTCCTTTAAGGAGAAATACATATGTCCGGAGGTGTGAATCTTAAAATTAGAGATCTCACCCTCCACCTGTAGATTGTTAAGAATAATGTCAGCCCTAAATAGCCCCTTGATATATTTATTGATCTCCGTGACACTATAGGTTTTCAATCTCATCTTTTATTTACAGCCTCCAAGGTATTTTCTAATAACATCGCAATGGTCATAGGACCCACACCGCCTGGTACAGGGGTAATCCTTTCTGCTTTATCATAGGCTGCTTCGAAATCAACATCGCCAACTAACTGATCGCCAACCTTATTCGTCCCAGCATCTATCACAATGGCTCCTTCTTTTATCATATCTCCAGAAATAAAATTCGCTTTACCTACAGCGGATACTAAAATATCCGCTTCTTTAGTATGTTTTGATAGATCCTTAGTTTTTGAATGGCAAAGAGTTATGGTTGCATTTTCATGAAGAAATAATGCAGCTGTCGGCTTCCCTACAATATCACTTCTTCCTACTACCACAACATTTTTGCCTTCCAATTGGATTCCATAGTGCTTTAGTAATCGAATAATCCCCTTTGGTGTACACGGGACAAAACCAGGTTGTTTTAAGAAAAGGTTACCAAAGTTCACTGGGCTAAACCCATCAACATCCTTACTTGGCACAATATTCTCGTTGATGATTTTTTCATCCAAATGCTTTGGCAAGGGTAATTGTACCAATATTCCATGAATCTTTGGATTATGATTCAGTTCATGAATGAGCCCTAATAGTTCATCCTGCGTTATACTTTCCTTACACCTGTGCACCTCCGAATAAAAGTTTGCCTCTATACAAGCCTTTTCTTTCATTCGAACATAGGATTGGGAAGCCGGATCCTCTCCTACAATAACCACGGCTAACCCTGGAGTAATGCCTGCTTTTTCCTTTAATTCATTGACCTTTTTTGATATATCATTCCTTATCTCCCTAGCAAGTGATTTACCATCCAGTATCTTACTATCCACCGCTTTCCCTCCTATATTTTTTATATTTTTCCCTTGCTAGTAGGGCAATCCCTACACTATTATCCGATGAATATTTTTTTGAGCAATAATATAGATGGATATTGGTATTTTGAAATTGATCCCTAAGAAATTCCCTTAAATACTGATTAGAAGATACCCCGCCAACCATTAGAATGTTGTTTACCCCTGTTGTCCTTACCGCTTCCTTGATTACCTTCTCTACTGATTTGGCTATACAATGCTGTACCGCAAAGGCGATATCTGCCCTATTATGCCCTTTATTAATCAATCTTTGTCCCATGGTCTCAGGACCTGAAAAGCTTATACGGGTACCCTTTACAGAGGAGGGTATGGAGATATTTCCCTTCTCTCCACTTAGGGCTAACCTTTCTAATTCTGATCCACAGGGAAAATCCAATTCCATGGCAACACCTATTCGATCTATAAATTGTCCTGCATTTAAATCTTGGCTACCCCCAATAATTCTTTCGGTAAACCTATCCCCCTTCCATTCTGTCAAAACTATCTCAGTGGTCCCACCTGACAGGTGAAAGGCTAAAAACTTATCCTTAGTAGGAATGTTAGTTGACCATACACCTGCCATAATATGCCCCTCCTGATGGGAGGTTTCAAAAAAATATGTATTTGAGCCCATGGAAAATGCTTGTCCTATGGTTTGGGATACTAAAAACACAGGCATATAGGAATCCTTTAAAGGTCTTGGCTTGGTGCTAGCACATATAGCTACTATATTATCATTTCCCTTACATTTTTTAAACTCATTTAAAATGGTAGAGAAATTTCTAATATGCATAAAAACCGCATCCGATTGCCTCAAACCCCTGAGCCCTTTTTTCACCTTTAGCAGAATCCTCTTTTCAAAAACAAGGCCACCCTCCTCATCAACAGCAGCAAAGGAGGAGGTATAGTTACTGGCATCTATTCCAATATATATACTCTTCATTTTTTACTCCCATGGGATAGGGCATCTAATACCCCATTAATAAATTTTCTTGAATCATCCTCACTATACCTTTTGGACAACTCCACCGCCTCATTAATAGAAACATTTTGTGGGATCTCATCCTCAAACAATATCTCATAGGTAGCTAGTCTAAGAATGGCTAAATCCACCTTGCTTAATCTTTCAAGAGTCCAACCTCTTAGGTGTTTTACGATCTCTTGGTCTATTCTATCCTTATTTGAACACAAATTTTCTAGATATCTCTTTGAAAATACCCTATCCTTACTGGACAGAGGTTGCTCCTCTAAATATTCCATGGATTTTTCCCTATAATTCTCCTTATGAAAGTCCATTTGAAAAACAATTTGAAAAAGGATCTCCCTTAACTCTCGCCTATTCATTGCAACCCTCCCAAGTTTTCTATATATCTTTTACCCCTATTCTTTACTTAAATAAACCCTCTGATTCAAATCAGAGGGTTTATTTAAGTACTTTTTACTCTTTCATGACACCTTGCTTTTCTTCATGGACTACCTCTTTACTAAAGTTCACTCCTTGAACATGGATATTAACCTGAACTGCATTTAAACCAGTCATTGCTTCTATAGATTTTTTGACATTATCCTGAACTTCCCAAGCCACATCGGGAATGCGAACACCGTAATTTACCACGATAAAAAGATCTATTTTGATTTCATCATCCTTTTTTTCAATCTTAACACCTTTACCCATAGGCTTTTTCCCGAACATCTCTACAATGCCGTCTGCAATGCCACTACTCATTGCGGTAACACCCTCTACCTCCGAAGCAGCAATACTGGCAATAGTGCTTAGCACCTCATCGGCAATATTTAAATTTCCATCCTTTAATTGGTCTGAATCCTTATGTATATTCTTCTCCATAAAGTTCACCTCCATTGGTTTCACTGTTAGTTCATTATACCAAAATCCCTAGATGTTGACAAACGATTAGTTTGTCGTAGCAATACTTATTTTGTCCAATGAGATACCGGTTTCTTTATTGATAATATCTTGAATTTGTGCCGCATGTGCTGCAGATAGTTCTTCAGAATCCACAATGGCATTTACATACCCGTCATGTATAAAGACGATCACATCATTAAAACCCTTCGCCCGAATTAAATTCTCGATTACCATCTCTTTTTCACTTAACTTAACCAAATTGATCATTTCCTTTTGTGCCTCACTTCGGGTCTCATTATCCGTATCCTTATTAGATACAATATTTTCTAATAGGGAGATATTCTGGCTTCTGTTCTTATCCCTCTCCAGTCGATACTCAATAAAGAATTCCTTGGAAAGTCTCTTACTATCCGCCATGATCTCCTCTTCGGTTTTCCCATCAACCAATTCAGCATTTATTGGGCCTTCATTATCTATAGCATTACCTTCAGCCATCTTAGGATCCTTATGAACAAGATTATAATTTAAAATGCCAACTACAAAAAGCAATATAACCAATGATATTACTACAAAAGGTTTTCTCTTAATAATCATCGGAAGAATACACTCTCCTTTCATTAATTATTTTTTTCTAGCATATATTACAACCTTATGGGAAGGTAGATCTAAGGCCGTTTGTACAGCTTGATTCAATTGATATTTTATTTCGGGGATCTGTGCTCCGTCTGCAACAACCATCACTCCTTTAATTTCCGGTCTATTTTCCCTGGTGATAAAGGGCTTATTGCCACCACCCTCATTAACCATTACAGCCGTTTCTGAACTATTATTTTGATCGATTATCCTCTGTCCTCCTTGGTTATCATTCTCCTGTGTTGTGCTCTGGGACTCTGTTATACTATAGGCGATTTCTGATTCACTCTCATTGGCTATGGTTAACATAACTTCTACTTTGCCTACTCCATCTATCGCACTTAATATTTGTTCAAGCTGCATTGTCATTCTTGTTTCATAATCACTATAGGAACTATTCTCAGTAAGGTCCTCTGATCTCGCTTCAGGATGGTCATTCTCTTTAAAAAAGAATGAGCCTGCTAAGATTAAAGATATTCCGATTAAAGCGAAAATCACTAAGTTCTGAATACTTCTACTAGTGTTTTTAAATTGTATCCTAGCAAATATCTCCTTAAGTTTTTCCATTACTGTTCCTCCCTTCCTGTGTTATTCCTTTGTTTATTAATAGATATATTCTGAATAGGAACATTATAGAAGTCTAAAATCAATTCTTTTATCTCTTTTTCCTTGGCTGGATCGATGGGTATCTCCGCCCCATCCTCCCCCTTTTCCTGTTCCTCATCCCCACTACCGATCTCTATCTTTTTAATGGGTTGAATGATTGCATCATGAGGAGGTTTTTCTATAAAAAGGATATCTACTTTATTGATTTCCCCATATCTTTCATCCTCAGGGTCCATATTTACATCTACCTCTACCACCGCTATCCCATTATCAATCAGTCTTTCTATTTGATTCTTTATCTGTTGGGATATTCGATCCCTATACACCCTCATGGTTAGCTGGTGTTGTTGCCCTTCCAAAAGTTCACTTTTATTTTTTACATCCAATTGATTTATGTCTAGATAATATTTAGATATAGTATGCTGAAGATCGACATGGCTGCCAAATAGGCGGGTAAAGGGCGTTAATATAACAACGATCACCAACAAACCTGCGACCGCCTTTACATATTTCCTCATGGAATTGTTTGGAAGGAGGACTTCAAGAAATACAATGAAAATAATGATGTAGATAATATTTCTTACCCAACTGCTTAAAAACTCGATCATAAAATCACCTACCTCATCATTACAGTGATATTACCGGTAGATATAATAATGGTTACCACGATGAAAAACATGATAGCCACAGATAGTACTGCCACAAAAACCAGGATAAGCGATTTTGCCATATCATTTAAACTGTCTACAATTCTCCCATCTGCAATTGGCTCAATCATAGCACTGGATAGCTTATAGATTAGTATCAGTGCAACGATCTTAATGAGTGGAAACAATATGATGATAAATAAAAAAAACAAGCCGAATGCACCTATAGCATTCTTGATCAATAGAGAACATCCGATAATAGTATCCACCGCATCGGATAAAAAACCTCCAATGATTGGGATAAGATTATCGACGGCGTATTTTGCGGTCCTAGCAGTTACCCCGTCAAAGGAGGATGCTGCAACCCCTTGGATGGTCATAATACCTAAGAAAATGGTCATTACAAAGCCCAACAATACCACGGTTGCTTGTTTAATCAACCCTGCTAATTTATAGATCTGTACCTTGCTACTGATATAGTTGATTAAGTTCAATATGGCACCAAAAAAAATCAAAGGAAGGATAATATTTTTTACAAAGGTACTAAGCATATTAACAGTAAAGGTTACTATTGGTTGAAAAAGTGCTGCTGAAGATAGGGCTCCTGTCGCTGTTAGCAAAGCGATCAGCGTTGGAAGTAATGCATACATAAACTGAACCATACTATCAATTGCTTCCACCCCAATTTTTATTGCCATAGCAAAGCTTTGTATAGCCATACCCAAAATCACAAAATAAACGATGTTATAGGCAATTTCCCCAACGGAATGGCTCTCGAAGGAACTTTGTAAGTTCTGAAGTAGGGCACATATTATGGAAAGTAGTATAAGCCTAGCCAAAATTCCTGAATTCATGATGACTTCATTAAATAGATATTTCATAATCCCCATGAATAGATCCTTACTATTAAGACTGAATTTCCCCCTTGCCAAGGAGGAGATGATCTCCCTAATATTTAGGCTAGGAAGGTAATCCTTCGTTTCTATATTCATCTGCCCTATGATATTTTCTAATTCATAGGTATCAACCTGCTCTAAAATCTCATCCACCAGCTCTCCCGTATCAATGTTGTTTTGGTCTTGATTCTCCCCGGCTATTGCTGTAGATGGCATAAAAAGAAATATAATCAAAAGTAATAGTATCTTTTTCATTTCATTAGTCTCCCAGCTATGGAATTATTTTAATGATTAGGTCGAGCAGGGCCATAAGTATAGGGATCGCGAGGATCATAATCAAAACCTTCCCACCAAATTCTATTTTACTTGCAATAGCACCCTCTCCCGCATCCCTACAAACCTGTGCCCCAAATTCGGCAAGATAGGCAATACCAATAATTTTAAATATGGTGCTTAGGTACGAAATTTCAAGATTTATTTTAGAGGATAGATTGTGAAACACCTCTAATACCATCTGTAGCTTACTGACCATCATTAAAAATATAATTATTCCTGCAACCAGTACAATAAGCATTGAAAATTCTGGCCGTTCCTTTTTAAGTATTACTGCCAAAATTGTAGCAATGAAACCTATTGATACAATTTGGATAATTTCCATATTCAGCACTCCTAATATAGTTGAAATATAGTTTTTACGGTATCGAATAGTCGACCTATCATTTCGATTACCATCATTAAAACCACAACAATTCCAGTTAAAGTGACCATTGTTGCCATCTCTTCCCGCTCGGTTTTCTTTAAAACTTGATTCAATACTGCAACAACGATACCAATCCCCGCAATTTTAAAAATCATCCCAATATCCATTCTCTGCCCTCTCCTTCTTGGAAATCAATTATATTAATATAATTACAACTGCAATGCCTAGAAGTAGTCCTAAATTCCTATACAATCTTTCATTTTTTTTCCAATCCGCCTCCGCATGCTCCTCCAACCTCATTAATTGACTTTGAACCAGCTTGGCATTCTTTATTTGACTTTGTCGATCTGATGTCCCTAGAATGCTTCCAAAAAAATTAATGGTTTCCAGGTCCTCCTTTGTGAAGCAGGTGGTACCCTTCTTTTTGTTAAAAGTCTTTTTCCATATAGTAGCCAAGCTCTCCCCATCCCGCTTTTTTAGTTCCTTTGTAATTTCTCTGAAAATACTATCCAATGGCTTTTGAGCCTGTTGTGAGATTTTTTCCATCACTTCAATAATAGGAGTGGCAGTATAGAAGATCTCGGTTTCAATCATTTGAAAATTATTTCTGATCTCCTTTAAATCCTTCGTCCGTTGCTTATACCTATCTGCCAGCATTAAACCTATTAAAGTGCTGGATATAATGACCATTGTGCTACCCAAGATTTTAAGCAAGGTTCATCCCTCCTTTAATCCTTTGTTTGGGTAATATCCCTTAAGCTTTCACCATGGATTATTGCCTCTATTGTCCCTGCTCCGCGCCGATTGCTTAAAATAATAATCCTTTCGAAGATCCTATTATTGATTAGATCCTTTAGGTAGGGTCTTCTAGAAAGTTCCTCTGTACTACTTCCATGAACGGTTGTTAAAATTTTTATTCCGGCATTTAGGGCCTCCTCTACAGCAAGCATATCCTCCTTGCTCCCAATTTCATCGGTGGCGATGACATGAGGAGACATGGATCTAATAAGCATGATCATTCCTTGGGCTTTGGGGCACGCATCTAACACATCGCTGCGTATACCGATATCATTTTGAGGTACCCCCCTATAACAACCGGCTATCTCAGATCTTTCGTCTACAACACCTACCTTGTGACCCCTCAATCCCCTTTTGGAATCCCCATTGCTGATTTGCCGAACCATATCCCTTAGCAGAGTGGTCTTACCGCATTGGGGCGGGGAAATGATTAGGGTATGGAATATCCCACCATCTGGTGTTTTTATATAGGGGATAACGCTATCTGCTACTCCTTTTAGCTCCCTGGAGATTCGGAAATTAAATCCCGAGATATATTTAAGCGTCTTTATTTTTCCTCCCTCTAACACTGCCTTTCCTGTTAACCCCACCCTATGTCCCCCCTTTAAAGTAATAAATCCATTACGCAATTCCTCCTCAATAGCGTAAATGGAATAATCACTAATGAGCTGAAGTATACTTGATGTATCTTCACTGGTAACAAGATAGGCATGGTTAGGAGTGGATGTAAGGGACCCATCTGCTTTTAGGATATAATCCCTGTTCTGGGATGTAATCATTAGGGGTCTATTTTCTCTTATCCGTATTTCTTCAAGGGATTTTAGTATTTCCTTATCAACACCCTGAATCACTCTTCTTATATTGCTTGATAGAGAAGGTAGTATCGTATTCTTAATGCTTTTTATGGTTGGTTCTACTTTTCCTTTGTTCCCATTGTCCATAAGTTGTCCCCCACTTTCTTTATAAATACTATTGCCCTGGCCTAAGATTTATGAATAAAATTCAAACAAAAAAAGCGTGCAAAAACGCACGCATTTATGAGATATGATTGGAACCCTCACAAACAATGGTAACCTAGCTGTTTCAAAAATAGTATTTGGCACCGCACTTATATAGGAAAAGATTTCACTTGAAAACAAGGTATACTTCCTACTTCATAAAAAAAGAACCGAATTGTTCGGTTCTCTTAGTCACTGGTTTTTAGTTAGTGGCAATCGCATTGATCATGATCATCATCACAGCAACAGGATAGATCGATATCTATCTCCTCTTCACAATTGGGACAAATGATCTTATTCTCCTCATCTAACATGTCCATGTCTACATAGACCATCTCTCCACATTCTGGGCATTCTATTTCACAAAAATCTATTTCTTCCTCTAAACCATCCTCATAAACATCATCTTCAAGATCGGCTAGATCCTCATCCATCACCTCTACATATTCCTCTAATTCTTCTTGTGCATCCGCCAACCCTTCTAGTGCATCTGCCATATCATCTAGAATTTCAACTATATGTAGAAGTACTTTGCCTTCACTGGTCGTATCATCTAGTCCTAATCCTTCTGTAAGTCCTTTTAAATAAGCTACTTTTTCTTTGATATAATCCATCTTAAAAATCCCTCCTTAAATTATTATTTATAGTAAAAACTATTATTCCTGAAAGGGAATCTACCAACCCTCTCCTATTATATTATTCCATTAAACCCTTTCCATATACTCACCAGTTCTCGTGTCGATACGAATAATATCCCCTTTATTGATAAATAGGGGTACATTTATACTGGCTCCGGTTTCAACGATGGCAGGCTTATTGGCACCTGTTGCTGTATCCCCCTTAAAGCCTGGCTCTGTATCAATGACCTCCAACTCAACAAAATTAGGTGGATCAACAGAAAATGCTTCCCCCTTATGAAATTTTATTATGGCATTCATATTTTCCTTAATATATTTTACGGCATCCTCAACTTGGTCTACATTCAATGGTATTTGCTCATAGGTTTCCAAATCCATGAAATAGTATAGATCGCCATCGTTATATAAATATTGCATCTCTTTGGTTTCGATGTGCGCTCTAGGATACTTATCATTGGGGTTGAAGGATTTTTCCAGGGTAGCACCTGTTTTGATGTTCTTAATCTTTGTACGGACGAAGGCAGCTCCTTTCCCAGGCTTAACATGCTGGAAATCAACGATAGTATAAATTTCACCGTCCATTTCAAAGGTAATACCTTTCCTAAAATCACCTGCAGATATCATTATGATCCCTCCATTAAATACTTGTTATCTATTTAAAGCATCGCAATCTTTTCCAATGCCAAAATATACCCATCAATACCCATGCCGGATATCTGACCTAAGCAAACAGGTGCGATTACCGAATTTGCTCTAAAGGGTTCTCTCTTGTATATATTGCTGATATGTACCTCAATGGTTGGGATCCCAACGGCTTCAATGGCATCCCTTATGGCATAGCTATAATGGGTAAAGGCACCGGGATTAATGATGATTGCATCATAGTTATTATAGGCACTATGTATTTGATTTATGATATCCCCTTCTACATTAGATTGGATAATCTTTGCTTCTACATCCAGCTCCCCGGCCTTCTTTAAAATTTTATTATTGATATCCTGAAGACATTGGTCCCCATAGATCTGAGGTTCTCTAATACCCAGCATATTCAAATTGGGGCCATGTATCACCAACACTTTTTTTTTCATTGCTGTACCACCCTACTAAATTACTAATATATATTACCATAGTTTTCTTCTATTTGATAGGGATTACCTAGAATTCTTTTGTGCTTTTGATCCTATGGTAGATCTTTTTTAGGATCAATGCATCCTCAGCCATAGTTCCTCTAGATTCACATATGATAATTGGAGTCATCTCCTTCTCAATTAAAACTTCCGCTAAGGGATCAAAATTTGGCCCATACTCCTCATCAGCATAGGTCCAATGTTTTTTTTCACCGGCATTGGTATACTCAATACGACTGAAATGGATATGTAACTTTTTCGTTCTTTCAATCCCGATCCCTTCCTCCAATCGCTGAATAATATTCAAAAAGTCCTCCTTACTGTTTAAGTTTCCTCCGTTTCTGGCATGAATATGTCCAAAGTCAATGGTTGGAATAACCCTTTGGTCCAACTTACTCAATTGTATGATTTCCTCTAGGGTCCCCAGCTGATTCTTCTTTCCCAAGGTTTCAGGGCATAGTATGGCATGATCCAACTGTTTTTTATAGATCAAATCTAGGGTTTCCTCGAAGGCATTCAATGCGATCTCAAAAGCTTTTTCCCTCGGAAGCTTTCCCACCGAACCGGGATGTATGACGATCCGATGGGCCCCCATCCAATCGGCAGCCATGAGGGTATCCAATATATACTTTTTAGATCTTTCTCTTTTTTCGGGATCTGGATTGCCTAAATTGATATAGTATGGGGCGTGTATGCTTAAGTAAATTCCGTTTATTCTTGCCTGTTCACCAATGGTTCTTGCAGTATCCTCCTTTAATCGAACTCCTTTTGTCATAGAATACTCATAGGCATTAAGGCCCCTCCTAGCTAACCATTTGGGCATCTCCGAAGATGCTCTGTACCCCTCCTCATAGAATGAATCCGAATTCCCTGAAGGCCCAAATTTAATGTCCATAATTTCTCCTTTCATGGTAACAAATCTTACTGATTATGTACCTTATATTGTGCTACAACTTTTTTTGCTAATTCTATTATGGGTTCTTTATCCGTATATAGTATAATATCTCCAAAATCATATAGTCCTCTTCGTTGTTTTAACAGTTCATTAATGACTTTAAGAGGCTTTTGGGTCCTTAAAAGGGGTCTCTTATTATTTCTCTTTGTGCGGTAATAGATGGTTTTAGGCAATGCCTTCAATGTTACTACAAAAGTGTTTTCCTTCAAAAGCCTTCTGTTCTCTTCCAGTAGGATGATACCGCCCCCTGTGGATATCACTACCCCTTCCAGCTTTAGGATCTCCTTAAGACAATCCCTTTCTAGGAGCCTAAATTTTTCCTCCCCCACCTGGGAAAAATAACCGGCGATGGATGTTCCTACTCTTCTCTCAATGTATTGATCGGTATCTATAAACTCATACCCTAATTCCATTGCTACATTTCTACCTATGGCACTTTTGCCAGTGCCCATAAAGCCTACTAAAGAAATGTTTTTTTTCTTCATCCTACATCGTTCCTTAGTATTTATTCATGGTTCTCCCCATCCTCTTCCTGGACCGCACCGCTTGAAAAAGGATTGTCCTTTCCGTAGCTCCCCTTTACAAAGTCGTAGTCCACAAATTCCGATATATTTTGTCCATCCCTATACAACCCATAGGATTGCAATAAAAAATTCGCCGATATATCATCCTCACTATTATTCACCATTAATTGATACTCTATGATATCAATTTTTCTCTCATTTTCTTGTATGGCTTCCATATATCTCTCAATTTGCCGATAGGTCCCTTTGAATTTGTGACTCATTGGGATAATCAACAGGTCCTCCTTCTGTGGATGATCCTGGGATGATTCACCGGGGGAATCTTTCTCTACCTTAGTATTCTGCACGGTAAAACTTTCCTGTTGAATCCCTATATCGTCCGCAATGGATAGAATATCGATATAGAGCTCAGGTATCCTTATCTGAGTGGGTAGTGTAGCTTCAATCCTCTCAATCTCACTTTGAACATGGGCTTCAAGCTCGGTGAGTTTCCCCGTTTGATTCGCTTGGTGTAAATTTTCTAATATAGCCCTTTCCTGATCCAGGATTAGGGAATTTTCCTTTATCCTATCGATCATAGGAAAGACCAAGAAGTATAGAAATGCTCCCACGGTAATAACAATTCCAAGGATGGTCAGAAGTACTCTTTCCCTATTGGTTAGACTCATCATTTTCTTGACCTCCTTCCTCCCTTGGATATGTAAAGTTTATAGAAAAGCTGGGGTCTTGTTCGCTATCCTCTTTATCCCCATAATTTACACTATCAAGTAATACATTTTCAACACCCTCAATCTTAGCAAGGTTCACAATGAAATCAGCGATCTTTTCTGGGTTATTCGCTATACCTCGAATAGTAAAGTTTGTTCCACTTGGATGGGTGATGCTCTCTAGTACTAATTCTCTCGGTAAGGCATTCCTAATTTCATGGATGAATTGAAAATGATCCACCCGTTGGTTTTCAATTTTCTCCAATATGGCTAAACGTTCTTCCAGCACATCTTGGGATGCCAAGATCTGTAATTGGGTCTCCCGAACCTTTTCAAGGCTCTCTATTTCTGACTTTACGCTATGAATCTCTCTACGCATGTTATATTCAATGAAATAAACCACTAAGTAGCTTATAAGAAGTACAAGGATAAAGGTTATGATCGTACCGATGATCATCCTTTTCCTTCTCTTCTGTTCCTGTTCATATAAATACTCTTCTGGAAGTAGATTCATTTCTCTCATATTACCTACTCCTTTCTCAGTAATATGCCAAGGACATTGCATAAATAAAGTAGGTCCTCGGAAAAGCCTTCATGGTCCATGGTACCTATTTGAATATTCCGATAATTGTTCCCTAGCCTTGTTACGAAATTAAAGTAACGCTCAAAAAAAGCGACGATATCTTTTATATTCGCTCCACCGCCTATTAGATAGATTCGATCTAATTTTTTTTGAATACTTCGGGATATAAAGTACTCAATGACCTTATTGATTTCATCCAAAAGTTCCTCCAAATATCTCCTCAGGGCATAGCTTACCTCATCACTGCCATTCTCTCCGAGGAAATTATTCTCCTTTTTCCAAGCTTCGGCTTTGCTTATTTCAATATCTAAAATTTCAGCAATGATTCGGGTAATATCCCTTCCGCCCTTATTGATGACCCTATTCAAAAACACACTACCATATTCCATAATAGTAATAGTGGTTTTTTGATTGCCTAAATCTATAATGGCTATGTTTTTATCGATGGTCTCGATATCATCAAAGTCCTTGATCAGTTTTTTTCTGCCCCCAAAAAGCTTTGCGATACTATTCGATTGGATATCAATGATATCGATTTTTAGACCTGCCTTTTCAAAGGTATCTAAATAAGTCAGGACTACATTTTTAGGCAGGGCTGCGGTTTGAACCTTTAGCCATGCCATTGGCTCATTTTCATCCGTTTCCTGCTCATATTCATCTAAAACGGTAAAATCAATGACATAGTTTTCTATGGCTTCAGGTAGAAGATGTTCCATCTCAAACTTAACCGCTTCCTTTAGCTCACTCTCCTCCATTTTGGGCAATTCAAAGTTGCGCAATATGGTTTCACTTGAGGATATGGTTACAATGATATTTTTATTCTTTACCCCGTATTTCTTGATTTTTTCTGCGATGGTCTCTGAAATTTTGGTCTTATGATATATCTTTCCATCCGAAACCCCATCCACAGGAGTTGGGAATATTTCATAGCTATCCAATTGGATATGGTAGTCTTTGCTACTGCCCACTGCCATCTTTATAAAGCTCGATCCAAAATCAAAGGCAATTGCTTGGTTGCTTTTTTTCAAATCCATCCCCCTTTTTCCATGATTTTGTATTCAACATTCATTCCATCAATTAAATTCCTTCCAATCCACCACCTCTATTTTTGAAGAACCATCCTCCGGTGGGACCTCATAGTCCTCAGGCAGGTACTCGTTGAGCTTATTTAATTGATCCATATCGTGGGTCAGCTGTAGTTTCCAGTTCCCCTTTTGGGCGTTATCATTTAGACAGATGAGGCTCCCGTTTACTTCAATACTGCTACCTGAGATATGAAATTCGGTTATTTCAAGTTCATCCCCTGTAAATATGATCATGCCATTGATCTCAGAATTATTCTGTATCTTCAAAACCTCTGTTTTATGAACGATAATCAAACCACTAAAACTCCCCTTCAAAGTTACATCCTCATAATTTTGTATGATGAGGATCCCATCCTCTGCTCCCGGTGCATAGGAAACGGTGTTCTTGCTGCTATCAAGGTCACACTTTGTACTCCCTTCCAGTACCGAATCGATCTTTATGATTCTGTCCGAGTAATAAGTTTCCAACCATGCGATATAGCCATCTACATCAAATCCACTTAGGTCCATGAGCTCTTTATCCACCCGCGGAAAGTTCTCTTCGGTATAGTACTCATTCTTGCTATGGCCTAAGGGATGCTTTGGAATGACATCCTTGCCATCCGGGATGAGAACCTCTGCACCACCCCCGGCTTGAACCGCAGAATCAAAATGTATATCCCCATGGGCACCGATGATGCCGCCGTTGATACTGGTTATATCATCCAGGTACAGGTTCCCCTGGGAGTATATGGAATACTCCTTGATACCTGCAAGATTAAAATTTGTTACCAATTTTTTAATGTTGGCTTGAAGTTTTCTTTCGATATTTCCTATCTTCCCATAGGCTTTGATTAAACGGGAGTTGCCTGTTCCTTCCACTTGGACCTGGTACTCTCCGTCCTCAAAATGATCCCAGGAATTACCGCTATAGGAATCCCAGCTGGTGGAATCATAATCCAGTTCAGCGATAGCCTCCTCTAATCCTGCTTCTGCAATAAAATATGCCTTTTGAAAGTCGGAAAAATTTTGTGAGCTTTTATATTCAATGACTGTCAGAGGAAGTATGGCTAAGCCCAGCATGGAAAGTATTAAAAATACCATCACGGTCAGTACCAGGGTACTCCCCTGCTCACACTTCATTTTAAACATATGGATCCCTTCCTTTTATTTATTGGTTACCGGTACACCAACACGGATGCGGGAATTAAGTTCAAGCTCCTTCCCATTGACCTCAGAGGTTAATTGTAATAGAAAGGTGCGGTCATCCAACTGGCTGATATCGAAGCTTTTAATGTTTCCAGCTAAGGGGTAGGTGTTTTCAGGAACAATGGTCCCATTCTGAAGATTTTCTATGGTGATCTTATTTTTTCTTAGAATCTTATCAACCAATGTATAATAATTATAATAGTCATTTGGGCTTTCTAAATCCTGAAGAAAAATAGTGTCATCCTCACTTGTATAAAATATTTCCTCCGAAGATTTAATCTGTCTTTCAATATTCATAAAAGCCATCCTGCCACTGGAATAGCTCTCTACCTGTTCATCTGCGGTATGAAAGGAACGCAGCCCTGAAAAAAACATGCTATATACAACGCCCATGATCATACCAATCAAAGCCAGTACGATCAATAGTTCGACTAGGGTAACACCCCGTTGGTCCCTAGTAAATTTCCTATGGGAGATAAATTTGAGAAACAAGATTTTCAACACTCCCTTCCCTTACGCCGGGTATCTGAACTTTAATAGTATATAGCTTCCTTTCTTCATCCTTATGCTCAATGGTAATGGTAGTATTTTCATAGTCCCCCTGTATTACATAGAGCTTTGCCATCAGCTTGTCCAGGTCCCTCTCCTCAGAGGGCATCTGCAATAGTTCATCCTTAACCCTTTCCATAATGTCCTTACTCATCACCGCATCGGAGATAACCTCCTTGGAAGCCATATTGTTGCGCAGGGAGGTGGAGAATAAGCCTAGGATCGAAATGGCCATTATGCCTATGAGGGCAATGGAAATTAACACTTCAATCAATGTAAAGCCCTGTTGATTTCCTTTCCTACTCATACATCATCCCATCCTTCATATAGATTCTTCCTGATCCTATTTGCACAACAATGGTTACATGATGTCCCCGCCTACTTTCAAAGGTGATATGTCCCCCTTTACTTACCGTCCCTATGGGGTACAAACTAAAACCCGAGCTAAAATGATTGTTCACAATCCGAATATCCCCAGGCACCTCCACCACCTTAGCCGGCGGATGTTCAGGGGTATATTTCCTTATGTAGATCCTGTTGGTTGCGGAATTAACATAGACCCTGTGCTCGAATCCTTCTATAATAGCATTCTGGCGGGCATTCTGAATGGTTTGGAGGACCCTTCGAGTATCCGTCCTTAGCCTCTCCCTATCTAAAAAGCGTTGGAAAGCCGGTACGCCGATGGAAACACCGGAGGATAGGACCCCTACCAAGGCAATGACAACCATCAATTCGACAAGAGTGAAACCTCGATTTCCCTTTTCCATCTTCCCTACCCCTTATAAAAATTGGATATACCAGGTCAAAATCTCATTTCCATAGAGAATAGTCACTATTACTGCTAGAGCAATCCAAGGCCCAAAGGGAATGGCATCCTTTCTCCCCTTACGCTTAAGGAGAAGTAAGAGCACCCCAAAGAGTCCCCCTAGGATAAAGGACAGAAGAAGTGTCAGTAGAATACTCCTCCATCCAAGAAAAAGTCCCAACACCGCCATGAGCTTCACATCCCCCATGCCCATAGCCGCCCCCCTTGAGAAGAGTACTAGCAGGAATAGAAATCCTCCTCCCACCAAACCACCGATGATGGCATCTCTCCAATCTATATACCCTAAGGTTAGGTTGCTACCCAAAAAAACAACCAATGCGAACAGGTTTATGGTGTTTGGAATCATCTGATGATCCAAATCGATAAAGGTAATGGTAATCAGGATGGTAATAAGAATGATATGAGGAATCAAGGCCCAAACCAAGCCTATTCGCCAATAGGTGACAGCATATAACAATCCAGTTAAAATTTCCACTAAAGGATATCTTAAAGCTATAGATTCGCCACAATATCGACATTTTCCTCCTAAAACCGCCCAACTAATTACAGGAAAAAGATCCATGGGCTGCAATAGAGTTCCACAGCTCACACAGGATGAGGGAGGGCTTACGATGGACCGCCCTTTAGGGATACGATAGATGCAAACATTCAGAAAGCTTCCAATGACAAGGCCAAAGATAAAGAATAGAAATAGTATCATAGTTCCCCCTTTGATACAATAAAAGTACTTGATTTGCCGTTAGATTTGTAATTATATTATAGTTTAAAAAATATGGGAAGTAAATTAGTTATTTATGTATGTATCTATTGAAAAACCTGATAGAATATACCATCTATCAGGTCTAGTTTTGTTGTAGTATAAATTTCTCTATTAAGGAATATAAAGATACAAAAGAACCGTCCCTTTGTATCTTACCTTTGTATCTTACTCACTTGCTCTCGTTGCTTTTCTATCATTCTTTACATAATTATACTTATTTCCACTTATAGTTACCTCAAAATCATTAACTCTTCCATCATCGTCGAAGCTAATAGTAGCCCCATTATACTTAGTTGTTATCGTCGAATCTAGAAAATCAACTCCTAAATTAGTCATTGTTATGGAATCAAAGTCAGGAGTATCCATTTCACTATAATATGCAGCAGCTGCACTCTCTATTGTTTTTACATCTGCTTCAATAGCTTTTTCAGTAGCAGAACCAGTAAATCCAGCCAATCTAGGTATTGCCACTGCTGCTAAGATACCTAGGATCGCTATTACAACAATTAGTTCAACTAATGTAAAACCCTTCTGTTTTTTCATCATCCTTCTTATTTTTAACATTTTCTTATGTACCCCCTTTTTTATATTAATTGCATCACAGATGCTATTTACCCATATGATGCAACTATAAACTGTGAGAAAAGAAACTTTTGTGGAAAATTAGGTTTTTCTGTCATAAAATTGCATGCAAAAACTTCCCCTTCGGTAGCTGGCTACCATTCCTTCGGATTAGGCCCTATAGCTTTGCGTCCCTGCCTTTCGACAGGTTTGCCATTATCGGTGAAAAGTTTTAAGGTTATATTCTATTTTTTTCTATTATATTACGATTAATCCTATTTTCAAGCTTTTTTACATAATTTTATCCAATCATATTATACATATCGAACATGGGAAGGATCATGGCTGCCACGATAAACCCTACCACTCCACCTAATACGACAATAATTAATGGCTCGATCATGGTGGTCATTTGGCTAATGGCGGTTTCCACCTCTTCATCATAAAAATCCGAGGTTTTCTCCAGGACGAAGTCCAGGCTCCCGGTATCCTCCCCCACCTTGATCATCTGATAGACCATGGGGGGAAAAATTCCGGCATTCATGATGGGTTCCGCCAAGCCCAAGCCCTTTCTTGCCCCTTCCTCCACCAGTTCCATCCTCTCATTGATGTAGCTATTGTCCATAACCCGCTGTACCACTTCCAAGGCCTGTAGGAGGTCAATCCCACTATTTAGCAGGCTGCTCATGGTCCGGGTAAACCTGGAAACCAATACCTTTTTTTGGACCTTCCCAAAGATAGGGATCCTCAATTTAAACTTATCGATTCTATATTTCCCCTCAGGGGTCCTCCTGTACCTATCATACATGTACCCGAGGATAATGAACATCACTAGGAATAGATACCAAAAGCGTTTAAGGGCACTGCTGATCCCCATGAGCAACCTTGTGACAAAGGGTAACTCCCCTCCCATACTATCAAACATACCTACAAAGGTAGGCATGACGAAGGTCAAGAGGAACATAACCACTAAAATGGCCACGATGGACACCACAATAGGGTAGGTCATGGCGGATTTAAGCTTTTGGTTGATCCTATTCTCCTTCTCAAAGTGAATGGCCATCCTCTCCATCACCGTATCTAAGGTCCCGCTGATCTCCCCGGACTCTACCATATGGGTCAGTATCATGGGAAATACCTTAGGATGGGCGGCCATTGCCTCGGACAGGGGATGGCCCTTTTGGATGACCTCATAGACCTCGGCGATGATCTCAGCGAACTTTTTATTCTCGGTCTGCCTGTGGAGGATCTCCAAACTATCCACAACAGGGATGCCTGACCTTAGGGTAGTGGCAAATTGGCGGCAGAAAATGGCCAAGTCCTTCACCTTGATCCTCTTATATTTTGAAAAATCCAGCTCGACCATTGCCCTATGGGGTTTTATTTTGATAGGATAGTAGTTCCTGCCCTTAAGAATGGCAACCACATCCTCTTGTTTTGGCACCTCCAGGATCCCCTTTGTGGTTCGTCCCCGATCATTCTTCGCAATATATACGAACTTAGGCATTCTATGACCTCCTTTCTAAAGATGTAGCTTGTTCTTCATTGCATCCTGATCTACCGCATAGAGTAAGGCATCCTCCCGGCTAATCATTCCCTTTCGGTACAAATCCAATAGGTAGGCATCCATGGTCACCATGCCCAGTCGGCCGCCCATCTGGATGGAGGATTGAATTTGATGGACCTTTCCTTCTCGGATAAGATTACTTATAGCCGGGGTTGACTTCATGATCTCCAATGCTACAATTCGACCGGGTACATCCTTCTTCTTAAGCAGCTGTTGGGAAATCACGCCCTGTAGAACCGTGGACAGCTGCACACGAACCTGTTGTTGCTGATGGGGCGGGAAGACATCGATGATACGGTCAATGGTTTTAGCCGCCCCTACCGTGTGCAGGGTGGATAGTACAAGGTGGCCGGTCTCCGCCGCTGTTATGGCAATGGATATGGTCTCTAAATCCCTCATCTCCCCGACAAGAATAACATCGGGGTCCTGACGGAGGGCCGCCCTTAGTGCTCCTGCATAGCTGTCGGAGTCCTGTCCGATCTCCCTTTGATTGACGATGGAGTTGTTGTGTTTATGCAAATATTCAATGGGATCCTCAAGGGTGATGATATGCTCCTGGCGCTCTCTGTTAATGATATTAATGAGGGCTGCCAGGGTGGTGGATTTACCACTTCCGGTAGGTCCTGTCACTAGAATCAGTCCCCTTGTATGCTTCGTGAAATCAGATAGATGATCGGGAAGATTCAATTGCTTCAAGGAGGGTATGATGGTCGGTATAAGTCGAAAGGCGGCAGCACAACTCCCCCTCTGTCTATATGCATTCACCCTAAAACGACCCATCCCCGAAACGGAATAGGAGAAGTCTACCTGTCCCACCTCATTAAAGACGAATTGTTGTTTTTCATCCAGTAGGGTCTCGATGAATCTCCTGGTGTCTTCAGGAGTTAAAACTACTTCTCCTAAGGGTTGAAGATTGCCGTCAATCCTTAGCATTGGTGGAACGCCAGCTGTAATATGAAGGTCGGATGCTTTCCTGCGGATGGTTTCTTCCAACAACTGATTAATATTCATAACTCTCCCCCTTTATTTTAATCCTCCTCTAAAAATGCTACCTTTGCAACCTCATCGATGGTTGTAATTCCTTGCTTTACCAGATCAATGGCATTCTGGGCGAGGGGTACCATGCCCTTTTCTAAGGCAAAATCTCTGATTTGATCGGTGCTGTATCCCTTGACGATCATCTCCCTTAGAGTTTTATCGATCTTGAGCACCTCATGAACCGCAACACGACCCCGGTATCCTGTTTGATTGCATATCCCACACCCCTCCCCCCTATACAGGATACAGGGTTGATCTATAGGAATGTTTAATATCTCTTTCTCCAAGAGGGTTGCCTCATAGGACTTCTTACATTTGCTACAAATGGTACGCACCAATCTCTGGGAGATAATCCCTGTAAGGGAGGTGGATACCAGGTATGGGGGGATCCCCATATCTACCAGCCTGTTTATGGTGGATGCCGCGTCGTTGGTATGGATGGTGCTAAATACCAAGTGCCCGGTTATGGAGGCACGCACGGCGATCTCCGCTGTCTCCACATCGCGTATTTCACCAATCATAATAATATCGGGATCCTGCCTTAATATAGAGCGAAGAGCGGTAACAAAGGTTAGTCCCGCCTTTAAATTCACCTGAACCTGATTGATCCCATCCAGCTTATATTCCACAGGGTCCTCTACGGTGACTATATTGTCCACCTCGGTATTAAGCTCCCTTAATAGGGTATAAAGGGTAGAGGACTTTCCACTACCGGTTGGACCGGTGACTAAAATAATGCCATGGGGATTGTGGATCAAGCCTTCCACTATTTTTAATTCTTGGGGTGTAAATCCTAATTCCTCCTTGCTGATAAAAAATTGTTCCATATCTAAGATTCTAATAACGATCTTCTCCCCAAAAATCGTAGGAAGGATGGAAATCCTAAGGTCAATATCCCTATGATCCACATTAACGATGATGGCTCCATCCTGTGGCAACCTTCTTTCAGCAATATTAAGATCGCTCATGATTTTTATCCTACTTACGATGGCATTGTGGGTGCGCTTGTCCACCTTCATCATTTCATGGAGGACACCATCCACCCTCATCCTCACTCTAACCCTATCCTCAAAGGGCTCAATATGCAGATCGCTGGCTCCGTTCCTGACCCCCTGCTCGATGATGGAATTTACCAATCGAACCACCGGGGCATTACTCACTTGGTTGATAACCTGCTGTTCCAGATCCTCCTCATTACTTGCAAAAAGGCTGTCCTCACTGAATTCCATGGCGGCTCTTTCTGCATCCTCAGTATCAAAATACTTTGCCAGTAACCGGTTGATCTCATCCCTTCCGGCGATGACCGGACTTATTCTCTTTCCTGTTGCCAGCTCTATGTCATCCAGTGCCATTAGATCTAAGGGATCGTTGATGGCTACCACCAATACCCCATCATCCCTAAAATAAATGGGTATGGCACAATGTCTTTTCCCAAGCATATAGGTAATGCTTTTTACCGCATCCTCATCGATAAAGGTGGTGCTAAAATCAACCCGGGGCACACCGAGTTGTGATTCTAAAATCTCCAATATGACCTCTTCCTCGACCATACCCTCCTCTACGAGGATATTCCCCAATTTCTTTCTGGTCTTACTTTGAATTTCCAAAGCCTTCTCCAATTGTTCCTGGGTTATTTTTTTATTTTCAAGCAAAAGATCGCCAATCCTTTTTTTATAGACCATAGGCTCACCTGACTAAAATATTTTACTTCACATTGAAATATAGATTCTACAAAATATAAGAGATTCCTTTTTTTTGAAAGGAATCTCAACAAAAATCTATTCAAACATCCTTTTCATTGCAAACTTTTCAATCTTTCTGACAAAGGTGGTCCACCAAAATTCTTTGCTTGGGATTGGCGTCACCAATATGGTGAATAGACCGGTAATATTTCCGCCTAATATATCTGTGAATATCTGGTCTCCGATTACGGCAACTTGGCTTTTTTCCAAGCCCATAACCTTTACACCTCGACGAAAGGAGAAACTTAATGGTTTTAATGCCTTATGAATGGCCGGGATATCCAAATCCTCCTTGAACTCTACCACTCGATCCTTCGTATTGTTGGATATTAAGCATAAGGAGAACCCCTCCTCTTTTGCCCGATAGAACCATCCAATCAGCTTTTCATCCGCTTTCTTCTTGTCCCAGCCAACCAGGGTATTATCAATATCAATAAGAAGCCCGCGGATATTTCTTTTTTTTATATCCTGAAAGTCTAAATCATAGATACTATCCATCATCATATCCGGTTTTAAGAGTGCTAACATACTTATCACGACCTAGCTTTTTAATTTTATTATAGCAAACAAAACTAAAATAGCTACCCAATTGGCAGCTATTTACTCTCCCCTTCACTCGCAAGTTCGATTTGAGCAAGTAATTAATAAAATGCTAAGAACAAAAAATATGATAAGCCCTATAAGCCAAAACACATGAAACTCATAGTGGCCCTTGAAATTTCGTATTACATGCAGGCCAATTAAAACAGGATTGCCCTCTCTTTTTATGGACAAGGCAAAAATAAATGTTATAGTAGCGAATAGATAAAAATAGAATATGTTCCCATTGCTATAAAAACCTGTGGGATCTTCCTTATGATGGGATTTCAATTTTTCCAATATTTTTTTATTCGATGGATCCAATGTTCCCCACCACCCTATCACCATATATTACTTATATCTTCTATATATTTCCATAAATTCCTTTAATTTTGTCATACTATTAACAAAAATAGCCATCCTAATGACAGCTATTGGGTTGGAATTCCTTGCTTAATTTTTTTATTGCCTTCTTCTCTATCCTTGAAACATAGGAACGGGAGATTCCAAGCATCTTTGCGATCTCTCTTTGGGTTTTACTAACCCCATTGCAAAGTCCATATCTCATCTCCAGAATCAAGCGCTCCCTCTTCTTCAATACCTTTTCCATGAGTAAATATAATTTTGCTGCTTCGATCTTTAACTCCACCATGTCGAAAATCTGGTCGGTATCACTCCCTAATATATCAATAAGACTGATCTCATTCCCTTCCTTATCTATTCCTATGGGGTCCTGCAGGGATACCTCGTTCTTTATCTTTTGATCCGCCCTTATGGTCATTAGAATTTCATTTTCTATGCACCTTGCAGCATAGGTAGCCAATTTGGTACCCTTTTTCTCATCATAGGTGGATATACCTTTGATGAGCCCAATGGTGCCTATTGAGATCAAATCGTCCAATTCCCTGCCGATTCCACTATATTTTTTAACGATATGGGCAACCAATCGCAAATTGTGCTCAACCAAGATACTTTTTGCTTTTTCATCCCCGCTTTTGTAGAGTTCTAAATACCTTTTTTCTTCTTCAGGGGATAAGGGTTGTGGAAATGAACTACTATTACTAACATATCCTACTAAAAAATGGATTTCCTTCAATAGTTCAACGATTCCCATCAAAGCAGCTGGAAACATAGAAATACACCCCCATAATATTAACTCATTATCATTCATATGATGGTTGGGTGTATTTTGTGCCTGTATCACATTCAATTTCTTTCGCCTAAATTCATAATCCTTTTGCTTATGTCCTTAAATAATGGAACCGCAACACTACTTCCGCTTCCCCCTTCCTCTACAAAGACCGTCATTGCATACATAGGTCGATCCGCTGGGAAATAACCCGAGAACCAAGCATGGGGTCTCACCCTTCCATTTTGTGCCGTTCCTGTCTTTCCTGCGATAGGGTACTCCAGCTCTTCAACGCCCATTGCTGTTCCTATAAGAACAACCTCTTCTAATAATTCCTGTAGTTGATCATTCACCTCCTCATGTATGATTCTTACTCCTTTTTGATGGTTAAACTTTTTTTCTATGCTTCCATCCGGAGATTGGATCTCTTGCACTAGAATGGGCTCCCTTAGGATTCCACCATTGGCTATGGTAGCCATTATTTTTGTTGCCATAAGAGGACTTGACTCTATCATCCCTTGTCCCAGTGCCATGTTAAAGACATCTAATTGGCAGGTAATATGGTCAGGAAGACTGTTTATAGAGTAATTATCCGATAGTAGGAAACCATCCTTTCTTTTTTCACTAAAGGGAGAAAACCCGAATTCTTCCGCTAGATCCAACACCCTATTTCCGCCTATGGTACCATTGGGATTATACTCTACCAACCGCATAGCCACCTGATAGAAGACAATGTTACAGGAATGGGCGAATGCCTCCTTAAAAGTAATTGCCCCATGTCCCTCCCCCTGGTGGCAATGTTTCATTTGGTCATCTATGATGATGGTTCCATTGCATATGAATTCCTCATCTAAGTCTACCACTCCATCCTCTAATGCTTTGGCTGCAACGATGGTCTTAAATACAGAGCCCAGGGGAAAGGATTGCAATGCTTTATTATTTTGATCTTCCAGGGAAGCCATCCCCAACACTTCACCTCTTTGCACATCCAGTACCACTACCGAAAGACCTGCTGCTGTCCCTCCCCTATTCTGTCTTATAAATTTTTCCATTTCCTCCTCTATTGTTTTTTGAATATGGTAGTCTAAAGTTAATTTTATATTACTCCCTTGGTTGATATGATCCCCTGACACAAAGTAGGTATTCCTTGATAGACTCTTACCCCTGCCATCCTTATACTGCATAATTCGTATGGGTAATCCGCCATTTAGGTCGCTATCAAATAGCTTCTGTAGCCCAGAGACTCCTTTAATACCATGGATGGTATTATCCTTATATTGATATTGAATATTCCCAATGACATGTTTTGCTAAAAAATCTTGATTAAGGTGTTTCGATAGGGTAAGCCCATCCTCGGTTTTGGCTCTACCAGTAAAGGGAATCCCATTTCGGTCCACTATCTTTCCCCTTGGATAATAGGTTTTTACCTCACGGGAGATTTGATGGTTCACCCTTTCGGTGTATTCCCTATGGTGTATTATAGTTAAACTGAATAGCCTTCCAACTAAAATAAACATAAATATGCTAATTATGAAACCCATTATATATAGTCTGCCTTTAAACATTGGAAAACCCCCTGTATGGTATAACCTTATTATTACCATATACAGGAGGCTTATGCTTAATCCCTTGGCTTCCTCAATAGGTTCCACGGGGATACCGAGTGATCCATTTTCATATAGATAATTTGTTGGGGATGGGGCGCAGAATCAATGGGGTTCCCCTCCTCATCCCACATCTTATCGATCCGTTGTGATGTATGCCTTTTTTCCGGACTCATGATTTCAATGGTATCACCCACATCCATCCGATTTCTTTGCTCGATCTTTGCAATACCCTTTTCTTGGTCAAATTCTAAAACAATCCCCACAAAATCATAATTTCTTACATAGGCGCTTGTATCATATACCTGATCCTGAGCACCGGGTCTTGAAAAATAGAATCCCGTTGTATATTCCCTATGGCTTGCCTTTGCGATCTCCTCCAACCAATAAGGATCGGTCCTATAGGCCTCTGGATTTTCAAAGTATTTATCAATGGCCTTTCGATACGCGGATACAACGGTGGCTACATAGTACAAGCTTTTCATTCTGCCCTCAATCTTTAAACTTCTGATGCCTGTTTGTATAAGCTCAGGTATGTGTTCGATCATACAAAGATCCTTTGAGTTAAATATATAGGTGCCCCTCTCATCCTCATATATGGGGTAGTACTCTCCCGGCCGCTTTTCTTCAACCAAACGATACTGCCATCGACAGGGATGGGCGCAAGCCCCCCTATTGGAGTCCCGATTTGCAAAATAGTTACTGAGTAAACAGCGACCGGAATAAGAGATGCACATCGCACCATGGACAAAACATTCGATCTCTAAGGTCTTTGGCGTCCTTTCCACGATTTCCTTGATTTCCCTTAGGGACAGTTCTCTAGCCACAATAATACGGTCCACACCAACATCGTGCCAAAATCTTGCACTCATCCAATTTGTATTGTTTGCTTGAGTGCTCAGGGCGATGGGTAGTCCCGGTGCATGTTCCTTTACCATGGTTATAATACCAGGATCTGCTACAATAACGGCATCCACCCCTAATCGATCAATTTCCTTAATATATTCAGGCAAACCCTTTAAATCGCTATTATGGGGTATTATATTTAGGGTTAGGTATACTTTTTTGCCCATGCCATGGGCAAAATCTAACCCCTTCTTTAGGTCCTCTAATGAAAAATTGCCCGCTGAAGCCCTAAGTCCATATGCCTTTCCCGCTAAGTATACCGCATCCGCTCCATAGAGGAGGGCGAATTTAAGTTTTTCCAAATTGCCAGCGGGGGCTAATAATTCAGGTTTTCTCATCCGTCTTCACTCCTAACTAGGCTAATTGCTAAGCCATCCCCAATGGGTATGACACTTGTTGTTAATTGGGGATGATTAGATATATGTTTGAGATAGTTCCTCATTCTCTTTACAATAGTGATTTTTCTTCTTTTTACAAGATCATCACTGGCTACCATCCCTCTGAATAGTACATTATCAGAAATAAGCAGTCCCCCATCCTTCAATAGCCGGAGCGAACTTTGTAAAAAATCCATATAATGCCCCTTTGCAGCATCTAAAAAGATGCAATCATAAGAGTCATTTAGACTATTCAGTACCTCCTCTGCTTCCCCCTCTATAATATCTATTCGGTCCTCCAAACCAGCCCTTTTTATATAGTCCCTTGCAAGGAATACCATTTCAGGCTCTCTTTCAATGGTTGTTAGGTGTCCATCCTCTCCCATGGCTTGGGCAAATTGAATGGCAGAATAGCCGATGGCTGTTCCTACCTCAAGTATACTTCTCATGCTATTGGATTTAATTAGTATTCGAATCAATTGGGCAACCTCAGGATGGATAATGGGGACATGGTGCTTTAAAGCGTACTCCTCCATTTCCCTCATTATAGGGGAAGGGAGAGGTAATAGCTTCCGGATGTATCGCTCAATATATTCCTGATTTATATAGTTCACAGAATCACTCCTGAAATATCCATCTAGATCTAGTATTATTACTTTAACAAAATGAATACGTGGTTTTTATTCACCACGTATTGAGAGATATTATCAGTTTAAAACCCTTTTTTTAGCTGCATTATGTTCCTCTAATGTTCTACTAAATACATGGCTACCATCATCCTTTGCGACAAAGAACATATAGTCTGTTTCCTCCGGATATAGGGTCGCCTTTAATGATGCCTCTCCAAAGGAGGCAATGGGACCAACAGGTAATCCCGAATACATATAAGTATTATAGGGGGATTCTATTTCTAGATCCGAATACAGCAATCTTGGCTTTCTTTCACCCAATATATATTGAATAGTAGCACAGGATTCTAATTTCCAACCTTGATCCAATCTATTGTGGAATACCCCGGATATAATAGGACGATCCGATTCTACTCTTGCTTCCCTTTCCACAACGGATGCTAGAATTACAATTTCATCAATGGTCATTCCCAATTCATCTGCCCTATCATAGTACTCCTCCTTAAACACCTCATCGAATCGTTCTAGCATAGCTTGAATGATCTCCTCGTTTGTAACATCCGGAGAAAAATAATAGGTGTCAGGGAAAAGATACCCCTCAAGTGGATTTTCCCGGCCGGCAGGGATATCCCTTAGGAAAGGGTAATCATATTTATCTATATTTCTTGCTTCCTCTATAAAATCCTCTTTAGATGTAATTCCCAGTTCTTCCAGCCTCGCAGCGATCATTGAAAGTTCGAAACCTTCTGGAATGGTTACCCTAATAGAGTCATCCAGCACCTCTCCAATAGATATTTTTTCGATGATTTCCATCGTGCCCATTGAGCTATTTAATACATATTTCCCTGATTGAAGGCTTCCTTGCGCATCCTTTAACCTTACGGCGATCTCAAAGGCAAATCCCTTTTTTATGATCCCTTCCTCCTCTAGAAGAGATGCGATCCTCTTAACACTATAGCCCTTGGGAATCTCAACGATCCTATCTTCCCCAACCTCATCTATAGGACTTAAAAGGCTGTTATAATACAAATATCCTCCAACGACAGCAACTATAAGGATTAGGAACAGCGACAGAAGACTTTTTTTCAACAAACTCTTCCCTTTTTTATACTCTAAACCCTGTTTCATAATCTTCCCCCTTGAACTGCAAAGATATATTAATTATATATTTTTGGATATGCCTTTACAAGCTGGGTGCCCAATTTAAACCAACTGAATAAAAAAAGGAACAAGAAAGGGAATCATAGTAGAAAGGGTAATTCCCGATATGAATGCGAGGATTGCAATCTCAGAGGTAGTACATTTAGCTATAATCGGTAATGTTGTATCCATGGCGGTCGCTCCTGCAGGTGCAATCGTGTATAGATCCTTAGTATATTTAGCTAACAAAGGTATTATTATGAGGGAAAGCAACTCCCTTAACACATTGGATAAAAACCCTATTGCACCCAAATATGTACTATGGAGCTGATCTAAAATGACAGCGGAAAGGCTATACCAGCCCATTCCAGCTCCCACTGCGGCAGCCTCCCAGGCACTTAAGTTTACAATAGAACTTATGGCAATGGCACCAACAATACTACCGATGGCTATGGAAATTGGGATAAGTACTACTTTCCAACCTATCCTTTTAATCCTGTAGAGGACTTCCTTGTTCCCGCCTATATCCAACCCTACAAAAAATAGCATAATACAAAGCCCCCAGTTCACGCCTTGATCAGCAATTTGTATGAAACTTTGGGGTAGTACAAAGATACCACATAAAATTCCTACGGTAATAGAGCCTATAATTGAAAGTGTCATTCCTGAATTTCCTCGCTTTCTACCAATATATCAGTATTCCCCATGATGAATCGGATGAATGCCAAGGACCCAAATATGCTGCCCAATGCAATGATGAGAGCCTTCCATCCTATCACTTTGATATTGTTTATAATAGAGGCATCCAACCCAATCTTACTGCCCATAAAGAATAGTATGATTAAAAGGCATACATAGGGTATTTTTTTCAATAGCTTAAGATAAGACTCAGGGATCAACCCAATATAGCCCATAACAATTCCAATTGCTAAAAAAAAGATAAGGATTACCACTTATTACATCTCCCTAATAAATATATTTATTATTTGATACATTTTATCATATATAGGTAAGAAAAAGGGCCAAAGAATAGTCTTTGGCTTACTATCTTAAATGGGATTTAACTCTATCCTATTTAAACCTCCATGATAATGGGTAGTATCATAGGCTTTCTCTTGGTCTGTTCATATAAAAATTGGCGAAGTGAATCTCGAACAACGCTTTTGATGGATGCCCAATCACTGACACCGCTTTCCTCACATTCATGAAGAGCTTCGTTGACTACAGTTTTTGCCTCGTCAATGAGATTGCCCGACTCCCTAACATAGACAAATCCTCTGGAAATAATATCCGGTCCTGCAACTACCCTACCCTTATCCCTATCAAGGGTGACTACAACGATAAATAATCCATCCTGGGAAAGATGTTTTCTATCCCTTAAAACAATATTCCCAACATCCCCAACACCAAGGCCGTCCACTAAGGTTTGGCCGGAAGGCACCTTCCCGGTAATTTTGGCTGTTTGATTGTCAAATTCCAAAACTGAACCAATTTCCATTACGAAGGTATTTTCGGAAGGCATTCCCAAGCTTTGAGCCAATTGGGCATGCCGCATCAGCATTCGATACTCTCCATGTACAGGTAAAAAATATTTTGGTTTTACAAGAGTGTGTATAAGTTTTAACTCCTCCTGGCAGGCATGTCCGGATACATGTACCTCTGCAAGACTTTCATAGATCACATTTGCACCTAATTTAAATAGCTGATTGACTACCTGGGATACCGTTTTTTCATTCCCCGGGATGGGGGAAGCGGAAATGATAACTAGGTCCCCCCGGGAGATCTCCACCTTTCTATGTTCTGAAATGGACATGCGGGCCAGTCCTGACATTGGTTCCCCTTGACTCCCGGTTGTAATGATTACAATTTGATCCTCGGGATACTTTCCCACATCATTGATATCGATTAGGGTGCCTTCGGGTATCTGGAGGTAGCCTAATTCATAGGCAACGGATACATTATTTACCATACTTCTTCCGCTTACAGCAACCTTTCTATTATATGCCAAGGCCGCGTTAATGATTTGTTGCACTCGGTGAACATTGGATGCAAAGGTGGCAACAATAATTCTACTTGTTACCCCTTGAAATAGCTCTGTAAAGGTTTTGCCTACTGTGCTTTCAGACATGGTATAGCCGGGTCGTTCTACATTTGTGCTATCGGCAAGTAACATAGTGACCCCTTCTGTTCCAAGCTCCGCCAGTCGGTGCAGATCCATCACTTTGTCATCAATCGGATTAAAATCTAGTTTGAAATCTCCTGTGTGTACGATGGTGATATCACCACACTTTATTGCAAGTGCCATGCTATCTGCTATACTATGGCTACTTTGGATAAATTCAACGCTGAATTCATTGAACTTTACAACATCCTTTGCCTGTACTACCTTTAATTGGGTATGATCTAAAATACCATGTTCCCTTAGTTTGTATTCTACCAATCCAAGGGTTAGCCTGGAAGCGTAAACCGGTACATTTATTTCCTTTAGAAGATAGGGTAGGGCTCCGATATGATCCTCGTGACCATGTGTCAATACAATGCCCTTCACCTTGTTTTTGTTCCTGATCAAATAGGATAGATCCGGAATTACTAAATCGATTCCGTACATTTCTTCATCCGGAAAACCCATCCCGCTATCTACTACGATCACTTCATTTTTGTACTCGAAAACTGTCATATTCTTTCCCACTTCTCCTAAACCACCTAGCGGGATAATTTTTACTTTTTCTTTCTGGTTAGCCAAAGCTAAGCCTCCTTTCTACTTTGTCATTTTATACCTCATATGAATTATCCGCTCTATAATTCAATATAATTATAATCATCTTTATAATCCTCTAAATAATCCCTCTCTCTCTGCTGACTAGTGAATATGATAATCTGATGCCTTTGGGATAGCATTTTTAATAGGTCCATGCTCTCGTGAAATCGTTGATTATCAAAATACAAAAAAGGTTCGTCTAATATAATTGGAAGATTAAACGATGGAGAAGAAAGGGATTGAATAAAGCTTATTCTAAGGGCCAAATAAAATTGGTTAAGGGTTCCTTGGCTTAATTGTTCTATCTTTACTATCCTTCCGGTTAGCGGATCTAATGTTTTCATTTGGTATTGATCATCTATTTTAATAGTATGATATTTTTTAGTGATTTTATATATATTTTCTTGGGTTTTATTAATAATATTAGGTAACCACTTCATTTTACCACTTTTTTCAATACTTGCAAGGGTTGAAATAGCAATATCTATGGCTTGCACAGTTCCTTCCATCCCTCTGATTTCCTCTTCCAATGCATAGATCTCGCTCTCTATCTTTTCTAACTCCTCTGGATTCCAAGGGTTTTCCAATATTTTTGTCTGATATATGGTTTGTTCCCTCGTTAAAGATAGCTCCTCCTCTTCCAGCTCCAGTAATTTCTTCTCTATTTCTTCAATATTCAAAGTATCTTCCACATTCAAAGTATCTTCCACCATTACATGATGGCCTAATGCTTCCATCTCTTTCTTTAAAGTTTCAATGGATTTGCCATCTAAGAGATGATTCAGTTGTTCCTCCAGTCGATTTAGTTCAAAATAGGCATCTTGAAATCGGTGTGTCTTTTCAATCTTATGAAAAAGTTCATCATCCTTACCATTGACCTTTTTCCATTGAATAATTCCAAGAAAAAAAAGAATCAATATACCTAGTAGTATTAATAATTGCATTAATAGGTTTGGGGCTATTATGGTCCAAATGGCAGTTAATATCCCCATCCCCGCCATGGCGATAATAAAAAACAATCGTTTTTTTACTTGCTTCCTGTTGCATTTTCTTTGATGGTATAGCTCTTCTATCCTACTCTCCCTTATATCTAAGGGGAAATGCTCCCGGATATATACCAATAAATCTTGCTTTTCATGGTATAATTCCTCGATTTCCTCTATCCTATCCCTTAAGCTTCTTTTTTGCCATGTATCCTTCCTACTAATAAGCTCCCGCTTTTTTTGTCGCACAACCTCTAATCCAATCTCTATTGAGTGTAATGTGGCTTGATAGTTATGATGGGCGTTTTGCTTTTTCTCTAGCTCTGCCCTTGTTTTTATTTTGTCCCTCAAGCTTTCATAGGCACTGCCCAAAGGTCTGCTTCGATTTTTTTCTGTACCTATGTCCCTTTTCTTCCCTTCTAAACCTCTGATGATCTCTCGTATCGTTTTTTCTCCGTTTTCCCCCTCAACGCCATAAATGCTTTTCCCGATGAGTTCCTCTAAAATATTGTCCTTGTTCTCAAATAATAGACCCTTCACATCATTTTGACCAACATAGATAGTATTGATAAAAACTCTTTCATTTAAACCAATTTGCTCAGAGAGAAATTGTATCTCCTTTCGAGCATCGCAGGAATAGTTGGATGTCACTTCTTGTCCTGTGCTCTCTTCAAATAGCCTTACATATTCTCCATCAGCATGAAAATTCCTCTCAATCCTATATTCTACATCTCCAATGGAGTATTGAAGGATTCCCTGATATGAAGGATGATACCAAGGAATATTCCTATAGTAGGACGGTGAATAAACCCTCTTTTTGATGCCATATTTTTTCTGACCATAGAACATATTAAATATAAATTCGCCTAAAGTGGTCTTCCCTGCCTCATTCTCCCCATAAATTAAATTTATTCCGGGAGAAAAACAAAAGGTCCTATCAATAAACTTTCCAAAGGCATGTATGCTGGCTTTCTTGATCTTCATACTTTATATCCCCCACCCTTAAAGGCTTGGATACCAATATTTAAAGCTTTTTTCAAAATCTCTCTCCTATTCTCATCCTTCTCTAAGTCCATCCTCCTTTGTATCTCAAGGATATAGGATGAAAGTAGTGAATTCTCCTGTATAAAACTATCAATATCATAGCCTGGGTTACTATCGTCTTTTAGGCATATATGGAAGGCAATGTTCTTGCACTCGTCTTCTAATAATTCTACCGATTCTCCGAGATCCCATTGATAACTTCCTTTAAGCTTGATGGAAAAAAGGTTATGTTTTGAGTTCAAAGGAGATAAGTGGTGAATGATTCTTTCTTTGATGTCCTCCATACTCTGACAATCGGATATATCTAGCTCCAGTGTGAAATACTCCCTGTTGGATATTGGTTGAAAGTGGATATCATTGGAACCTTTCTGTATGTCCCCAATAATGATGCCGTGGGGACCTGTCTCATCAAAGCCAAGGGGTTCAGGGCTGCCGGGATAGGCTGCTATGATGTTGCCATAGTCATCATCGAATAGTTTATGTTGATGGTAGTGACCTAAGGCAATATAGTCAAACCCGCTATTTCTTAAATCTTCTTGATTAAATGGAAGATAATTTGATACCTTTCGTGGAGCAGAGGACATATCGCTCCCATGAACCATTAATATTTGAATTTCTTCCGAGGGTCTACAGTGGAGATCCTCTAAAAGGGCCCTTTTTTCCTCTTGATAACCAAAGCCAAACCCATGGACAACTACATTGAGCTCCCTTAAAGATTTTTTACCATAATCATCGGTAAATATGTGCACATTTTTCCCCCAGGGATAGCTCTTATAGTAGTGGATAAGATGGTACGGGTCATGATTTCCGGGTAGAATAAAAACATAGGTTTCCGAAAGCCCTTTTAATTTTTGATTGACATAGTTCACTGTACTGGTCTGTATATAACGATGTTCAAAAAGATCTCCGGAAATCAACAATAGTTCTGCCCTTTCATCCTTGGCAATCCCTATGATACGATCAAAGGTTTCTAAAAGATCCCTCCGTCGATCTTTTATTCTATTATAGGGTAAAAGTCCTGGTGTAAAACCATAATCCAAATGCAAATCAGCGGTATGTAAAATCCGAACCATATCGTCCACCCTCTTACCTATACCATAATAAAAATAACCCTGCAATGAACTACAGGATTATCTTTTCTCCTTGCAATTTTTACAATATCCAAAAAACTTCAAGGTATGATTTGTAACTTCAAATCCCTTCTTTCTTTGCACCTCATGTTCCAACTCTTCCAATAGATCCCCTTCCATTTCGCTCACTTCTCCACAGGACAGACAGATTAGATGATGATGGTGATGGTCCTGTTTGGGATCCACCAACTCGTAGCGACTACATCCGTCATGAAAATTATGCTTACTTACCAGTCCTATATCTTCAAATAGCTGAAGAGTTCTATATATGGTTGCCAGACCAATCTCTGGACATTCTTTTTTTACCAAATCGTATATTTCTTCAATACTAAGGTGTTCCCCGGCATTCTCTATAATAATATTTAATGTATTTCTTCTTTGAGGTGTGAGTTTATAGCCCTTCTTTTTTAGTTCCTTCTTGATATCATCATAAAGAAACAATACATCACCTGCTTTATCATTTAATAAGGCTTTTCGATTACTAGTGTACTTAAACTTAGGATCAATGTCAAGCATTGCCAATTATATCATGTTGGAAACATCCAGGATCTAAATAGGTCTATTTGCCGTTTTTTTGATTCTACAATTTACTAAACTACATCCCGTACAATCACTGCAATTTGGATACTTTAGTAATATAATATTACATCGTGGGCATCTTTCCAGTTTGTCATTCTCAATTCTATATCCACAGGTAGGACAATTCCTTATCATCATTCTATTCCCCCTATATCAGAAATTGTGCCAATAGTCCACCAACAAAGAAAGCAACGATAAAACTTCCTACCCAAATGCCTAAGGACTCCTTCCAGCTTCTTTCTTTAAATATCACTAGTATGGCCGCGATGCAGGGAACGAATAGGGTGATTACAATCAATGATATAATGGTCTGCATAGGATCCATGGGTATACTGCTTAGTCCAGCTGCCCCAAAGTCCCTTCTAATGATTCCCATTATAAAGGCAGTGGCAACTTCCTTTGGCAGTTTAAGCCATGTTTCGGTAATGGGCGCAAATAGGTTCTGTACCCCAACCAACATCCCTGTTACTTCCATTAAGGTGATAATCAAGGAACCCAAAATAAATAGTGGCGTGGCTTCCTTTAAAAACATCCAGGATTTTGTATAGGTCTTTTGTAGGATGTTTTTTATTCTAGGCAGCCTTAGGGGCGGCAGATCAATCAATAATGCAGTGGACTGTCCAGGCATTACTCTGTTTAAAATAGTTCCCGATAGTATAAAAACCATTAATATAGAGATGAAATATAATAAAAACAGTTTTAATCCTAATGGTGCAATAAGTCCTGCAATCACACCTAATTGTGCAGAGCAGGGTATGGTTAATCCAAGCAATGCTGTCGCAATGAACCGCTCTCTTTTAGAACCAAGGATCCTTGTGGTAATGGTTGCCATGGTAACGCATCCGAAACCTAATATGATAGGGATGATCGCCTTCCCATTCAACCCGATTTTGGTTAAGGATCGGTCCGTCAAGGTCGCTACCCTTGGTAAATAACCTGTATCCTCCATAATGGAAAGTAAAAAATGAAAGCCAACAACGAGGGGGAGCAAAAGCCCTATAATATAAACGGGCACCATCGTTAACATGCCAAATTCTCCAATCAGTATGGTTCCTATTTTACTCTCTGGGGAAAGGATGCCCTTGAAAATTCCTAGTATAAAATTTAAATAATACTCTCCCATTAGTACCCCTTCAGTAAAATCAACAATGGTCTGTGCAACAAATACCCCAATGAACTGATACATAAAGTATAGCAATATTACTAGAAGTGGTATTCCGGTGATCGGATTTAAGGTCCATCGGCTTAGTTTTGTAGCAAATGAAATACCTGCGTTAATCTCAAAACATACCTCTTCAATGACCCTATCTATATATTCTCTTCTGGATCGATATATTCTTTCCCTGGATCCTACTGGCTTTAATTGATACCTTTTAAGGATCTCTTCATCGTCCTCTAAAATAAGAAGTGCCTCGGCGCCATGGTTTACTTTAGAGCGATATTTTTCCATCTCAGCAATCAAGTCCTTATCCCGTTTTCCTGGTTTAGCCCTAAAAATAGCGTCCTTTAGGTCTTGGATCCCCACATTCTTTACAGCGATGGTTGGAATGACCTCAACACCTAGGAGAGTACTTAATTTTGAGATATCAATATCCATCCCATTTTTCCGGACCTCATCCATCATATTTAGAGCTACTACAATGGGTTTACCCATATCTATTATTTGTTGGGTTAAAAAAAGGTCCCTTTCCATATGGAGAGCATCCACGATATTGACAACAATGTCTGCACTTAAAATGACATCCCGTGCGACAATCTCCTCATCATTAAAAGAAGATACACCGTATACACCTGGTGTATCAATGATATAGGCATCCCCGTATTTCCCATAACTTATATCTACGGTAGTGCCGGGAAAATTAGATACATCTACATAAAGACCGGTAAGGGCTTGAAAAAAAACTGATTTCCCCACATTGGGGTTGCCAACAAGAACAATTTTTTTTGTGCCCTTAGGAATTTCTGGTATAAATCCGATACTGTGACAATTGGGTTGATAAGTAATCTTTTGTTCCATTGGTAGCCTCCTTAAAAGAGTCAATTGATCAATTCAATGAATATTTTTTCTGCTAAACCTTGTCCAATAGCTATTTCCTGCAATCTATTCTTAATAACAATCGGTCCGCCACCTATTTTCCCTGCACAGGTTACTTTTGCGCCCTCATAAATCCCCAGCCTAATGATCTGGTCCCTCAACTTCTGATCGGCAATTTTTTGAATATGGATTTTTTGCCCCTTTTGCGCCTTGTCTAATGTCATTTTAGTCTCCTCCCTTTTATGTAGCCAGTTGTTTTTGAGAGCTACTGTCAATGATTTTTGCAAAAATATGTAGAATAAATCCTATTAATATTGTATATTAATTGAGAATCCTTGTCAATAAAAATATCCCCTACCCCTGCCTAAATAATAATGGGGATTTCTTTTTCAATATTAATTGTTTTTTCATCGACAAAGCAACGATATGCCTTGATAAATATATTATTTTTTTCTGCCAACTTAAGGCTTTCAGAAAAATCTGGATCCATTTCCCAATGGGGTGAAAAGTAGGAGGCATCCTGTCTTTGTATAATAAATACGATGCCAGTTTTGAATCCATAACTTTGAGCCTCTATAAGCCCTCTAATATGCTTATTCCCGCGAATCGTTGGTGCGTCAGGAAACATAGCAATAGAATCCCTGACCAAATTAACGCTTTTAATCTCTATTAACATTTCTTTACCCTTTGTGGTCAATCCGATATCGAATCGACTATTTAAGTACCTTACCTCCCTCTTTATGTCCTTAATCGGAAGAAGATCTCTCTCTAAATGATTCTCTAGATATTCATAATAGACAGCATTAGCTATCCTTGAATCAATGCATACCATGATCCCTTCTTTCTCTACACATAGGAGGGTAAATTTTGTCTTTTTGTGGGGAGCAGGATGGTATTTTAAAAGGACCTTTGCTCCTTCCTGGAGTAATTCTACCATTCTCCCTGTGTTGGGTACATGTACTTCATGGTTTTCATGGTTAATCTCTACCTCCGCTATAAAACGGTTTTTCCTTTTAATAAATTTTCCGATCACCGGTTCTCCTTTAAATAAGATCACCAAATCACTCCTCTGCTACACAAAATAGCTGTACTACTTTCCCATTAACAATAAAAAATGAAGTCCCTGGACTTCATTTTACTCCTCTTCTTCCATTAGCTTTTCATAGGCTTCCCTTACCATGTCAAATTCATCATCATCCTCTATGGGAACCAAAATATCCTCGCCATCATCCTCTTTGTCAATCCTAAAAATATATGCAGATTCCTCTAAATCTTCCTGATCGCTCACTGGAAGAAGGATGGCATATTCATTATCCTTAATACCTATCGTTGCAATCACTTCAAATTCTTCTTCATTGCCATGCTCATCCATTAATACTATGTTCTCCTGATCCTTCATCCTAATCACCATCCTATTCGTATTTGTATTTTATTATAGTAAATTTTGCCTGTCAATATACAATAGAACAAATATTTATTATTATTTTGAATCCAAGTAATTTTGTAGGATATATACCGCAGCCAATTTGTCGATCACCAATTTTCTTTTTTTTCTGCTTACATCCGCCTCAATAAGTGTTCGTTCTGCTGCCAAGGTAGTCAACCTTTCATCCCAAAAAGTAATAGTCGGTTTAATTCTTTTCTTTAAAAAGTTCGCAAAGTCCTCTACTTTCTTCCCTTGGGTACCAATGGTGCCATTCATATTTTTAGGCATACCTATCACTACCAATTCCACATCATATTCCTCTATAATCTCGAGGAGTCGCTCCAGATCCCTATCTAAGCTTACCCTCTTAATGGTAGTGATCCCCTGGGCAGTTAAGCCAAGTAGATCGCTTACTGCCACGCCTATGGTTTTATCGCCAACATCTAAACCTAATATCCTACCCATCTGTCCTCACCTGACTTCCTAAATAATTTTTATACAAAACTGTGGGCAGTAAGCGCCACAATAACCACATAGCACGCATTTACTCCGATCAACTTTTGCTCTTCCATCCAATACTTTTATTGCCCCATGGGTACATTGCCTTTCACAATTCCCGCATCCCTCACACCAGAAATCAACTAAAATCTTTCTCGGCCTACTATTTAGTCTTTCTTTTATAGAATCAGGAATGGCATTATTGGAAAATTTATTAACATTATATATCACTTCTTCTACGGATTGCATCCCAACGGCTATGGAATCTAAGCCCTCTAAATTCAACACATAGTTAAAGCATCTCTCTATATTATTTAACAGGTTCCCCCCTCCTAAGGGCTTCATCCCATAGATCCCTTTCCCTTTGGACTTTGCATACCTTATGGCTTGCTCCATCTCAATGCGACTTCCGTCACCAATACCGACACCATTCACATTGATTATTGGGTGTATTACATCGATCTCTGGTATATCCGCTGCGGCCCTTACTGCCTCTATTCGGTGGGTGGATATGCCTACTGCCCTCAAAAACCCTTTACGCTTTTGCTCCAAGAAGTAGTCCATAGCCTCCCAGTGACCCTGTATCGTCAATAGGCTTTCTTGTTCGTGAAGCATAAAGATATCTAGGTAATCCCTATTTAATTGGGTTAACGCTTTAAGAAAACTTTTTTCAGCACCGGATCTTTCATAATCATAGGATTTAGAGGCAATAATTAGTTGGTTCTTATTATACTCCAATGCCTTTCGGATATGCGGGTAGGTGTTATACAAATCAGCCGTATCAATAAAATTAACCCCCTCTTCCATTGCCCTGGCGATAATCCTTCCACCCTCTTCAGGGGATAGATTTGCCTGTAAAGGACCAATGGTTAACCCTCCAAAGCATAATTTAGAAACAATGAGATCCGTATTCCCTAATCTATTATATTCCATCAAATCCCTCTCATCCATTTAGAAACCCCACATCCTATTGGCTGTGAGGTTCTCTTATTAAAGTATAAAGTAAGCTAAAAGATAGATATATTAAACAGGTAGCCGCTGCCACCACCCCTGAATCATTCACCATGAATCCTGTAATACTTGCAACTACGATAGCGGCCCATCCGATGGACAGGTATGGGTATTTATCGAACAATTTCTTTATCTCCCCATAGGGTCTGTAGAACAGGATTGCAAAAACGATCAATGTTACCACCAACACCTTGCTCCATATGGTAACGCCGAATAGCCTAATATTCATCGCTAATTTTCTTGAAATTATAGTAAAGACAGCCGTGATACCACCCTCCTTAATGGTCGAAATAGCACCGGCTAAGTGACTCTGGCTATCCAATAACAACATATCTACTATCCCCATAATTGCTACCATGGCTACAATACCAAGCGCTCCATATAGTATTTGTTTCATGCCTATCCTTATTCTATAGATCCTTAATAATACAAATGCCGTTGCTGCCATAGCAGTGATCGTTCCACCGACATTAGCTCCCCAATAAGGATATCCTATAACGATGGTCATAGCAAGTAATAATATGATGATAAGTCCTCTAGGTATTTCATATAACTCTTTTAAGCTTAGGAACATCACCAACCCAGATCCTATTAACACGCCCATGTACTCATTTCCTACCCCATAATAACGGGCGCCAATGATTGGATCATAGCCAAGCAAAGAGGAGCGAATCATTGGGCTTCCCAGTATGATATCCCCCATTAGCCCCAAAGTCATCAAAAGGGAAACTAAGATAATCGGCAGTATGGGATTCCTTATTTTTTCCCCGATTTTATAAGTAGCTAGTGTGAGAATTAAGGTAAAAAGTATAATAGAAACAATCGTCAAAGTTAAACTTTTTACCTTTAATGTAGGAAGATATAATAGGACAATAGGTATAACCATTCCACTTAAAATTAAGTTTTTAATTATTGGGTAGACCCAAAACTTCAGTTTGCTTCCAAATAGAACAACGAATAGTGCTACTATAAGCAAGACCATTTGATAGAACGCAAAGGTGGTTAGAACAGGAAGTCTGTTTTTTGAAGTAGCTACAGTAAATTCGTTGATTTCAAATAGTACATCAATATTGTCCTTTAAAGGTTTTACTTCAACGGGTCTCCCAATCATATGGGATATCTCTATGTCTAAATATTCCAAAATGGTTGGTGCAATATCCACATTTCCAATAATACCATCTCTCCTAGTAGTATCTGACCTAAGTAAGCCTGCTTCTATTCCATCTCCATAAAGGATCAAAGGAGTCAGTTGGTATTTTTCTTTGATATCACTATCCTTGGCAAAAGGGGTTACAATGAATAGTAGAGACTTTTCCCTATCAACAAAATCCTTGATGTCCTGAATAAAGGAATCCATTTCCTTTAAGATTTTTTGCCTATGTAATTCGTACATTTCATAGGATAGATTTTCCCTCTCCTCCTCTAAACGACTGATATCCCCAGTTTCAACAATGGTCAATGCTGGAGAATTTTCATTTTTGATAATCTCTCTATAAATTTTACCATAATTAGTCCTTAGACCACCGGGAAAGCCATTATCCTCTATTAATACTTGATGGGATACATCCCCCTGATCAATTCTACCCCAATGGTCCATACCGATCAGCACATGGGGACTCCTTGTCTCAGAATGGGTATCCATATTCCCATAGGCAGCTGTTTTGTATCCAGCTTCCCGAATCAAATTTCCCAATTGGCCTGGAATAGCTCCGTACTCACCTAATTGGTTATAGGCAATCAACTTGTTGATATCTAGATTAATGATGCCCGATTCCGGTGCTTTTTTTCCGGTCCTTGTCTCATATATTTTTTTATTTTCTTCGGTTGCATTATATGCTGCCGATGTAATCCAATTTCCTTCTGCCCTCACTCCAGCACCAATGGTAGTATAGGCCTTTGGGGTGATAGCACTTCCTGCTGTGCGTGTATTCATTAGGCCGATGGCACCCTTATCAATGATCTCGGAAACCGTATCCATTTCCAATAAATCGTCATAATTGACTTGATTTATCAATACCATGATAACCTGTTTATTATGTGCACCCAAGGCTGTCATTGGCAGACTAGAAAGGATTAATACTATGATTAGTAGTGTCAGTAATATTCTATTTGCCGTGGTCAAAAATATCCTCCCCTAGTTTTGTTCCAAATATTTTTTTAACAATATTTCTAGTATCTCGTCTCTTTCTACTTTTCTGATTAGACTTCTCGCATTATTGTGGCTGGTAATATAAGTCGGATCCCCTGAGATGATATAACCAACCATTTGACTTATAGGGTTGTACCCTTTTTCATTCAATGCCTGGAACACTTCACTCAATATCTCATTTACCTTTTGAGACTTGTCTAAATCTACACTAAATTTAATAGTGGAATCATTATCATACATCCATATAGCCTCCTTTACGCTTCTTTCCTCTATTATATATTGAAACCATATTATTTTCTATAGATATATCCAATATTTGCTTATTAGAGGGTGCTTAGTCGCTACTTTATATAGGAAGATTTTAAAAAAGGGCGTATTTTACGCCCCCATAGAACCCTATCCAATCTGTTGTAGGATCAATTCCTTTGCCTTCTCCAATGCCTGGTTTACTAAAGAGGGATCCTTCCCACCTGCCTGTGCCATATCCGGTCTGCCTCCTCCGCCGCCTCCTGTGATTTTTGCTATCTGAGCAATGAGGGATCCGGAGTGAATACCCTTTTTCACCATATCCTTTGTAGCCATTACAACAAAATTTACTTTACTATTCTTTGAGGTGCCCAATACAATTAAACCGGATTCTAATCGATCCCTTAGTCGGTCCCCTAAATTTCTAAGTCCTTCTAAGTCCAAATCGTCCTGCCTGGAAATAATTACAGGTATACCGGCGATGATTTCCTTCTTGGCCATCAGTTCTTCTACAATGCCACCTGCCATTTTGCCCTTTAACCTTTCAATCTCCTTCTCTAGGCCTCTAATTTCCTTTAACAGGCTTTCGATCCTATTCGGTACTTCAAGTGGAAGGGTTTTCAATAGTTGGGCAGAACGATTTAAGTGAGTTTCTCTTTCCCTATAGTACTCAATGGCTTTTTCCCCTGTAACAGCCTCAATTCTTCTAATCCCGGCAGCTACGCCCCCTTCGCTTATA
>FZPS01000032.1_pt54 | contig 78707 bp, 72 predicted proteins | sample 1817821 | NCBI WGS metagenome assembly FZPS01 (sample SAMEA104158645, study PRJEB21678) | metagenome | place: Germany | collected 2015-04-21
CAGCGGTGTGGCGTGGTCCGGCAGGAACAGCAGCCGGTACGGCTCACCTAAAGCTGCCAGTCCCGCCACCAGCGGCTGTACAACTTCCCGGTCCAGCAGTGTAATGGATCTGACTTTATTCTCGGTCTCCTGACGATGACTGCATTCATCCGGTGCCTCCAGGTGCAGATAGACAAAATCTTTCCCGTCCTGCAGGGCTGCTAAAGCGGCCTGCACCTTGCCCCGGAAGTTGGTATGCATATTGCCGGTGGCGCCTTCAACATCCAGCACCTCCAGACCTGCGCAGACACCCAGACCCTTAATTAAATCTACGGCCGAAATGACGGCGCCGCGCAGACCGTATTTTTCACTGAAAGCCGGCAGCTGCGGTTTTGTCCCTTCTCCCCAGATCCAGATGGCATTGGCGGGAGCCAAGCCCTGCTGCTGCCGCTTCTGATTGACAGGATGGGCCGACAGGAGCGGCACACTGGCTTTCATCATGGCCAGCAACCGCTCTGCCGCCGGGCCGACGGGCAGATAGTCACCAATGCGCTGTTCCAGGATATCATGGGGCGGTGTCAGCCGCCATTCTGTCGGCGCATGATGCCAGACCAGCAAATGGCGGTAGCTGACACCGGGGTAGAAAGCCAGCTCGTCCGAGGCAAACTGCTCACTGACGGCCGCCAACAGAATTTCTGCTTCCGCCGTAGTGATTTCATCGGCACTGTGGTCCAGCATGATGCTATCTTCATAACGCGGTGCTGCCGAAAGGGTCACCAGATTGCAGCGAAAAGTAAGATCATCATCGGCCAGCGTCACCCCCATACTGGCTGCTTCAAAGGGTGACCGACCTGTATAGTAAAGGCGGGGGTCATAACCAAGCACTGCTAAATTTGCCGTATCACTGCCCGGGGCGAAGCCTGCCGGCACCGTCTGTACCATGCCGACCTGCCCCTGCGCCGCCAGGGCGTCAATGTGAGGTTTGTCTGCGGCTTGTAAAGGTGTTTTTCCGCCTAAGGACTCTACCGGATAATCTGCCATGCCGTCGCCTAAAACGACTACATATTTCATCTTTTACTTCACTCCTTTAAAATCCCTTGCTAAACTTATACCACAAAGTGGAGATAAAGGCTAGAAAAACCTCTCTGAAAAGGCAGTTACACAGCAAAAAATGCCCTGTACCAGCAGCTGTACAGAGCACTTTGGGCAAAAAAGTTATTCTTTACCTGATTGTTTTTGCAGACGGGCACTAATTATCCGTGCCACATGGACACCGCTGGCACTGGCCTGGGACAGGCCGCGTGTAATACCGGCCCCATCGCCAACGGCAAAGAGGTTGGGGATTTCCGTTTCTAACTGTGCCGTCAGTTTGAGACGGGAGCTGTAAAACTTAACTTCTACCCCATACAGCAGGGTATCGTTGTTAGCCGTGCCGGGCGCCAGCTTGTCAAGGGCATAAATCATTTCAATAATATTATCCAGGTGACGCTTGGGCAGGACCAGACTTAAATCTCCCGCTGTCGCCTGCAGCGTGGGCCGGGTAAAGCTTTGCGCGAGACGATGGGCATTGGTTCTGCGTCCTTTAATTAAATCACCAAAGCGCTGCACCAGCACGCCGCCGCCTAACATGTTGGAGAAGGAGGCGATGCGTTTACCATACTGATGCGGCTCGTTAAACGGTTCAGTAAAACGGTTGCTGACCAGCAGGGCAAAGTTGGTATTTTTACTGTGCAGCTTCTCGTCACGATAGCTGTGGCCGTTAACGGTCACAATGCCATCAGTATTTTCCGCCACGACGTAGCCCTTCGGATTCATGCAGAAAGTGCGCACCAGGTCGCCATACTGTTTCGTCCGGTACAGCAGTTTTGCTTCATAAACTTCATCGGTAATATGCTGAAAGATAATGGCGGGAAGTTCCACCCGCACACCCACATCAACCCGGTTATTAAACAGGGAAAGACCTAATTTTTGACACTGGTGGGCAAACCATTCTGAACCGGCCCGCCCCGGGGCAGCAATCAGATAGGTGCAGTCAGCCGTTTCCTGTCCTGCCAGGTGCAGCGTAAAACCCTGCTCATGCTGCTCAATCTCTGCCACAGGCGTATTGCAGAAAATATCACAGCGTGCCTTTAAAAAGTCGTACAATCTTTTTAGCATCATGATATTGTTTTCTGTGCCAAGATGGCGTACCCGGGCCTTCAGCAGATGCAGATCATGGGCAATGGCTTTTTTGCTCAGTTCACTGCCGCCTGTACCGTAAATATCCTCCGGCGCTCCGTAGGAAAGATTGATTTGGTCGACATAGTCAATGAGCGCCATGACTTCAGTTTCCGGCAGATAGTCGGTTAGCCAACCGCCAAACTCGGTCGTTAAGTTATATTTGCCGTCGGAAAAGGCGCCGGCACCACCGAAGCCGCGCATGACGTCACAGGTCTGACACTTGATGCAGTTCTCAACCCTTTTGTCTGCTATTGGGCATTTGCGGGCATAAATATCATTACCTGCTTCAAAAATGGCCACATTAATTTCCGGATGTTTAGTCACCAGCTCATAGGCGGCATAAATCGCTGCCGGACCGCCGCCAATCATGGCCACATCATATGTTTTGCGCATGTAGAACCCTCCGCTAATTTCTTTGCCGGGTCTGAATAAACCCCATGTATTATACCGTTTTCCAAGACAGCTGTCCAGTGCTGCCTGCTTTCAGCTGCCGTTACTGTCAAGGGAAAAGGGACTTTTTCCATCAGAAATACCCCCAGGCTTGATAATTTATCAGCGCACTACGTTAGCCGCTTGTTTACCACGGCAATTAGTTAGCCTGACAAGCTGTCGCAAACAGCCGGAGATACTCTGACCCGAAATACTTATGATATAATATGGATAAAGTTTCTTATTTCAAGCAGCAGGAGGTCAGGCATGAAACAGCCCATTAGAATTATCATTGTTGATGATCATCCCTTCTTTCGCCAGGGAGTAAAGTTTTATCTCAGCAGCTTGCCGGAATTCTCTCTAGTGGGCGAAGCGGCAGACGGCGAACAGGCTCTGCAGTTATTAGCAAAAACTGCCGCTGATGTTGTGCTGATGGATTTAAAAATGACCGGTATCGATGGCATTGCCACCACTACCGCGGCCCTGGAAGCCTGGCCGGACTTACGTATTCTTATTCTCACCAGTTATGGTAGTGAAGATGCTATTGCCCAGGCCCTGCAGGCCGGTGCTGCCGGTTACTGTTTAAAGGATGCGCCACCGCAAGAACTGGCCTCGGCCATTCGTGCCGTTGCCGCCGGCGGCACCTATTTAGGACGCGGCATTAATCCTGCTGTGCTGATGCGGCAGATCAAAGGCAGCCACAACTTGCTGCAGGAAAATGCCTCTAAAGTGGAGTCTTTAACCCAACGGGAAACTGAAGTACTGCATCTTTTAGCGCAGGGTTTAGGCAATAAGGAGATTGCCGCCAAGCTTTTTGTCAGTGAAAAAACAGTCAAAACACATATCACTAATATCTTACAAAAGTTAGATGTTAAAACCAGGACGCAGGCAGCCTTATTAGCAGCAAAAGATCAGTGGCGTTAAAGGAGATTACAATGAAAGAAATGATACGCAGAACAGCTTTTACCGGTTTTATCTTTGGGATAATCTTTTTACTGCTAACTCTTGCTTTAAAACTCCCTTTCTTTGAAGGCTTTTTATGGTTCATACCCTTGGCTACGGCTTTACTGTCAGCCATCGGCGGCATAGTAGCAGACTTGGTGGCCGGCTTTTTAACTGCCAGACTGCTGCTTTCTAAAAAAACGATCCATATTTTCTCCTTTCTCGCCGCAGCACTTGTTAATATCATGATTGTTGGTTTTGTGCTCAATTATTTTAATTATAACCTCTTTCACCGCGATGTGATAGTCAGCATTTTTTTTGGCCTGGCCATGGGCGGGATTTATGGCATTTACACCTTACGCCTGGAATATTTACAAGAACGCATGAAGTTTTTAGAAGAATTGGCGGAAAAGAATCAGCAGCTGCAGGCTACCACACGACATTTAGCGATCAGCGAGGAACGCAACCGCATGGGCCGGGAGCTGCACGACTCCATTTCCCAGGGGGTACAAGGTTTAATCTTTGCGCTCCACTCCCTACGTCATGAATTAAAAGATCCGCCTGAACGGGTGGCAAACATTTTGCATCACCTGGAGGCTACCGCCCGTTCCACTTTAGACGAGCTGCGGGCTTTAATTGAAGAATTAAAACCTTCTCAGCTTGTAGAAGAAGGGTTAACCGCCTCCATTCAAGCGACGTGCGAATTGCTTTCACAACGCCAGGCTATCCCTGTTGACGTCAACATTACTCTCCCGGCACCACTGTCACCGGAAATTGAAATGACTATCTACCGGATCGTCCAAGAAGCACTGGCCAATATTGAAAAGCATGCTCACGCACAGCAGGTGATGATTAGTATTACCGAGACAGCGGGACAAGTGCTGCTGACTGTAAAAGATGACGGCAGGGGTTTTACTGTACCACAGGCAGCGCCAGGTCATGGTTTGCGCAATATGCGGCAGCGGGCAGAGGAGGCAGGCGGCAGCTTTGAAGTTCTCAGTAAGCCCGGTCACGGCACCACAATTAAAGTTATACTTCCGCCTAAAGACTGAAGCTAAAAAGCCGGACCTTCGGCGGAACTAAAATCGGCCTTTAGGCCGATTTTTCTTTTCCCGCACCTTGATACACTAAAGTCAAGCAAAGTTTCACTTGGAGGTGCCGCAGATGATATTAGAAGTTAAACAGCTGGAAAAATCGTTTGGTGCGCGACGGGCAGTAGCGGGAATAAATCTGCTGCTCAACGAGGGCGAGGTTTTAGGTTTACTGGGTCCCAATGGCGCAGGAAAAACAACCACTTTAGCCATGATTGGCGGTCTGCTCCAACCAGAAGCCGGCAGCATTACCATTGGTGGCTGGGATCTACAGCGGCATCCTCTCCAGGCCAAAGCACTGCTTGGGATAGTACCGCAAGAACCGGCTTTATATCCGCAGCTTTCAGCTGCAGCCAATTTACGCTTTTGGGGCACAATGCAGGGACTGCAGCGTAGTGAACTCAACAAAGCCGTAGCAGAAGCGTTGGCAGTAGTTGGCTTAACAGAGCGAGCCAGGGAACGGGTGGTAAACTATTCCGGGGGCATGAAACGGCGGCTCAATATTGCTGCCGGCATCCTGCACCGGCCCAAATTACTGATTATGGATGAACCGACAGTGGGCGTTGATCCCCAGTCCCGTAACCATATTCATGAAACAGTTAAACGTTTGCAGTGTGCAGGCACAGCCATTATTTATACCAGTCATTATGTGGAGGAAGTAGAAGAGCTGTGCGGGCGCGTGCTGATCATGGATGCAGGAAAAGTTGTTGCCGCCGGTACAGTGGCAGAGTTATTACGTGCTGCCGGTCACGCTCAGGAACTGGTGATTAAGGTTAACCGCCCTCACCAGGCTGTACTGTCCCGGCTGACAGCAATTCCCGGTGTGAGGGAGGCAGTAATGGTCGGGCAGGCCTTTAAACTCCTGACACTTAAGGCAGAACAAGTGCTGCCGCTGGCATATGAATATCTGCTGAGTCAAGGTCTACAGGTTTCTGCCATTGAGATTCATAAGCCTAATTTGGAAAGCCTTTTTTTAAAATTAACAGGGAAAAGCTTGCGAGATCAGTAAAGGAGGGTATGATGATGAAAAAATGTTTAGCCATTACCGCGGTAGGCTTTCAGCAGATGTTTGCTGACCCCATGTATCTTATCTTTACCCTGGCGCTGCCGCTGCTGCTGACCTGGGCGATGAGTTTTTTGCCCAGAGAAGCAGGTGTTTATGAAATGGCCTTATTGGGCGTTTTAGTAATGTTTGTCGCTTTAAATTTGCTCACCTCAGCCGGCTCCATTTTAGAAGAAAAACAGCAGGGCACCTGGCAGCGCTTACGCAGCAGTGCCACCCCCTACCGTGCTATCATGGCAGGCTACTTACTCCGTTTTAGTTTAGTTGCTGCTGTACAGGCTTTGCTTTTACTTCTCTCTGGGAAACTTCTCTTCGGCGCCCCTTGGAACCAAGGCTATGGAGAGCTGGCCGTGGTCCTCGCAGTATATATTTTCGCCATGACGGGTTTAGGTCTGTTTTTAGCCGGCCTGTTTAAAACTCAGGGGCAGGTACAGGCTGCAGCAACGGGTATTGTACTGGTGGGTTCAATGTTAGGCGATATCTTCTTCCCCATGGAAAACCCTTCTACTGCCATTAAATTCATTACGGCAATTTCGCCGCAAAGTTGGGCGGCCCATGCCTTAAAAGATATTCTCCTGCAGGGTGCGGCACTGGCATCATTAGTAAAGCCGCTTTTATGGATGGGCGGTTTAGGTCTGCTGCTGTTAACTGCCGGTCTCCTGCGTCTGAAAACTGAAATGTAAACTGGTGCTGCAGCACCACTGCAGGGCAGACTGGCGGCACAGCCGTCGGGGAAAAAAGCACAATCGCTCCGGCGGCTGCCGGAGCGATTTCTTAACTTAGAAAATAGATGCTGTTTTAGGCGTTCAGCAGTTCACAGGCCATGACGGTATGTTTGCAGAGGACCATGGTGGTAACGGAGCCTACGCCACCGGGGGAAGGAGTAATTTTGTCCACGATGGGTTCAACGGCGGCAAAGTCAACATCACCACAGAATTTACCGGGTCTGTCGGGATCAGGGTTGATGCCGACGTCAATTACGGTCTGGCCGGGGCTGACATAATCGGCATTGACCATTTTAGCCCGTCCGACGGCTGCTACCAGCACATCTGCTTCCCGACAAACGGCAGGCAGATCTTTGGTGCGGGAATGGCAGATGGTTACCGTGGCATTTTCCCGCAGCAGCAGCATTGCCACCGGCTTACCTACAACCATGGAGCGGCCCAGAACAACAACTTTTTTGCCTTCCAGCGGTATATTATAGAATTTCAGGATATCCATGCAGGCAGTCGGTGTGCAGGGAGGGAAGCCTGTTAAGTCATCAGCAAAAACTTTACCTGCACCATGTACTGTCAGGCAGTCAACATCTTTTTCTACAGGGATGAGAGCGCGAATCTTTTTCTCATCTAAATGTTTGGGCAGCGGTGAGAACATTAAGATACCGTGAATATCCTTTCTCGCCCCTACCTCGATAACAGCTTTTTCAAAGTCAGCCTGCGCTATATCTTCCGGATATTCAAATACTTCATAAGCTAAACCGATGCCGTCGGCAGTCTTTTTGGCACCGCCTTCATAAAAGAGATCATCAGGACGGGCACCGACCCGAATAAAACCAAGCTTAGGCGTTACACCTTTCGCTTTTAGAGCTTCTACCCGTTTGCTTAAATCTTCTTTCATGGCATTGGCAACTGCTTTACCTTTTAATTGTTCAGCCATCCAAAATCCTCCTAACTTGTCTTTTTGCTGCTATTTATTTTTTAATCTTAGCGATTACGTTTTGTAAAGCTTCGTCAGCAATCCTGCTGCCATCTTCTAATAAGCGCTCTACTTCCGCGGAAGTTTCACTGACAAACTTTTCATCTTTAATCCCGGTAAGATTAATCAAAACATTTAAGTACCCGCTAATTAAAGCGGCTTTCAGGAACTGCACGCCGCAGCCCACATCGGAAATGGCAAGTTTATTGCCGATTTCGCCCATCCGCTGATGGATTTTAATCCCCTCATATGATTTACGCATAATTTCCAGCGGTACGGAGCAGGCCACTTTTGAGCATTCTTCTAACACTTTTTCCTTATGGGCAGCTTGTTCCGGGGTGTCTTTGGGCAGACCGTAAGCTTTAGACAAGGGGGCAAATACTTCAGCATCTTTATCAACTAAAGTTTTTAATTCATCGATAATTTTATAGCCTTGATCTACCAGTGCTTGCACTTCATCCTCAACATCGGCATATTTCTTTTTACCAAGAGTCAGGTTTCCTACCATATTAGACAGAGCCATACCAATAGCGCCACCCATGGCAGCGGCACCACCACCACCTGGCGTCGGTGCCTTGGAAGCTAGTTCAGCTATAAAGTAATCACTACTTTTTGCGGACATTGCCATCTTTAAACCCTCCCTTTACAGATTCATACTTTTGTAATTCTGCATCACAAGCGTTTTTCCTCTATAGATTACCACTAATACGCAAAAGAAATGACCAGAAAAAAGATAAAGTGGGCTGTACTGCCCACCGGGCAGGCTGGGAGGCACGAACTCCTTCAGGCCAAGTCTTTAAGCGCAGCTTGTCTGCAGCTCCTTTGCTGCCAGCTGTTTGCTGTGCCACAGATACCACAGGGGCAGCACCGTACCTTTGAAGACGCTGGAGATACTGATGGTCCACCAGACGCCATTGAGACCAAGAGCGGTTGCTGACAGAAGCAGCGCTGCCGGAATCCTGAGCCCGTTAAAGAGGATGCTGACGACTGAAGGCGGAACGGTATTGCCTAAACCATTAAAAGCCCCGGCCGTTGTAGCTTCCAGACACATAAAAAGCTGTGAGAGGCCCAAAATCCTTAAATAAATTATACCGGCACGCAGAGTTTCAGCTTCCGTAATAAAGATGGCAAACAGTGGGCGGGCGGCAAAAATCAAGAGCAGTGAAGCCGCCAGGCCAAAGACGAACATAATTGTCATGCCTACAGCGTAACCTTTCTGCACTCTCTGCCATTTTTTGGCGCCGTAATTCTGGCCGACAAAGGTACTCATGGCTGTTTGAAACCCCCCCGCCGTCATCCAGGAGATGGCTTCAATCTGTGAACCTACCTGCTGCACGGCAATGGGGATGGGACCCCATTGGGCAATAATTCTGGCGATGACCATGGCGATGGCGGCAAATAAGCCGTTCTTCAGGGCTACAGGCAGCCCTAATGTCACAATCTGCCTGATATAGGCCCGGTCCGGTGCTTGCAAAAGTTTTACGCCTGCAAACAGCTCCGGCTGCCTGCGCAGGTGCCGGAGAAAAACAAGGGTGACGACAGCCTGGGCGATAACGGTGGCGATGGCGGCGCCGGCAACTTCTAAGCGGGGAAAAGGCCCCCAGCCTAAAACCAGCAGCGGATCTAAGAGCATATTAACAACAAGTCCAAGGGAATTAATCCAAAAAGGTGTTCTGCTGTCGCCATAACCGTTAAAAATGGCGGTCAAGACAGGATTAAGAAAATAAAAAAGCAGGCCACAGGCAGCAATTGCTAAATAGGTAATGGCCTGGCTGATGATTTCTGCATCTCCCAGCCGAAAAAAGCCGATTAAAGCATCTCTAAAGGTGAACATGACGGCACCATAAACTACTGCCAGACAGATAATCAGCTGCAGGCTATGCTGAATATAAGATTTGGCTGCGACCGGATCCTTTCTGCCCACGGCCTGTGCTACCCCCACCTCGGCCCCGATTTGCGGGATCAAAATAAAGGCGACCGCCAGCCAGGTATAAAAGCCGGCTGTGCCGACGGCTGCCACAGCTTTGGTGCCGATTCTGCCGACCCACATCATGTCGGTGGTGCTGTAGGCCAGCTGGACAAATGAAGTGCCCATGATGGGCAGGGCAAGTTTAAATAAAGCTTGATAAATATTTCCTTCTGTAAGTTTGTTAACTTTATGCATTGCTTGATCTCCTATCGTTGCTGAAGCAAAATCGTTGTTATCACCGGGACAGTGGGCTGCGGCTATTTATGATAAGGCTCACCGCGCATTATTTTAAAGGCGCGGTAGAGCTGTTCCAGCAGCATTAAACGAAATAGCTGGTGTGGAAAGGTGAGGGGCGAAAAGGAGAGTTGAAGATCTGCCTGCGCTAATAGGCGCGGCGCTAAACCTAAACTGCCGCCGATGAGGAAAGTAAAATGACTGTGGCCATAGACAGTCTGCTGCTGCAGATGGGCTGCAAAATCAGGGGAAGTAAACTGCCGGCCCTCAATAGCCAGCGCGATGAGATAGGTCTGGGGCCGCAGCAGCTGTTCGAGACGGGCTGCCTCCTTTTCCAGCAGCAGGGCAATTTCACGGGGAGAAGCATTTTCCGCCGTTTTTTCATCTTTTACTTCCTTAATTTCTACTTTGGCATAGGCAGAAAGCCTTTTCAGGTATTCTTTAATACCTGCCGTGAGATATTTTTCTTTGATTCTGCCGACAGTTAAAATTTGGATCTGCATTGCCGCCTCCGGATGATTATTTGGGTTTGCTTTGTAATTGCCGCAGAATAAAGGGAGTCAAAGCGGTCAAATCTGTTAAGGGCGGCAGCTGTTCCCGGCCGGCACCGACTAATAACAGGGGCACCGGGTTGTAGGTATGCAGGGAGCTGCTGTTATCCTCCAAATTGCCATGATCACTGGTCACAATCAGCAGTGTATGCTGCAGATCGATGTTGGCGATGATGCCCGCTAAAAAGGTGTCAATCTCCATTAAACTCTGCCGCAGTTTTTCCTGGTCTCTTTTATGGGCATAATGGTCAGTCAGAAAATATTCAAAAAAGACAAAATCATAATGCCGGGTATTGGCAGCCGCTCTCCGGCCGGCTTCCAGCGGCGGCACATAAGGCACGGGCAGACCCTGTTCACGCCAGAGGGTACTTGTAATATCCGCACTGAGGGTAGTACCGGCCAGCAAATCATCAATGGTGTGCAGAGGCAAACCGGCAGCCAAACTTAACAAAGTGGTAGCCGCATCTGTACGCTCCTCCGGCGGCTGCGCAAAATAGGCCGGAGTATAAGTGTTAAGAAAAGTTGCCGTTTTGCCCAGGGCAGTGATTTTTTTTAAAATTCCTTCTGCCTGCAGTATGGCCCTGAGCGGCGGGGTGGGGAAGCCGCGGACATGGTAACCGACTGCCTGGGCGGCATTAACGCCGGTAAAAAGGGCAGTCTGTCCCGTAGCACTTTGGGGCTCACCCGGTACGCCTAAAGTTGCGTCAAGGGCCAACAGGGTCGCTGTATCATTATTTGTCCCTACGGCCTCCGCCGTCAGGCTTTGGCCTGCCAGCAGCCGCTGCAAACAGGGCAGGGCAGTTGTGGCCAGGGGATTGGTGTCTCCGGCAGGGGCAAGACCTAAACCGTCAATAAAGATAAGAATAATCCGCATCTGCTGCACCTCTTTTGCGCTCATCATATCATAATATAGACCAAGGGGAAAGCTGTGCAAGAAAGCAATAACGGCCTGCCGGCCGTTATTGCTGCTGGCTGTTAAGTTGTTTTAGCAAGTTAAAACTAACTAAGCCTCCATTTCCGTCAGTGTGGCCGTCGTTTTTATCTCTTTGCCATCGCGCACCAGCTTAATTTCTACCTGCGCGTTTACCTTTTGCTTATAAATGAGATCACGCAGATCTCTAAATTTGGTAACCTTTTCCCCTGCCATCTCAATGATAACGTCACCGCGCCTGATGCCGGCCCGGTCTGCCGGGCTGCCGGGCACCACATCCTGTACCAGCACGCCATAATTGACAGGCAGCTGCAGCTGCTGCGCCAGTGTATCATCAATATCGCCGCCGGCATAAATACCTAACCAGGGCCGGATAATTTTCCCGTGTTCAATGAGCTCCTGCGTTATTGTTTTGACCGTATTAGACGGGATCGCAAAGCCCATACCTTCCACACCGGCAATTTTAATTTTAGCCGTATTGATACCGATCACTTCACCCTGCAAATTAACTAAAGCGCCGCCGCTGTTACCGTCATTAATGGCGGCATCTGTTTGGATGAAGTTAAAAGTATATTCGTTCATCGTAATGGTACGGCTTTTGGCGCTGATATAGCCGACGGTCAGAGTTTGTGAGAAATTCAGACCTAAGGGATTACCGATGGCCAAGGCCTGCTCGCCGACAACAATTTTGTCAGAGTCACCTAAAGCAGCCACAGGCAAACTTGTTTCGTCAATTTTAATGACGGCCAGATCGGTAGCCGCGTCAGCACCAATTAATTCTGCCCGATGTTCAGTGCCATCACCAAGGGTAACATAAATTTCTGCCGCGCCGTCGATGACGTGGTTGTTAGTCACAATATAGCCGGCAGCGTCAATGATGACTCCGGAACCGGTAGCCTTGTCCTGCAGCAGGGAACGCCCGCGCCACATATCGTACACCATGGCTTTGTTGGTAATGCCAACCACCGCCGGCATCACCCGTTGGGCGGCACGGACAATGGCCGTATTTTGATATTCAGGTAAATCATTTTCATTAAACGGAATCTCTGGCTGCTGTACATTGCTGCCAGGCACTACACCAGGGTCATGAGGAGCTAGGTCTAAACCAGGAATAACAACCCGCACGACAATGACTGCAACCACTAAGCCGCCGATAATGGCACCAACCAGAGCAGTCAACAGGAATCCCGCCAACCCTGTTCGTCTGGGCTGATGAGAAAATCCGTTAAAGAAATCCATTGCTCTAACCCCCTTGCACTTAACTTTATTATAAATATAGCAGTAAGTTGTGACAATAATATGAAGAAGAAAAACTTTTTTACCTACCCACTAGGCCAAGCGCAAATGGCAGCTGGGCTGATGGCGTTTGGCCACCTGCACCGTGACCTGGTTTAATTGTCCGGTCCTTTCCAGGCGGCAGCAGACTGTATCATAAGCCAGCTGCGGGCAGTTGTTCTCTTCACTTAGGTGGGCCAGGACGACATGCTTAGTCTGTGCATTAATTACTTTGGTCAAACTCTCTGCTGCCAGCTCATTGGACAGATGTCCCTTGGCGCCTAAAATTCTTTTTTTCAGCGGCCAGGGGTAGCTGCCCTGCAGCAGCATTTCTTCATCATGGTTGGCTTCCAGCACCAGGCAGTCTACCGCCTGCAGCCGCTGCAGTATATACGGGGTAACATGGCCCAGATCTGTCACCAGGGCAGCAGCCCGCTTTGCACTGCGCACAATAAAGCCAACGGGATCGGCTGCATCGTGGGGCACCGGCATCGTTTCCACCGTTAAAGCGCCCAGGGTAATGGTCCCGCAGTTGGGCAGCAGGCGGCACTGTTCCGGAGCAATATTCCCCAGCGCTTTACCCGCCGCCTGCCAGGTGGGAGCGGTAGCATAAACAGGCAGGCCATAGCGGCGGGCCATCACACCGGCGCCGCAGGTATGGTCAACATGGTCGTGGGAAAGCAGCAAGGCCGACAGGGATGCGGCGTCGGCACCGATGGCGGTCAAAGCATTGGCAATTCTCCTGCCGCTTAAACCGGCATCAATTAATAATTTTGTCTCTCCTGCCGCTATATAGATAGCATTGCCGGACGAGCCACTGGCAAGCATACAAATTTCCAGCATTATTGTCTCCTCTCAGCTAATTCTGTTGGTTGAAACACAGCAGACGCCGCTGCCCCGCCTCCACTTCCAGAATCGTCAGGGCACCGGACAGAAAAGAAAAAGGCCACGGTCCGGCAAAGTCCAAACCTAAAAACTCTACCAGCAGCGCGTTTAAGTAGCGGCCATGCCCAATCAGGGCTACGGTGGAGGGATTGTCGGGCGCCAGCAGCACAGCTAGACCGGCCTGCAGGCGCCGGCGAAAATCCGGCAGCGGTTCCTGCCCGGGAATTACTGCCCGGCGCCAATCTGTCTGCAGACGGGAAAAAAGAGCGGGGTACCGCTCCTTAATTTCTGTCCGTGTGAGCCCCTCCAGCACCCCCCAGGAAAACTCGCGAAAAACAGGGAGGGCAATAGGTTCTACAGCTAACAGCCGGGCTGCCGGCTGCGCTGTTTCTCTGCTGCGGGTTAAATCACTTGTATAGATTCTGCCTGGCCGATGGTAGGCCAACATGGCTGCTAAACGTTCTGCCTGCTGCCGGCCGCGTGCAGTTAACGGATAGTCCCGTATACCCTGAAAGCGCGCCTCGGCATTAGCAGTTGTCTCCCCGTGTCTGGCCAGCAGAATACGCATTTTCTTCACCTTACTCAATTTCTACAATCTTGGCACCCAGGGCAGTTAACTTTTCACAGACACGTTCATAGCCGCGATAAATATGGCCGATATCACTGATAATAGTTTCCCCCTGGGCTATTAACCCGGCTATGATAAAGGCGGCACCGGCACGTAAATCCGTGGCTCTGACCGGAGCGCCGGTCAGGAGAGTACGGCCATCTACAATGGCTGTGCGGCCTTCCACTTTAATGCGTGCCCCCATCCGTTTCAATTCATCAACATGTTTAAAGCGACCTTCAAACACATTTTCCGTGATGATACTGCTGCCTTCCGCCTGCGTCAACAGCACCATGGCTAAAGACTGCATATCTGTCGGAAAACCGGGGTAGGGGAAGGTTTTAATATCGACGGCCTGGGGCTGTTCGACACCGATGACACGCAGCTGATCGTCCTGCACATCGACAGTAATGTTCATTTCACGCAATTTGGCGATGATAGGATCTAAATGCTTGGGAATAACGTCTGTCAGTAAAACATTGCCCTGTGCGGCAGCGGCAGCAATCATATAAGTACCGGCTTCAATGCGGTCAGGGATTACGCAATGGTTAACAGGGCCTAACTCTTTCACGCCCGTAATTCTGATCACATCGGTGCCGGCGCCGCGGATTTTGGCGCCCATGGCATTAAGGAAGTTGGCAACATCCACAATCTCCGGTTCTTTGGCAGCATTTTCTATCACCGTTCTGCCTTCGGCCCGTACGGCCGCCAGCATTATATTAATGGTGGCACCGACACTAACCACGTCAAGGTAGACTTCTGCCCCGACCAGTCGATCGGCTTCCAGCTTAACGATCCCATGTTCCGTATCTACTTTTGCTCCCAAACTGACAAAGCCTTTGATATGCTGATCAATGGGACGGGGGCCTAAATCACAGCCACCGGGCACAGGAACTTCCGCCTTCTGAAAGCGCCCCAGCAGCGCGCCCAACAGATAATAGGAAGCACGTAATTTTTTCACCAAGTCATAAGGTGCCTGCCATTTTGTCAGCTTGGAGGCGTCAATAAAAAGCGTGCTCGGTGTTTCCCACACTACCCGCACACCCAGATAAGTTAAAATGTCTACTAAAACCTGAATATCATCAATCTCCGGCAAGTTTTCAATGCGCACCGGCGCCTCTGTGAGCAGGGCCGCCGGGATAATGGCCACAGCGGAATTTTTTGCACCACTTATTTTAACGGTACCGGCAAGCGAGCAGCCGCCGGTCACAAGCAGTCTCGGCATTAGAGTTATCCTCCTGTATCATCATCTGTTAGCTGGTCCTTTTTGGCAATATTGAAATGAAAAGGCTGCTTTGCCCGCGGCAAAGCTCCTGAATTGTCAATATCCTGTATATAGATTCTTGTTAAAAGAATAAAATCCTGTTTGCGAAGCTATTTTTAAAAAGTAGTTTTTTCCACCTCGCCGGTGAAGGCGTTAATATAGGATTCACCGCCGTCCTGGGTGGCAATCCGCCACACCGGAGCGCTTTCCCAGCGCTCAGCATCGTAGCTTAAACTATAGTAACCTAAAGAAATATCAATAATACTCTTACTGCTGACGGCAGCTGCTTCTTTGATAAATGTCTGTACCGCCTTTTGTGCGGAAATAACGGCTGTTTCCTTGTCACTAAAGCCGTGCGGCTGTACCTGATAAATGTGAACTTCACGCGGCCTGCCATCTGTCAAGTATACTTCAATGGCACTGAAAAAGAGCGGAAATCCTTGATATGTCTCGACAAAACGATAACGAAAACCATGCTGTCCCCACGGCACGGCCAGATCCAGTTTCATATTATTCTGCCAGAGCTTCCAGTCACGCAGATAGCGTTCTGCCAGCACCCGGGTATTAGCTTCATCTATACCCGGTAAATTATTGGTGTAAAAAACATGACCGTTGGCAAAAATGGTCAAGGTTTCCTGCCCGGTTGTGTAAACAGTCCTGTCCTCCTGCCGCTGAGACCAAACTTCCTGCGCGCCCAAAAAAGCAGACACCCAGTAAGCATCATCCTGGACCAGACGGGAAACATTGAGCAGGGCCAGGCGGGGGATCTGCCTGGGCAGGGCAGTCTTTAAGTCAAAGCCATGTTCCTTTAACAAGGCCTCGGTCTGCTCCAGCTGTGCCTGCGTTAAGACACTGCTTGGCGACAGCGAGCGCGGAGCTATCCATAATTTATACCCTAAAAAGATATTAAGACTTAAAAAGGCAATAATCAGCAGTGTTTTGGCTTTTGATAAATCCACGCCGCGAGACCTCCTACTCCAGCCAGGTTATAAATTCACCGGTAAACCCATCTACTACAGCCTGACGCTGCTGCAGCTCCACCAGCCAAGCCGGTCGGGCATAAGACTGCCTGGTGACAAAACTGTGAAAGTAGAGTACGGGGGAGACGGCAGCCAGCTGCTCCTCCGCCCCTTCTGCCGCCAATTGGTCAGCCACGGCTGCTACCGCCTGCTGCGGTTTAACCAGCGGCTCTGCCGTCCCCGTGGGACTGCCAAGCAAATAGATCTGCCGCTGGTAATTGATGACACCACGGTCGGAAAAATATAAACTGACGGCAGGCTTGGCACTGAGCAGCGGGATGCCTTTTTGCACAGATTGAAACACTAAAGTTTGCGTATATCTCTGCTCCCAGTTAGCTGACCTTTCCGTCCTGTGAACCTTCTGCAGATAAAGATGATCCGGCCACCCGCCCATCAACTGCAGGTACTGGGCGCCCTGCTTGAGAATCTCCGCCAGAGACTGGGGAGCGGAACCCGGTTCATTTTCCGGGGCATTAAACTCTAGTTCGCCGTGACGGAAAAGACGCAGACCCTTTTGACCGTCGGTATATATTTCAGCTCCGTCGCCTTCCTCAATCCGTCTGACTAAAGCCGGATTCACAAAAAAGCTGCCCAGCAGTTCATCACTTTCCAGATTTTCCGCTGTAATCGCATGTACCGCCAGCTCCGGCACTGCCTGGGGTAAAAGCACCCCGGCACTGACAGGCTCAAGGGCCAGCTCCTCGGCGGCCGCGGTGCGCAGTTCAAGTCCGGCGGCAAACAATGCAGGCAGCTGCTCTTCCCACTGTTCAGGTAAGGTTAATTCACCGCGCAGCCACCTGCCGCTGGCTGTCTGATACCAGATCGTCTGAGGTGCTTCCGCAAACCAGGCGGCCTGCAGAATCTCCAGACCGCGCAGTTGCCGATTTGTTACCCACCAATTAGTTTCCACAGGCAGCATAAAGTTCAGCCTGACCTGCAGCCCGCCAAATTCCGGCAGAGTCGTGGAGACAGGGACCTGCCGCGGTCTAAACAGCCAGCTTAACCATTCCCAGGCTGCCTGATAACCTTCATCCCAGGGCTGCAGCTGCAGCCACTTGTCATCTTCTCCCAGACGTAACACCGGTCTGATTTGTTCCTGCAGGGGGCGTAATTCACCGAAAGTAACTTGTTTGTAAGCAGGCGGAGAGGCAGTCTCCCAATAAGGCTGGCCAAATAATAATTTAGTAGTGAGAAACATACTGGTAAGAATCAGGACACACAGGACTACTGATTTTAGGCGCTCACGCATCCTTCGTCCTCCTCCCTCACCTGCGGCAGGGGCAGCGTAACGGTCACTGTCGTGCCCTGCTGCAGTTCACTGCTGAGACTGATTGTACCGCCGTGTGCCGCCACCAGCTCGCGGGCTATCGGTAAGCCCAGGCCGGTACCCCCGTAGGCACGGGAACGATTTTTATCCACCCGGTAGAAACGTTCAAAGACTCGCTCTACATCGGCAGCGGGAATACCGATGCCGTCATCGCTCACCTGCATTACCGCCTGCTCCCGCTGCTGCTCAAGGCTGATGGTGATCTGCCCGCCCTCAGCCGTGTATTTATAGGCATTATGAATAATATTCAGCAGTACTTGTTTAATCTTGTCGCGGTCGATATACGCAATTACCGGCTCCACCGGCAGGGAGACGGTGATCTGCCGCGCTGTCTCTTTATATTTCAGCTTCAGCTCCGCCACTACCTCCGTAATCAGCTCATCTAAAGCATACTGGTCTTTATGCCAACCAACCTGCTGAAAGTCTAGCTGTGACAAAACTAACAGGTCTTTGACCAAACGAACCATGCGCTCCGTTTCTTTCTCGATGGTAGTCAAAAAGGAGAGGCACAGCTCCGGTTCTAGCCTGGCCCCGTCAACCAGTGCCTCGGTATAACTTTTAATGGTGGTGAGCGGTGTACGCAGTTCATGGGATACATTGGCCACAAACTCACGCTGCCGGCGCATAAGCTCCCGCTCCTGTGTCACATCATGTAACACAATGAGAATACCTGTATAATAATCAGGCTCCGGTTCCTGCATCTGAAAAGGCACATAATTAACGTGCAGATGGCGCTGCTCCGGTGCCAGCGTTATTTCCTGACTTGTTTGCTGTCCTGTCGTCAATAATTCAGCTAAATTGACCGGCATAATCAGCGGCGCTAAAATCTCCACCGCCGGTTCGGCAGCGGCCTGTAAGCCCAGTAAGCGTTTGGCAGAGGGGTTGAGGTGTAAGATCTTCCCGTCACTGCCTAAAGCAATAATCCCGTCCGTCATATGATTTAGAATTGCCTCTATTTTACCTTTTTCTGAGGAAATCTCCTGTAAGGTTGCTTCCAGCTGTCGGGACAAATAATTAAACATCTCGCCTAAGCGGCCGATTTCGTCATCGGCATGAATGGTGATACGCTGCCGATAATCACCATGGGCGATTTGCTCGGCCTTCGAGGTAACTTCCTGAATCGGCCCGGTAATGGTTTGTGCCAGCACAAAGCCGAGCAGGACAGTCACTCCCATGACTAACAAAGCGCCGGTTAAAAAGATCAACTGAATTTCACGTAAAGTAGCATAAAGAGGCTCCAGGGAGCCGATTAAATAAACTACACCTAAATTTCTGTTGCCGACCCGGACAGGCAGCGCCAGGTATTTCATGCGCTCTTTAGTTTCCGGATCTAAACGGGTTGCTTCACTGCGGGTACCCGTCAGGGCATGCGTAATTTCCTCCTGAATAATACGCTGACCCCGCAGTTCAGCGCTCTGCCTGGTAGCCGAGATGACGCGGCCGAAATTATCCAGCACCATGATCTCGGCGGCGCCGGCGTAGCGGGAGTATTCCAGGACTAAACTGTCAATATCTCCCGTTGTACTGCCGATTTCGTCCGCAGCCAGATAGCGTTCTAAAAAGTTGACCAGGAGCAGTCCCTGTGATTCTAAATTCTGGGCAAAACTTGTTACATAGTAATCCTCCAGTGACTGCGTCAGGAAAACGGCAAAAAACTGCATGGCAAACAAAATTAATAAAGAATAGATGAGGACAAGTTTCCATTGTATACTTTTAAGCATTGCTGTTATTCCCCATATAGTAACCTACACCCCGTTTGGTGAGAATATAACGCGGTTCACTTGGTTTCGGTTCTATTTTTTCCCGCAGGCGGCGGATGGTCACATCAACAGTTCTCTCGTCACCATAAAAGTCATAACCCCAGACTTTTTCCAATAAAGTTTCCCGATTAATCACATAACCGGCATGGCGCATCAAATAGGTTAAAAGTAAATATTCCCGGTAGGTGAGTTCCACCAGCTGTCCGGCCTGCCGCACTTCCATGCGTCCGGTATCAACCTGCAGATCCTGACAGCTGAGAATTTCCGTCTGCATTTCCTGCTGCTGTGCAGTCCGGCGCAGATTGGCTTTGACCCGGGCTAAAACTTCCCGCGCAGAAAAAGGTTTTGTTACATAATCATCAGCGCCCAGCTCCAGGCCCAGTACCTTGTCCAATTCTGTATCCTTGGCCGTGAGCATGATAATAGGTACATTACTAAAAAGGCGGATTTCCCGGCAGACTTCAAAGCCATCTTTTTTCGGCAGCATAATATCCAGCAGTATCAGATCAGGCTGCATACTTTGTGCCTGCTTGAGCGCGTCTTCGCCGTCAAAAGCCAGACTTACCTCATAACCTTCCTGGATTAAATGGTAACGCAATATTTCCGCAATGGGTTTTTCGTCGTCTACAACCAGAATTGTACCGCGCGCCACGTGATCACCCCATTCCTAGAGTACATAATACTTCTGTTTCAGAAGCAGATTTCCTGCTGACATCTGCCGGCAGCAGGGGCTGAGACAGTCAGTGCGTCGGTTGGCGGCCGCAGGGGGCAGGAACGCAGCCTGCGGCTGCCCGGATTATACTACAAGAAAAGCGTGCTTTCAGTCAACTGAAAAGTGCACGCTTTTACTATCCTGTCTGCTGCCAACGCAAATCAGTCTCTATCCAGTTTTCCCAGGCCGTTCGCAAAGCCTGGGGAGACAGTCCATAAATCTGTTCTAGGGCAGTATTAAAATCTTCTCCCCCGCCCAGCAGCGTAATTAAATTATTGAGGGCGGCGTCACCCTGTAAGGCAGCCAGAAAGCTCACCATACTAAAAGACTGACGATAAGCAAGGGCCTGATTAGGCAGCTGATCAAAATCATCCGTCAGTTCCTGCTGAGAATAGAGAGGATTGGCCAGGGAACTGCCGGCTTCTACCCATTCATGGCCCAAAACCTGATACTCTATATACTGGGCTAACCCTTCACTAAACCAGCGCGGGTAGTTACCCTGCGCCCTTTGGTCCAGCAGATAATGGGTATATTCATGTACAAGGGGACCCCGCCGGGCAAAAACTGCCTCCCGGAGTAAAGGATGTTCCCATTCCCAGGCGCGAGGAGAAAGGATAATGATGGTATCCGCCACATAAACCCCCAGGGCACCTGTATTTTCTCCCCAGCCAAAAGTTTGCCGCAGCACGGTCTGCCGCGGAGCTATTACCAGCCATGGTTTTGCTGTTGGTGTATACGGCAGCAGCTGCGTCACCTGCTCCACCGCCTCATCGGCCTGCCTACCCAGCCAAGCTGCCAGCTCCTGATCACTTTCCGTATAGCGTAGTTGAAAATAGGCAGACTCCTGCGTCAGCCAGTGACGAAAATGCCTGCGTACCGCCAGGGAGGATAAATAGCGCAGCGTGCTCTGCGCTGCTGCCGGTAAAGCAGGTAAAATTACCAGCAGTATGCAGCAGAGAGCAGTAATCTGCAGTGTCTGTTTTGTTCTGCTTTGCGTCTGCACCGGCAGCCCCTCCCCCTATACAGTATACTTAAATATTGTAACAGGTTTTGCCTGCCCTCGCATTGGTAATATATGTCAGCACAGCCATGTTCAGGCAAAAAAAATAACGTGGTGCGCCACGTTGTAAAAAAATATATATTAAAGAGGGGGTCAAACCTTGTCTTTATTATAGCGGGTGAATATTACATGCGTGTTACAGTGACTTTATTATTATGTAACACAGGCCGCCGGAACATCATAACAGCCGAAAAAAAAAACGAGCACAAGATTGTGCTCGTTCTGCTTTAGAGATATGACAGAGGATTGACATTGGAACCGTTTTTAATTATTTCAAAATGTAAGTGGGGACCGGTAGAATTGCCGGTACTGCCGGAGCGGGCAATTTGCTGCCCTTTTTGTACATACTGCCCCACTGTAACCAATGTCGCTGAATTGTGCGCGTATTTCGTGACAAAACCGTTACCATGATCAATTGTTACTAAGATGCCATAGGCACCGGACCAACCGGACTGGATGACTCTGCCGCTGTCAGCGGCTAAAATGGCTGTGCCGGTAGGTGTACCGATATCGAGTCCGCGATGGAATCTGCCCCAGCGGTAGCCATAGCGGGAAGTAATTGTACCGCGCCCGGCCACCGGCCAGAGGAAACGGCCTGTCCCGCTGCCGCCGCCACCTACGGCTGCCGGTTTGGGAACAGCCTTTGTGCCTTTAGCAACAATTTTCTCCACCGGCTCTGCCAGCACTTTTTCCTTCAGAGCCTCTTTTTTAACCTGCTTACCATTCTCTAAAGTAACCCGGTAAGTTACTTCTTTTTTACCTTCTTTGCCGTCCTGCAGCACTTTGCTGGTACCTTTGTACATGCTGCTGTCTTCTTTTGTTGTTGTGGTAAAAGGTATCGCCTCTGTTTCCACAACTTCCTGGGTCACCTGCACACAGACCAGCGGCTCGACGACAACTAAATTCAGGCAGTCACCAGGCATTAATTTGTCTGATTCAGCCAGCTGCGGATTAGCATTGCGAATGTCTGTGACAGAAAGGTTATTTTTTACGGCGATGGACCAAAGAGAATCACCGCGGGAAACAAGATATGTTTTCCGCTGATTTGTACCGTAACAGAGTACCTCTAAGGCTTTATCCACACTGCAAATTTCAGACGGATCAACAAGGGTTAACTTTGCTTCCAGTTTATCATTGAGAACTACAGTCTGCACTACAGCATTTTTTTGCTCAGGAACATATGTATCCTTTAATTGGTCAATGACTTGTTGATAATCAGCAATACTGGCCAGCGGCATGACAGGCTTATCATTGATCGTCAGCATGTAGGCGTGGACGCCAAATTTAAGCTGCTCGCGCAATTTATTTTTTACGGCTTCTTCATCTTCCGTAACACCTTTGCGCTGTTCACGTACCACCTTTAATTCCTGTTCAGTAACCAGCTCTACCCCTGCGGCTTCACTCTGCTGCTGCTGTAAAGCCGCTGCAAACTCCGGAATCACGGTTTCTGATTCCACATAGCCCACTTCTTCGCCGTCTAAATAGACAACATAGGTAAAGGAATCATAATAAGCATAAACGCTGCCGGCAGTAATCAGAGAAATTATCAGCAGCACTGCCAAAGCGCTGTATTTTACCGGAGCACTAAGGGTGCGGCAGTGCTCCAGGCAGTTAACAAAGAAACTTTTGAGCTGCCGGGTCAGCTTTGTCAGCCATTCTTTACTCTGCTGAGCAAAGTTGTTTAGTACTTTTAGCCCCTCCGCAGCTATTGTTTTTAGCTTGTTTATGAAAGGCTGAGCCAGGTTTTCCGTACTCTGCGGCGCTGCCTGTTCCGCAGCGTCATTCATCTGTTCTATATCCATTTAATCACCTCACGCTAGGTAAACTTTGTCCGGGGCACTTATGAAAAGCTGTTAAGCATCATGAACCTGGTGACACTAAAGCTCTATGTATATTCGGCACGCATTTTTAAATTCCTGCTAAAAGTTAAGGAAATATTAACTTTTCTTAAAAAAACTTAAAAAAAAAGAGCCCTGTTAAGGTCTCTTAATTATAAGCTGGTGACCCCTGCGGGACTCGAACCCGCGTTACCGCCGTGAAAGGGCGGTGTCTTAACCGCTTGACCAAGGGGCCGTAATGGTGAGCCATCCGCGACTCGAACGCGGGACACCCTGATTAAAAGTCAGGTGCTCTACCGACTGAGCTAATGGCTCGAAATGTCTTACGGGTCATTATGATACTATATTCTCTGTTTAATGTCAATGGTGAAATTTAACATAACAATCCGCCTGTGACCGGCGGCACAACGGCCTGCGGCAGCGCCGCAGTGTCTTTACTGCACGCGCCGCATTAGCCTGCCTGTTCCGCATGCTCCGTCGTTATATTAAGAAATTTATTGTGGCTTTCTTTAAAGTAAAGATTAATAGTGCCGACAGGACCGTTACGCTGTTTGGCGATAATGATTTCCGTCTGATGACGATTTTCCATATTGGGATTGTAATAGCCCTCACGGTAAATAAACGCTACTACATCAGCATTGGCTTCAATGCCGCCTGATTCCAGTAAATCACTGAGGATAGGCCGTTTTTTCTCCCGCTGTTCTACCGCCCGCGACAGCTGAGACAAGGCCACCACCGGTACTTCCAATTCTTTGGCTAAAGCTTTCAAAGAGCGGGAAATGCCGGATATTTCCTGCTGCCTGTTTTCAAAGCGGCCGCTGCCGCGCATTAACTGCAGATAATCAATAAAAATGGCTGCCAAACCATGTTCAGCCTTTAAGCGCCGGGCTTTGGCCCGCATTTCCATTACGGAAAGGGCTGCTGTATCGTCAATAAACAAAGGGGCTTCCGCCAAGGGACCGGCAGCGCGGGTTAATTTAGGATAATCTTCGTCCTTCAAATAACCGCGGCGCAGGCGCTGGGCATCAAGATCTGCCTGCGCGCAAAGCATACGCTGCACCAACTGCTCCTTGGACATTTCTAAAGAGAAAATAGCTACCGGCAGTTTTTCGTTGACGGCAATATGCTGGGCAATGTTTAAAGCCAGCGTAGTCTTGCCCATACTAGGCCGCGCGGCGATAATGATTAAATCTGAATTTTGCAGACCGCAGGTAATGCTGTCTAAATCGTGAAAACCTGTAGGCACGCCGGTAACGCCGCCCTTATTGCCCCACAGCTTATCAATATTGTCAAAGGCGCTTTTCAGCAGATCTTTCATACTGGCAAAGCCTTGGGGCGTTGAGCGCTGCGATATTTCAAAAATTGTTTTTTCGGCCTCATCAATAATTTCTTCCAGCGGCTCGTTAGCTTCAAAACAGCGTGACACAATGCCGGTGGCCGCATGAATCATGGCCCGCAGCACGGCTTTTTCCTGCACAATTTTGGCATAATAGCCAATATTGGCGGCTGTAGGTACAAGGTTGGCCAAAGTAGTTAAATAAGGCAGGCCGCCTATGGCTTCCAGCTGCTTCTGCTGCTCCAGCTCCTCGGCTAAAGTAATGAGATCAACGGGCTCATTCCGTTCCGCCAGCGCGAGCATGGCCGTAAAAATTTTTTGATGACCGTCGCGATAAAAGTCAGACGGCTTAAGCATCTCCGCTGCCGTAATGATGGCATCACGGTCGATCAGCATGGAGCCTAAAACCGACTGCTCAGCTTCTATGTTTTGCGGGGGTACTCTTTCCATCATCCCGCTCACAGGGTACACCCCTTTCGCACATATATTAGGAAGATAATTTTATTAGTGCCTGCTGCCCTTTAAAAAAGAGCGGTAAGGCCTCCTCCACCCTTTTCACAGGAATCACCTGCATCCCCGGCAGCTGTGGTATTTCCGCTTTATTTTCATAGGGCACAACAACTGTCTGCAGGCCGGCCAGCCGGGCACCAAAAAGCTTCTCGGGGATGCCGCCGACAGGACGCACATAGCCCTGCAGAGAAATTTCTCCGGTGACTGCCGTGTCCTGGGCTACCGGCCAGCCCTTGAGCGCACTCAGTAATACTATCAGCATGGCTAAGCCGGCCGAGGGACCGTCAATCTGTCCGCCGCCAATCACATTAACGTGAAGATCATAATTCTGCAGATCTTCACCGGTGAGTCGGCGAATGACGGCAGCCGCATTAAACACAGAATCCCGGGCCATGCTGCCTGCCGTTTCGTTGAAGCGTATCCTGCCTTTGCCGGCTGCAGCGGCTGGAAATGCAACCGCTTCAATCTCCAGCACACTGCCCTTAAAGCCGCTGACACCCAGGCCGTATGTTTTACCGACCAGTTCACCACAAGTTGGTTTTTTCCCGGCCTGCAGACTGTAGCGGCCGGCACGTAATGTTTCCAAAACCAACTCTTTGGTGATGAGCGGCTCCACAGTCTGCTGTTGACGGTAGCGGGCCAGACCAAAAGCATCGGCCAGCAGGTTTACTGCCTGCCGCCCTTCCGTCGTATGCAGGGCGATTAAAGCCGCCACGTCGTGGTCCAGCTTTACTCCCAGCTTTTGCGCCGCATTCATCACTATTTTTTCTATATCATGCGGCGTCAGCGGGGCAAAAAATACCGGCGTACAGCGTGAGCGCAGAGCCGGATTAATTTCCTCCGGCGCACGGGTAGTAGCACCAATGAGGATAAAATCAGCAGGAGCGCCGTCTGTAAAAAGGTCGTGTATATACTGCGGTACCTGAGGGTCAGTAGGATCATAGTAAGCTGAATCAAAGGTTACCTTTTTATCTTCCAAGACCTTAAGCAGTTTACTCTGCAGATGGAGATCCATTTCACCAATTTCATCGATAAACAGAATACCGCCATGTGCTTCCGTGACCAAACCGGGTTTAGGTTCCGGTACGCCCCCGTCAATGAGGTCGCGTTTGGCCCCTTGATAAATAGGATCATGCACAGACCCTAACAAGGGGTTGGTAGTTTCCCGCGGATCCCAGCGCAAAGTACTGCCGTCAACTTCTATGAACGGTGCATCCGGCTGAAAAGCACTGTCTTGTAACTGTTTTGCCGCCTCTAAGGCTAAACGGGCCGCTGTAGTCTTACCTACCCCCGGTGGGCCATAAATGATAATATGCTGGGGATAGGGAGACGCTAATTTGGCCATTAAAGCTGTAACAGCTGTCTCCTGCCCGACAATTTCTGCCAGTGTTTGTGGGCGCAAAATATCAAGGGCAGAACGGTTAAGTTTTTTATGCTTCATTTTTTCCAGCTGAGCATATTTTTTTAGAGTCTGTGGGTTCTCCGGTCCGCCCTGCTCTTTGAGCAGCTGCCGCTTCATTTCCTGCAGGTATTCATCATGCTTTTCCTGCATCTTTTCCGCAACTTTGCGCTCTAAATTTTCCTCCACGGCGCGGCGCGCCATCTGCTCGGCCAATGCATCATAAAGCTGCTGCAAAATGTGCGGAATTTGCTCTGCGCTAGGTACTGCTGTAAGCACGGGATTTTCTAAAATAACTCTCTGCAGTCCTAACAGCCGCTCTGCCGGTTGGCGGGAACGCAGCATTGACAATGCTTCTAATTTACCTGCCTTAAGAATTAAGCGCTCAGCCCCAAGCAGCTGAGCCAGCAATGCATACAGTGCATTAATTTCTTTTTTATATTGTTCCTGCTCCGCTAAACCTGGGTCCGGTGCTGCTGTACTTGTTGTTACTGATTTCTCCATCTTTTACTCCTGATGCTTATTTAGAGGCTGCCACTACTTTAACCGTTAGCTTGGCCTCTACTTCCGGATGCAGTTTGATACGCAAAGGGTAACTACCGAGACTTTTGATCGGTTCCGGGAGTTCGATTTTTCTTTTATCTACTTTAATACCCTTTTGGGCCAGGGCAGCAGTCAAATCGCTGCTGGTGACAGAACCAAAGAGGCGTCCATTTTCTCCTACGCGCATGCCGATCTCAAGCTCCAGGCCGGAAATTTTGGCCGCCGTTTGCTGAGCAGCTGCCAATTCCCTGGCCTGCTTGTCCGCTTTTCTTTGTTGGCGCTGCTGCAGCTGCTTTAAATGTCCCCCCGTCGCTTCTACCGCCAAGCCACGCGGGAGCAAATAATTACGGGCGTAGCCTTCAGCTACTTCCTTGACTTCACCTTTTTTTCCCAGTGATTTCACATCCTGCTGTAAAATAACTTTCACTTTCATCATACCTCCCTTAGCGACAGCAGCAGTAAGTGCTGTACAACTTCTGCACAAGGATGAGAATCTCCTGCCGCAAAAAATTGTACAGTCTGCTAGTTTTTGTCTTCCGCCGCCTGCACCGGCCCCGGCTGCGGCAGAGTCCAGCCAGACTCTGCTGTGAGCGCATGTTGGCACAGTAAGATAAAGCGCCCGAAAACGGACGCTTTTGTTTATGCAGCAGCTTATTCAGCTGTGTAGGGCAGTAAAGCAATATTGCGGGCTCTTTTGATGGCTTTTGTTAACTGCCTTTGATGTTTGGCACAGTTACCGGAAATACGACGCGGCAAAATTTTGCCTCTTTCGGTAACATAGCGTGTTAACTTATTTGTTGCTTTATAGTCGATATGTTCGACTTTATCAACGCAGAAGCTGCAGACTTTACGCCTGCCTCTGCGACCGCGATCCCTTCGCATTACTTCAATCCTCCTCTGTGCATCAAATCTTTACTCCTGAGGGAATAGTTAGCCCTTACCTAAAAGGGCACATCATCATCCCCAATCAGAGAATCGTCAAAAACAGGTACATCATCGGAAGAACGCTTTTCCCTTCTATCCAGGAATTGTACACTGTCTGCCACAACTTCCGCTGCGGTACGGCGCTGTCCGTCCCGATCTTCGTAACTGCGTATCTGCAGACGCCCTTCTACCGCCACCAAACTTCCCTTACCTAAATACTTGGCACAATTTTCCGCTTGAGCGCGCCAAGTTACAATGGGAATGAAATCAGCTTCACGCTGTTGTCCCTGCGTAAAACGCCGGTCTACGGCCAGGGTAAAAGTGGCCACAGCAATGCCGTTGGTCGACGTGTAGCGTAATTCCGGATCGCGGGTTAAACGACCGATTAATACAACACGGTTTAGCATTCTTCTCTCACCATCCCCGCTTATTCTTCCTCTTTAACAATGAGGTAGCGAATAACATCATCGGAAATCTTAAAGTTCCGCTCCAGCTCAGCAGTTACACTGGGTTCAGCAGTGTAATGAATGAGTACATAGTACCCCTCACGGAACTTCTTCCTTACCTCATAGGCCAGTTTGCGGCGTCCCATGTGATTAACATTTGTCACTTCTCCACCCTGGTCAGTAATCAGTGTGGTAAACTTCTCCACAACTGCCTGGTAGGCGTCGTCTTCCTGACCCGGTTTTAAAATAAACATGGTTTCGTACTTAATCATGGCCTATTCACCTCCTCCCTCTGGACTTTGGCCCCCGCTGACGGCGGGAGCAGGGAAGTACAACCTATATAGTATCATACTCAAATTGCGCTGACAAGTCTCGTCAGCAATTAAAGACGTTCACGCACACTTTTTTCAAATTTGCTGCGGGGGATCATAAGACTACGGCCACAGTTGGTACATTTGATCCGAAAATCCATACCAACGCGAATGATGGTCCAGATATCACCCCCGCAGGGATGCTTTTTTTTCATCCTCACTTGTTCACCAACTGCAAAATCTGTCACGTGATTCTCCCCCTCACTCTACTCATGATTAAACAACATGGTCAAAACAGTGCAAATAATAATGCCAGGAGTATTTGGCCTTGCCTTCCGGTAATAAAGCAGACAGACCCTTCCTGGCCATTGGTAATAATTAACACTACAGGGTGACCAAAACGCAAAGCAAGGCGGGTAGGCACAATCATTAGCATGCTCAATAATAGCTGCGAACCCCAGGCCGGCAAATAAGTCTAGAAAAAATCCTCTACTGTGGTTCGGGCAAGGTTTCCTGATAAAAGATGCTGCGGCGGACCATCACCCTGCTTTGCGAAACTGATCACTGCTGCTGATTGAGAATAGCGGTAATTTCCTGGAAAACCGCATCTATTTCCTGAGCGCCGTCCACTGTAAATAAAATTCCCTGTTCACGATAATAATCTATTAAAGGTGCCGTCTGCTGTCGATAAACGGCTAAACGCTGCTTAACCGTTTCCACGGTGTCATCTGAACGCTGATACAGCTCGCCGCCGCATTTATCACAAACACTGCGCACTGTAGGAGGATTAAAGCGAATATGGTAGGTGGAGCCGCAGGCCCTGCAGACGCGCCGGCCCGTTAACCGCTCAATCAGCTCTTCTTCTGCCACATCAACATTCAGGACAGCTGTCAGGGGAGCGTTAAGCGCTTGCAAATTAGCATCTAAGGCCTCAGCCTGCGCCACTGTCCGGGGGAAACCATCAAGTAAGAAACCATGCTGCGTATCCGGCTGCGTTAGTCTTTCTTTAACAATGTCCACTACCAGCTCGTCTGGTACCAACTGTCCCTGGTCCATATATTCCTTTGCCTGCAGACCCAGTTCCGTTCCGTCTTTGATGGCTGAACGCAGAATATCTCCTGTGGAGATATGAGGTATATTATATTTTTTTACTAAACGTTCCGCTTGTGTTCCTTTTCCGGCACCGGGAGGGCCTAGTAAGATTATGCGCATGATTTACCACCTTTTCCTCAATATTCATTACATTATCTAGTATATTCTGTCCCTGCGCAAAAAAATCCTGCAACAACTTGCTGAAGATGGCAGTTTCCTTGACGGCAGCTGCTTCCCACAGGATATCTATACTTGTATATATTGCCACTACTACTGTCAGATTGTGGCTAAACGGCAAGCTGCTGTACCAGAAAAGCGGCCGTCCTGGCTAAATATGAAGCGGCCAAATCGTTAAGCAGAGGCTGGGGGCCGGCAAAAAGGGAGCAGGCATCAACCACCAGACAGACTGCCAAAGCAAAGAGCAGTCCGTTAACTGCGCCTGCCATTAAACCGGCCAGCCGCAGCCATTCTGCCTGCTGACGGCTGCGGCCGCTGTTTTTATTCTGCCACATAAAGCGGTTTAAAGCCAGGCAAAAGAACAGTGCCAGGAGCAGCGCCAACAGGCGTACAGCCAGTGCGGCTAAGAGAGACAGCATCTGTTCCCGGGTACTGAGGGCAGGCAAAAGCGCCAGTTCGGGCATTAAGCTGCGCAGCAGCGGGGCGGAAAGAGGGGGCAGGACAATCCCCGACCCTCCGGGCTGTGTGACAGGAATGGCGGTTTTTCCCACTTTATGCAGCCAATCGACAAATACTGCTTCCAACCGCCATTCATTTTGCATATAAACAGCTAAGGGGTCGGCCAAAAATACCGCCGCAGCAAGGGCCGTCATGACAGTTAACAAGCGCAATAAGGCCGCAGGAAAGCCTTTAAGATAGCCTTGTACCGCGCCCCAAAGGATTAATGTCAAGGCAGCCATATCAACCCAAGTCATCCTTCTGCCCTCCGCAATTTTTGTAGATATTGCCCGGGTAATGACAAATACAGTTAGATTATCAGATAAACGCTCATAACTAAACGTAATTGCCATATACTATCATATAGCTATGCAAAACGGAGGGGAGCTATGTCTACCTATCCACCCGACAGCAGACAAAAACAGCAGCATGCTTATCGCATCTGGCAAACGGACCTATTTCCTGCACAAAAAATCAAAGTGGTTTTACAGAAGCTGCTGGCAGCTTCTTTTTGCCCCGGCCAACAGCAGTTAGTAATTCTTTGCATCGGTACCGATCGTTCCACCGGAGATGCTTTAGGGCCGCTCATCGGTACACAGTTAACAAAAAAGCCAATACAAGATGCCGCCATTTACGGCACTCTGGCCGAGCCGGTCCATGCTGTCAACCTGGCAGACACCATTACTGCTATCTACCACCGCTTTCCCCGGCCTTATATCATCGCCATTGATGCCTGTTTAGGCAAACCGGAAAGTGTAGGCGCAGTAGACATTGGTCTCGGTCCTTTACGTCCCGGGGCAGGCGTCAGTAAAACGCTGCCGGCGGTAGGAGATATTTATATCAGCGGCATTGTGAACACAGCAGGCTTTTTAGAATATTATATCTTACAAAATACAAGGCTGAATATTGTTTTTAACCTGGCCGAAAGCATTGCTCAGGGAATATTATTACTGCTGCAGGATTTACCTACCTCAGCAGCTGTCGCCACAAAGGAAGCCGCCCATTAAACACGGGCGGCTTTCTGCTGCTAAAATATTTACTGCCATTTCCCTTCCAGGGCCTGCAGAACCTCTTCCGGCCGCATGCCCCGCGCATCAATTACCGGAACATCCTGCGCAACCGTCTGTATACCCATCACATCTTTGTCGCCACCGCTAATAACGGCAGCATCCGCCTTGTGGCCCGGACGCAAACTGACGACTTCATAACCTTTTTCCTGGAGATATTGGCGAATGGGGGTTAAACTGTCTTCTACCGCCACTGTTCGCGCCACAACATCGCCTCCTTCAGTTGTTATTCTTCACAACTGTCGGTAGTTTTATGCTGCGGCGGCACCAACAACTGCACCACGGCTGCCTTCATAGTTACAGACAAGGGAGTTTGACCGAACAAATCACCATCAACCTGTACCGCCAGCGGACTTTCCGCTTCTACAGCAATTTTCGTACCCCGCCACACACGGACAGCGGGATGAAAAATATGTTGACCGCGATAAACACGCGGAAAAAGGCGTAAAAAGTTTAAGCGGTGCACATCCAGGACAACAATAACATCCAGCAAACCATCCTCCGGGTCTGCCAAAGGCGCTATTTTCATGCCGCTGCCATAATAACAGGCATTGGCCACTGTTACCAGCCAGGCTTTCACAATATGCACTTCATCATTGACAGTTATTTTTATCCGCTGCGGGCGATAAAAGATTAATTGACGCAGCAAAGCCAACAAATAACCAAAAGAGCCGCCGATTTTTTTAAAGGTTAAATTGGCATCTGCTACTACGGCAGCATCTAAACCGGAGCCGACAGCATTATAAAAGTAGCGTCCGTTGACGATACCCAAGTCTAAATTTACGGTATGCCCTGCCAAAATAATCTGCATTGCAGCCTGTGGATCGGCCGGGATCTGATAAGTACGGGCAAAATCGTTACCTGTACCTGCCGGAATCAGCCCTAAGGTTGCCCTTGTTCCGGCCAAGGCACCGGCAATACGGGATAAAGTGCCGTCTCCACCCACACCGACAACAACAAATTCTTTTTGAGCCGCTGCCCGCGCCAGTTCCTCCACATCAGTAATACTTTTACTTACTGCAAAGCTGTATCCTATTTGTTCCGCGTCAAGGAATGACTGCAGCTGCTGCCAGACTGCCAGCGCTTGTCCATTATTTGCAGTAGGATTAACGATAAAAAAATACTTCTTTTCCTTTGACATCTACATCTACTCCGTACAACTTTAATCTGACATCATACCTACCGCTTGTTGTATAGCTTCCCACTCTTCTGCACTGAGCTGGTAAGCCGAACTACCGGCACTAATAGGTTTAACGTAGAAGCGTGATTCCTCACGTCCATAAATACTGCTAAAGACTACCCCGTCCTGCTTTCCGGTAAGCAAAGCCACGGCGAAACTCAAATCACCGCCTGTGTTTTGAAAGGCATTAAAACGAACAACACCGACACCGCGCACTGTACCGGCAAAAGCCTGCTGCAGCTGTGCCATGTGGCGGCGGTTTTCTGCCATTTCAGCCGACATGCCGCGCAGCTCGTTGTATAGGTTTGTCAGCTGTCCTTCCAGGCTTTGGCCGTCACTGCCGGCCATAAATGCCTGGTAGCTTTTATCTAATCTCCGCAGCCGGGCAGAAATAATTATACAATATATAAATAACAGCAATAACAGGCAGCCTATGAGAGCTACATACAATTCCATCCTGACTAATCCTCCCAGTTTTAAAAGCTAAATCCTGCAGTAAGGGGAAGCAAAACAATTAACCACAGCGGCACAATAAAGAAGGCCGGCAAAAAATTGGCAACTTTAATTTCCTTTAACTCCAACAAATTAACGGCGATGGCAATAATTAAAATACCGCCCACCGCGGTTAATTCATTCAGTACGGCAGGGGAGAGGAAGGGCTGCAGCAAACCGGCTGCTAAAGCAATACTGCCCTGGTACAGCAGTACCGGCACAGAAGCCAGACAAACTCCGACTCCCATGGTAGCAGCAAAAGCAATGGCCGTAAAACCATCCAAAATTGCTTTTACATACAATGTTTGATGTTGGCCCAGCAAACCGCTTTCCAGAGCGCCCGTCACAGCCATGGCCCCCACAACATAAACCAGCGTGGCATATACAAAAGCACGAGCCAAGCCGGAGCGTGTACGGGCCGCCCGCCGCTCTAACCAGGTCCCTGCCCGCTGCAGTAAAGCATCAAGACCAATAATTTCTCCCAGAATGCCGCCCAGAACCAAACTGAAAATGATCAGCACGGCATTTTGCATCTGCAACGCCATCTGCATCCCGATAACCAGGACAGCTAAAGCAATCCCCTGCATAATCAGCGCCTTGATTCTCTCCGGGATCCGGCCTCCTAATAATACGCCTAACAAACCGCCTACAATAATGGCTGCGCCGTTAACAATAGTCCCTTTTAATACAAAACCCATCCTGCTTGTTCCTTTCCCGAGATAAAGCTTGTTTATCCTGTCATCATTATCGACTCTTATACAGTTTACACCATCACAACGATAAAAGTAAGTATAAATCTACAAAAAATGTTTCACGTGAAACAATGACGGATTAATCGACAATGTTTCACGTGAAACACAAAAGTGTTAAACGGCCGCAAATTACTTAAAGTAAAGCTTCACAAATCCTCTCTAATTCTTCCAGGTTGTAAAAATGGACTTCGATTTTACCCCGACCCTTGTTTGACATGCGGACACTGACGGCTGTACCGCATTTATCCCGCAGCCTTTCTTCCAAAGCAATGATATAGTCGTCGCGGAAAGCTTTTTTCTTTGGACTGCGGACTGCCTTTTTCTGTACCTGGCCGGCCAGCCGTTCCGTTTCCCGTACAGACAGACCCAAAGCAATGACTTTGCGGGCAGCTTCAGGCTGTTTTTCCAGCGGTAAGGCTAAAATGGCCCGGGCATGTCCCTCCGTCAGGTTGCCGTTGACTATTTCCTGCCTTACTTCATGATGCAGAGCTACTAAACGCATGGTATTGGCAACAGCGGAGCGGCTTTTACCCACTCTTTCCGCTAACTGCTCCTGCGTATAGCTGAATTCTTCCATTAATCTCTGGTAGGCTTCCGCTTCTTCCAGAGGATTAAGATCTTCTCGCTGCAGGTTCTCAATTAACGCTATCTCCATCATTTCCCGGTCTGAGAGCGTTTTAATTACCACCGGTACTTGTTTCAGTCCGGCATTTTTTGCCGCTCTGAGCCGGCGTTCACCGGCTACCAGCTCGTAAGCCGCTCCCTTTGGCCTGACAATGATGGGCTGTAGGATCCCGTGCTGCTCGATGGAACGCGTTAATTCTAACAATTTTTCTTCATCAAAAGTTTTGCGCGGCTGGTGGGGATTTATTTCAATCTGGGTAATTTCCATTTCTATGGCCTCAGTCAGGGGTGTTTCATCAATCTCAGGGATTAATGCCTGTAAGCCTTTACCCAGCCTTTTTCTGCTCATTGGCGATCACTTCCTTTGCCAATTGTACGTACATCTCGGCTCCCTTGGAGCGTTCGTCATAGGCTATGATGGGCAGCCCATGGCTGGGTGCCTCACTTAGACGAACATTACGTGGTATAATCGCATTAAATACCTGGCTGCCAAAGAATTTTTTGACTTCTTCAGCAACCTGAATTGATAAGTTAGTACGGGCATCAAACATTGTCAATAAAATACCTTCATATTCCAGCTCACTATTTAAATGTTTCTTGACCATTTTCACCGTGTTTGTCAGCTGACTTAACCCCTCTAAAGCGTAATATTCGCACTGTATAGGCACAAGAACAGAATCTGCTGCTGAGAGGGCATTAATAGTAAGTAAACCGAGAGAAGGAGGGCAGTCGATAATAATATAATCATATTGACTTTTTATTTCTGCCAACACATTACGCAGCCTTACTTCGCGAGACATGGTCGGTACCAGCTCGATTTCTGCTCCGGCCAGTTGAATGGTGGCGGGAACCACATCTAAATTAGGCAGAACAGCTTTTTGAATAATATTTTGCAGCGGCAGTTCGTTAATCAGAGCATCATAAATACAAAATTTAATTTCCCTTTTTTCCAGACCAATACCACTGGTAGCATTGCCCTGTGGATCTATATCTAAAAGTAAGACTTTTTTCCCTTCTGCTGCCAGACAAGCACTTAAATTAACTGAAGTGGTAGTTTTGCCAACGCCGCCTTTTTGGTTGGCTACGGCTATGATTCGAGTCATATTATCACCTCGCTCTCTGCAGTACTTACTATATTTCGCGTCAGCGATTATCTTTTCCTGCACGAAAGCGTCTTTAGTTTACTTAATGCTGATGCTTGTCGTTAATTGTTGGCGGCTTCAGGGGCAATTACCTGGGAAATAGCTCTTTTTGTCTCTTTTTTTTGCTGCTCCGACTGCGGGACGGCCTTTTTATTTTTCGGCACGCAAATAGTGATTTCCAGGTAATCTCCACAATCCTTCTCTTTGAGACGAGGACCTAACCCGCCCGATTCCAGCAAAGAAACTGCTTGACGAATAGTGTTGAGAAAAATACGAACATCACGAATTATAACCTTTTTACGCTCCTTAGGAGGAGGTGACAGCTTTTTTAAATAGGCAGCGACACGATTTTCTGTTTGCTTTACTGTATAACCCAGATTACATACTTCCTGCAGAATTTTAATTTGGGCCTCTTCGTCAGGCAGCTTCAGTAAAGCTCGGGCATGTCTCTCTGTCAAATCATGGGCCAGCAGCTTTTCCTTCACACTGTCCGGCAGTTTTAATAAACGCAGTTTATTAGCAATTGTCGATTGGCTTTTGCCCAGCCTTTGAGCTAAAACTTCCTGTGTCAGTTTAAATTCTTTTAATAGTCTTTCGTAGCCCGCCGCTTCTTCCAGGAAGGACAGATTTTCCCTTTGTAAGTTTTCAATTAGCGCCATGGTAGCCATGGCACTTTCGGAAACATCTTTTACCACCGCAGGAATTTGTGTCCATCCCAGCTGCTGGCACGCCCGCAAACGTCTCTCTCCTGCCACCAGTTCATATCCGCTGGCAATGCTGCGCACAATGACAGGCTGCAAAAGACCGTAGGTCTTTATTGACTGCATCAGTTCAGCAATTTTTTCCGGCTCGAAAACCTGACGCGGTTGAAAGGGATTGGGTCGAATTTTATTTATAGGAATTTGCTGCAGCTCATTCTGTTCATACTCGATTTCCTCAATATTCATCAGTTTTCTCCAATCTTCGCTCATCAATCTCCCTCCGTCACTTTATTTTAATCACAATAATTATTCGACAGATTAAAGGAATATCCTGCCAATTTATTCTTGCTTTAATAATAATCTTTGCAATTTTTGCAAATTTAAAGAGGGGGAAAAAAAGACTTCCTCAAATTCAGGAAGTCTTTAAAGCGGTCTTTTTGCCGGCACACCGGCTCTTCTGGGGTATTTTTCCGGCGTGACATGTTCTTTTTTAATGACGATTAAACTTCTTTTGCCAAACTGCTGTGGTAAATCATAGTGCCAAAGTTTGTGGAGGGAGCCGCCTAACTCCTGCAGCGCATTTTCTGCCTCCTGCAGTTCTGTTGCTCCTTCCGGTCCTTTATAGGCGATAAAATAACCACCCAAGGCAACAAAGGGTAAAGCCAATTCCAGCAGCACCGGCATTTTAGCCACGGCACGGGAGACTACCAGGGGATATTTTTCCCGCAGTTTGCTTTCCTGACCCAAGTCTTCTGCACGTCCATGCAGAAAACTGACCTGCTCTAAGGATAGGTGGGCACTAAGCTGCTGCAGGAAGTTGACTCTTTTTTGCAAAGCATCCAGCAACGTTAACGCTAAGGTTGGACGGGCCAGTTTGAGAGGAATGCCGGGCAGCCCGGCACCACTGCCCAGATCTAAAAGGGGTCCGCTCACATCCGGAAAAATTACCAACAGCATCAGGGAGTCTAAAAAATGCTTTATCATCACTTCCTCTGCCGCCGTTATCCTTGTTAAGTTAAACTTTTTGTTTTCTTCCAGCAGAAAGTGATGATAACGGGCAAAGAGAGCAGGGGCCGCCGGCGGTAAACTGAGGCCAAACTGCTGCGCCAAAGTACTTAACTGCTTAAACATGGGGCTGCCCTCCACGTTTTTTATTCTGCTCCAGGTAAACCAGCAGGACGGCAATATCAGCCGGAGAAACGCCGGAAATACGGCCGGCCTGGCCCAGGGAACGGGGCTTAATTTTCATCAGTTTTTCCGCTGCCTCACGGGAAAGGCCGGAGAGCTGAAAATAATCCAGATTTTCCGGCAGCACCTTGTCTTCCAGGCGTTTAAACCTTTCTATCTGCTGTTCTTGTTTCGTAATATAACCTTCATATTTTACCTGAATTTCCACCTGCTGCGCCACTTCCGCGTCCAGGGAAGGCGGGTCAGGCAGCAGCTGCAGTAAGCTTTGATAGCTGATTTCCGGCCTTTTTAATAATTGAGCGGCAGTTACTGCCGCCTTGAGCGGCCGGCTGCCCCATTCCCGGAGCAGTTGGTTAGTACGATCACTGGCAGCTATCATTGTATTTTGCAGGCGTTCTTTTGCGGCCGCTACCTGCGAGCTTTTGGCCGTAAAAGAGCGATAACGCTCGCTGCTGATTAAACCAACCTCGTAACCCAGGGGTGTTAGTCTGGCATCTGCGTTATCCTGGCGCAGCAGCAGCCGGTATTCGGCACGTGAAGTCATCATGCGGTAAGGTTCCTGCGTGCCCTTGGTCACCAAATCGTCAATCAAAACACCGATATAAGCTTGAGAGCGGTCAAGTATCAGCGGTTCCCGCCCCTGTACGGCCAAAGCGGCATTGATACCGGCAATTAAACCCTGGGCCGCAGCTTCCTCATAACCGGAAGAACCGTTAATCTGTCCTGCACTGTATAACCCGGTTATGGTTTTTGTTTCCAGGGTGCTTTTTAACTGCAGCGGATCCAGGCAGTCATACTCAATGGCGTAGCCGGTACGTAAGACTTTTACGTTTTCTAACCCGGGAATCGTACGCAGTACGGCCTCTTGTACATCTTCCGGCAGCCCGGTAGATAAACCCTGTACATAAAATTCAGCCGTATCATAGCCTTCCGGCTCTAAAAAAACCTGATGCTGGGGGCGATCGCTAAAGCGCATCACTTTATCTTCGATGGAGGGACAATAGCGTGGCCCGACACTTTGCAGTTCAGGAGCAGAAATGGGGGAGCGATGCAGGTTATTGTATATAATCTCATGTGTTTGTTCAGTCGTATGGGTCAGCCAGCAGGGAAGCTGCTGTCTGCTGACAGCTTTTCCGCTGAAGGAGAAAGTATAGTTTTGCTCATCGCCAGGCTGCATGATTGTTTTGCTAAAATCGATGGTGTCGCGGTGTACACGGGGCGGGGTGCTGGTTTGAAAGCGTCGCAGCTCAAGACCGATCTGCTTTAAATAAGCAGATAATTTGGTGCTGGCCAATTGACCGTTAGGCCCCCCCTGATATTGATAATCACCAATCATAATGCGGCCGCGCAGGTAAGTGCCGGTAGTGAGCACTACCGCCTGGGCACGATAAAGGGCTCCCGTACCGGTCACAACCCCCTGAATTCTGCCTCCCCGCACCTGGAATCTTTCCACCATGGCCTCTTTTAAATCTAAATTGGGTGTATTTTGCAGCGTCTGACGCATCAGCCACATATACATTTTTTTATCTGCCTGCGCCCTTAAAGCATGGACAGCAGGCCCCTTACCCGTATTTAACATGCGAATCTGCAGGCGCGTCTGATCAATATTCTTGGCCATCTGGCCCCCTAAGGCATCAATTTCACGTACCAAATGTCCTTTGGCCGGGCCGCCGATGGCCGGATTGCAGGGCATTAAGGCAATGGCATCCAAATTAATGGTCAATAATAAGGTCTTACAGCCTAAACGGGCAGCAGCTAAAGCTGCTTCGCAGCCGGCGTGGCCGGCGCCAATGACAATGACATCATATTCTCCGCCTAGATAGGTCACCACATTACACCCCGACTTTCTATTTACCAATACAAAAATTGCTAAAGATTTCATCTAATAATTCCGGACCGACACTCTCACCGGTAATTTCCCCCAAAGCCTCTAAGGCAGTATGCAGATCGATGGCCAACAAGTCTACAGCATAACCGGCTGCCAGTGCGCTCTGCAGTTCCAGTAAAGCCTGGCGCGCTTTTTGCAGCGCGTTTTTATGCCTCGTTGTAGTCACCAGCACCGATTCAGGTGCCGTTACTGCTCCCTTAAAGACATAGCGGATAATTGTCTCTTCTAACTCCTGTAAACCCTGCTGATGTAAAACAGACATAGGCACCAGCGGCAGCGGTGCCAGCTGCTTTTCCAGGTCAGAAAGTACAGTTTGCGGCTCCGCCAATAAATCAATCTTATTGGCAATGACAATACAGGGTTTATCATTAATTGCCTGCAGAATTAATTTATTTTCCTCATTAAGTCCTTCTGTAACATCAACTACAAATAAAACGAGATCAGCTTTGGCCATGGCAGCATGACTTAACTCCACACCGATTCTTTCTATTTCATCCGGTGTTTCACGAATGCCTGCCGTATCAAGCACAGTCAGGGCGATTCCGCCCAGATTAATGCTTTCCTCCAGCACATCCCGTGTCGTGCCCGGTATAGCCGTCACAATAGCCCGCTGTTCCCGCAGCAGAGCATTAAGCAGCGAACTTTTACCCACATTCGGCAGGCCTACAATGGCAGTTCTGAGCCCTTCGCGCAGAATCCTGCCCTGATCCGCCGTGGACAGCAGCCGCTCCAGTTTAGCCACTGCTTGTTGGGTACGGTCAGCAATTTCTTCCCGGGTTAAATCTTCCACATCCTGATGCTCGGGAAAATCAATGGATGCTTCAGCCTGCGCCAGCACAGCCAATAAATCTTTTCTCACAGCAGCTACTTCCTGCGAAAGACGGCCTGTCAGCTGCCTGACCCCGACCTGCATGGCAGCTTCCGTTTTAGCCCGTATTACCTGAATGACGGCTTCCGCCTGGGCTAAATCAATACGACCGTTAAGAAAAGCCCGCTGCGTAAATTCACCCGGTTCAGCCAGACGCGCGCCGGCAGCCAAAACAACTTCTAAAGTTTTACTTAAGGGCAAAATGCCACCGTGGCAGTTGACTTCCACCACATCTTCCCGGGTAAAGGTATGGGGAGCACGCATAAAGGAAATCAATGCTTCATCAATCAACTGCTGATTGTGAGGATTAATAACTTGACCATAATAAAGACGATGACTGACCGGCTTGTCAGGCTGCTTGGCAAAACGAAAAATCTGTAAACCGATTTCTTCGGCCCTTGGTCCGCTGATGCGGACAATGCCAATTCCACCTTCTCCCGGTGGGGTGGAAATAGCGGCGATTGTATCTTCAAACATGCTTTTTCCCCTTTCAGGCCTAACTGCATTTTCCTGTCTTAGACACTGCAGCCAAAATGTTTGTGCCGTCAGATTATTGACTAAGTTGAAAAAAGCCGCCGCCCGAGAGGCGGCGGCTGCTTTTTATTTTGGCGCAATCACAACTTTACGATACGGCTCACTACCTTGACTATAAGTCGTTACTGAAGTATGCTCCTGGAGTGCTGTATGGATAATACGTCTTTCCTGTGGAGTCATGGGCTCCAGCACAACTTCTCTCTGCGTACGGACAGCCTTTTTGGCCAAATTTTGCGCTAAAGTACGCAAAGTTTCTTCTCTTTTCTCACGATAGTTTTCCACATCGAGGAGCAGGCGCCCATCCTGTCCAGGAAACTTTTTATGATAAATTACACTTAACAGATACTGCAGAGCATTCAGGGTCTGTCCACGTTTCCCGATTAGTATGCCCATCTTGCTGCCATTCACACTTAATTTTAAGATTTCTTCTGTCTGCTCGACTTCAACCTCAGCGGTTAATCCCATTCTGGCAATCATTTGTTCTAAAAAATCACACATAAACAGAGCCGGGCTAATTTTTTCTGTCAGACGAACACGAGCCTGTTTTGAACCGATCAAACCAAAAAGACCTGCACTAGGTTCGGTAACCACCTCTACCTTTACCCGTTCAATGGGTAGGTCAATCTCCGCTAAAGCCTTTTGTGTTGCTTCTTCTACTGTCCTGCCTGTTGCTTCTACAACTTTCATTGTTCCTGTACCGCTCCCTTCGCTGGTTGTCGATGAATTAACAAATGCTGCGCCAGGGAGAGCAAATTGTTAACAACCCAGTAGAGTACCAAACCTGCAGGAAAACGCAGACTGAAATAGAGAAGCATCAGCGGCATCACTGCCATCATCATTTTTTGTGATGGATCCGTCATGGTTAGTTTTTGCTGCAGAAAAGTAGTCGCTCCGGATAGGAGCACTAAAATCCAGTAACCTGGATGCTGCTGCCAGACTGTCGCTCCTTCTACCGTTGTCTGCAGAGCGACACGCATATCTATACCCAAGAGAAAATACTGCTGCGGATCAATGGTTGGTGGTGACTGCAGCATCCTAAACATGGCAAATAAAATGGGCAGCTGAATCAACAGCGGCAGGCAGCCTGCAGCCGGGTTAATTTTATGTTTTTGCCATAACTCCATTGTCGCCTGATTTAATTTTTCTGTATCATGCTTATACTTTTCCTGAATCTTTTTCAGTTCAGGCTGTATCTCCTGCATCGCTTTGGCTGAAGCCAACTGCTTACTCATTAAGGGCCACATAATTAAGCGCACCAGGATTGTCAAAACAATGATAGATAATCCGTAATTGTGCGTAAAATCATTTATTGCCAGTAACATAGAATTTAAGACATCTATAATGGCCGCAATCATTCCTTGGCCTCCTTTTCGTGTTCATCCACTGGATCATACCCGCCGGGGTGGAAAGGGTGACAGCGACTTAAGCGTTTAAGCGTCAGCCACACCCCTTTAGCAGCGCCATACTGCTCAATTGCCTCCATGGCATATTGTGAACAGGTTGGTGTAAAACGACAACTGGGTTTTTTAAGAGGTGACAAAAATTTTCTGTAACAGCGGAGCAAAAAAAGCAGCAGCCGTTTCATACCCTCACCTGTATCTTTCTTAATTGCTTTTAACTGAAAACAGACCGCCTTTCTTTAAAATCTGCTTCATTGCTGTGGCGGCCTGTTGATAATCAAAATTAGCTGCCCGGGTTCTGGCAATGAATACTAGGTCCCTTCCCTGCACTAAATCTGCAGCATACAAACGGTAAGCCTCCCTGAGCAATCTTCTAATGCGATTACGCGTAACCGCATTACCTATTTTTTTACTGACAATAAAACCAGTACGATTAATATTACCGGTGTTTGGCAGCTGATAAAGAACAAGTGCTTTGGTTGCTGTGGAGCTGCCCTGAGCAAAAACACGCTGGTATTCACTGTTTTTACGGATACGACCGTTCTTTTTCACTGTTCCTACCCGCTTTATGCCGATAGTCTCTTTCTCCCTTTAGCCCTTCTTCTTTTGATTACCAAACGTCCGGCTGCAGTAGACATCCGTTTCCGGAAACCATGCAGTTTTTTTCTTTTTCTAACTTTTGGTTGGTATGTGCGCTTCATTAATTACACCTCCTGTTTCAGTTAGCAGTAAACATAGATGGGTAAGTTCTTTTTTCCAGTGCGCTTTAGTGCGCTTTCCTACTGGCTGCCGAGATCTCTTCCGCCGCATCCGCGATTTGTGCAGCTATTTTCTCAACAGTGTAAAACCCCATATCAAAACGATTATAACTTCTCCATCTTTTACTGTCAAGGGAAGATACTGCACCCCTATCCCCCCTGTCCAGCGGCATTCAGCAACAATCACTATTGCGGCAGGCGCCAGATTTTGTTAAGATAAGAATGGTAACCTGGCGATATTTATAAGTCTCTTTTTTTAACTGCTATGCTGTACCCTGCAGCTAGTGGTTATCACATTAACCTTATAAAAGTAAAATTTTTACAAATTATACATATCTGGGTTATTTTTTATTAAAATATCTTCAGCTCACAGCAGTGTGCACTAACAGCCGTTATGACTACAGTTGTGAATAAAGTTGTGGATAACTTTTTTGTCAGCTCTGTTGAAAAACTGCTGTTTTATGCTAAATTAAAGCCCTATTATGCGGCTTTTTTACATATTATCCACAGATTATGTGGACAAGGGGGCAAAAATGTGGATAAGTCTGCTTTTAGGCTAATTATTTAGCCTTTTGCCAGCTGTAATCTGTGGATAAATTCTTAATAAATTCTTAATAACTTTCTGCAGTGATGATAAAATGTTGCTCTAAGCTGCGCAAATTTGCCTTGGCAGCTTTGTTCAGCTATGCCGCAGTAAGGGTTGGCAGCCGGCAACTGTAAATGCAGCCTTTTTAAGGAGGATCATGTAATGGATTATCAACTGCTGGATATCTGGCAGGCTACCCTGGATCAAATTGAAGAAAAAATGAGTAAACCGAGTTTTGAAACTTGGTTAAAAACAACAAAACCTGTTTCTATTAACGATGATTCATTAGTTATCAGCGTACCTAATGAATTTACTAAAGATTGGGTACAGGGCCGTTATGCTGATTTAATTACCAGTGCCCTGCAGGAGGTAGTGGGGAACGAAAACTTTCGTGTTCACTTTGTGACGCCACCTGTTAACGAAGATGAACAAACAATTTTTACGCAAGAGGAGACGGTGACTTCACCGCCGGCTGCTCCTGTTCATTCTGTACCATTATCCACAGCATGGCTAAACCCCAAATATACATTTGATACGTTTGTGATCGGTAACAGCAACCGTTTTGCCCATGCGGCAGCCTTGGCCGTTTCCGAAGCACCGGCACGAGCTTATAATCCTCTTTTCATTTATGGCGGTGTCGGTCTCGGTAAAACACACCTCATGCATGCCATCGGTCATCATGTTATCAACAACACGCCTTCTTACCGGGTAATGTATCTTTCCTCAGAGAAGTTTACAAACGAATTTATTAATTCCATTCGTGATAATAAAACCGAGGCCTTCCGCAATAAATACCGTACCATTGATGTGCTCTTAATTGATGATATTCAATTTTTGGCGGGAAAAGAAACAACACAGGAAGAATTTTTTCATACCTTTAATGCTCTACATGAAAGCAACAAGCAAATAATCATCTCCAGTGACCGACCGCCAAAAGAAATACCTACCCTGGAAGATCGTTTGCGTTCCCGCTTTGAATGGGGATTAATCACTGATATTCAGCCTCCTGACCTGGAAACCCGTATTGCTATTTTACGTAAAAAAGCCAGTTCCGAAAATATCAGTATGGATGATGATGTAATTCTTTACATTGCCAACAATATTGTTACTAATATTCGTGAACTGGAAGGAGCATTTATTCGGGTTATTGCTTATTCCTCCTTAACAAAACGTAAAATTGATGTTCCCTTAGCCCAGGAAACACTGCAGAGTATTATTGCTGCGTACGAAAAACCAAAAATCATCACCATTGAAAAAATACAAAAAGTAACGGCGGAACATTTTGCCCTCAGGGTAGATGAACTGAAAGCGAAGAAGCGCACGAAAAATGTTGCTTTGCCGCGGCAAATCGCCATGTATTTAGCACGGGAACTTACTGATTCCTCTTTGCCGAAAATAGGTGAAGAATTTGGTGGGCGGGATCATACAACCGTGATGCATGCTCACAAAAAAATTACGATTGATCTGAAGAAAAACCGACAACTGCAGAGTATTGTGGACCAGCTGACTGAAAAAATTAACAGTTGTTGATAACATGTGGATAACTTGCGTATATTTTGTTGATTGACTCTGGATTATTTGATAAATTTTTTACTGCTGTGGATGCAGTGGATAAGCTGTCCTGCCTTATCCCCACCCTTATCCACAACGCTCAAAGCTGATGCGGCCTGGCTTTAACTTAGTTATGCCCACTATCCCCAACCCCTAATACTAAATCTACTAAAAATAATATATATATGCAGATAGTAGTTATTTATGCCGGCCAGTTAGATTTTTTGCTTAAATTTTTTTGAGACAGCATTTTTTCAATATAAGAAAAAACAAAAAACGGGGTGTTTTTCAGTGCGTCTTTCTATTCCGAAGCAACTTTTGTCTGATCATCTGCAGGTTGTGGCCAAAGCTATTCCGGTCAGAAGTGTTAATCCTGTCCTGGAAGGTGTTCTGTTGGAAGGTGACGGTGAAAAAATCACTTTAACTGCCACCAATCTGGAGTTAGGTATACAAACTTACTTTACAGCACCACACCGCGAGACTGGTAAAGTTGTTTTACCGGGGAAAATCGTTGAGATTATCCGCCATCTGCCGGGAGATACTGTGGAGCTTGAGATTAACCCTGAAAATTTCGCTACTTTAATTTCCAGCCCCCCGGCTGAATTTCAGATTTACGGCCTCAGCGCAGAAGATTATCCGCTTTTTCCTGAACAACAGCCTGAATTGGCACAATGCAGTTTTAAAATTAAAGCGGCAGATTTGCGCCGTGCCTTAAGGCAAACTTTATTTGCCGTTTCCCACGATGAAGGAAAACCGGCCTTTGTTGGTGTATTCTTTTCCTTAGCTCATGAAACCCTGACGTTAGCTGCTTCCGATACCTTTCGTTTAGCTACCACCAGCTGTACTGTGCAGAGCAATAGCACGGCAGATTTTCTGGTTCCGGGAAAAAATCTGCAGGAGGTACTGCGGGTCATAACAGATGAGGAAGCAATCATTGAAGCGGCAGTGATACAAAACCAACTGTTTCTTTACTGTCGTAATACCTGTATTTCTTCACGTTTAATAGATGAAAACTATCCTCAGATCAACCGCGTCATTCCCAAATCTTTTATCGGTACCGCTGTCCTGGACACAGCAGCTTTTACACAAGCGGTAGAAAGAGCTTCACTGTTAGCAGAGGGAAGCAATCATGTTTTACGCTTTTCCCTTAATCACGAGGCAATGGTGATTCGTGCTGCTTCTAAATACGGTAAAATACAGGAAGTGGTGCCCCTTGAGTTAACGGGGGAAGGGGTAGAAATTGCCTTTAATGCTCGTTTTATACTGGACATGCTGAAAATTGTTGAGGGTGAACAGTGTCTGATTGAAATAACGGGACCCAATCAACCCTTTATTCTGAAGGATTCCTTGGCTGATAATTACTTATATCTTGTTCTACCGGTAAGAATTAGCTAGTATTGAGCAAAGGAGCAGTATTTTGCGTGTTGAAACTCTTGTGTTACACAACTTCCGCAATTACCAGTATATAGAACTGGCACTGGATGCCTATTTAAACATTTTTGTGGGAGCTAATGCGCAGGGCAAAACTAACCTTTTGGAAGCGATCAATTATGCGGCTTTAGGACGTTCCTTTCGCACCCGGAATGAAGAAGAACTGGTACGCTGGGGAAGTGAAGCCTGTACGGTGCAGGTAGGTATACAGCTGCAGCAGCAGCGGCAGAAGCTGCGCCTCAGCTACGACCTGCAGACAAAAAAGAAAAAATATTTTTGTAACGGAGTAGAATTATCACGTACTGAGTATGTGGGGAGAATAATTCCTGTCTTATTTACGCCGGAAGATTTGGCTGTTGTTAAAGGTTCTCCGCAGCTGCGGCGTAAATTTTTTGATGAATTAATCGGTAAAATCTCACCCCTGTACGAGCAGGATTTAAGCCGCTATCAGCAAATATTGCGCCAACGCAACCAGCTGTTAAAAACTCAAGGCGCAAAAATACTGCATTCCGCGGAGCTGGCAAGCTGGAATGAACAGTTAGTTAAGCAAGGCAGTAAGGTGATGGCTAAAAGAAAGTTTGCCATACACCGTTTAGGTTTACTGGCACGTTTAGCACACCGCAGTCTGACCGGCAGGAAAGAAACACTGACTGTCCACTACCTTTCCAGCCTTGGTGAGGAGGTAACTGCGCCAAACACAAATTTGGAGGCTTTGTTTGCCCAGGCTTTAGAGAAACAGGCTGCCGCGGAATGTAGGTTGGGGCAAACTTTGCTGGGTCCCCACCGCGATGATATCTTGTTTGCCATTAATGAAAAAAACGCCCGTCTTTACGCGTCACAGGGACAGCAGCGTACTTTGATGTTGGCCTTAAAACTGGCAGAAATTGAATTTATCAAAAGTGAAAGCGGAGAGTTTCCGATTCTGCTTTTAGATGATGTTTTTTCAGAACTTGATCAGCAGCGCCGTCAGCTGTTAGTAGCTGCCATTGAAGAAAAAGTGCAGACAATCATCACCGGTACGGCTGCGGAAAAGTTGGGTTTAATGCAGAACCGAGGCAAACTGTTCACGGTAGAGAGGGGAAGGGTGAGGCTGAATGATACCCATAGCGCAAATTCTTGAGCAAACATTAAACCGTCTGCCTTCCGCCAAAAAGATCAAAGGGCAGCTGCTGATTGACGCCTGGAGTGAAGTTGTGGGGGAAGTGATTGCCAGGAAAACTGAAGCCTTTGCTTTTGAGAACGGCATACTGCTGGTACGTGTCTGCGATTCAGTGTGGGCACAGCATCTCACCCTACAAAAACGCCACATCATGCGTAAGCTGCAGCGTGCTGTCAAAACGAGAGTTTTAAAAGATGTGCGTTTTCAGGTGGGAAAGCTGCAGCAGCCGCAGGTAAAAAAAGATAATCAGGGTGGTAACCGGAACTGGCGGCAGATAAGCTTGGAGCAGCAGGAACTGAGCAGTATTGAAGCAGCTTTTGCCGGGACTGACTTACCGCTGGATTTACAAAATAGTATGCGTACACTGTTTATGGCTCAGAAAAAGTATCAAAAATGGGTAATAAAGCAAGGCAGTCCCAGCTGTAAGCAGTGCGGTCTGCCGCTAATTCAGACTGCGCGCGAAACATTTTGCTTGAGCTGTAAAACAAAGGAAAATGGGTAGAATAGTTATGCAGACCAGAAAAATTTGGTTAGGGGAGGTTTTATTTTGTTTTTACACATCGGCGGTTCCCGCATCGTAGCGGGCAAAGATATTATTGGGATTTTTGATATCCGACTACAGGAAAAACAATGTAATAAGGAATTTTTACAGTCAGCGCCCAAAATTACTGATCTGAGTAAAGAGGAGATAAAAACCTTTCTCGTAACCAATGATGGTGTCCTTTTTTCGCCGATAGCAGCGGGGACTTTAAAGAAACGCTTTCAGACAAATAACTTGACGGCGGCAGAAAAGTAAAATAAGGATAAAAAGAAGCTGATAACTACAGCGTGCAGCTATAGAGACAGTCTGTAAACACGCTTGTTTAAACAGGCCTTGATTTCACGCTTAACAAGGCTGAAAGCGGTCTGTGTCAGTGTCAGGCAACGGGAGGTAGGAAAGTGGCAGAAGAACAAAATAGTAAAAAAGGTAACCATTATGATGCCGACCAAATTCAGGTCTTAGAGGGGCTGGAAGCGGTAAGAAAGCGGCCGGGGATGTACATCGGTTCCACTGGTGCACGCGGACTGCACCATCTGGTCTATGAAGTGGTTGACAATAGTATTGATGAAGCGCTGGCCGGCTACTGCGATAATATAGTAGTTACGATTGAGCCTGGCAATGTTATTACGGTAACTGATGACGGGCGCGGCATTCCGGTCGGTGAGCAAAAGAAACTAAAAAAGCCGGCAGTAGAAGTTGTGCTGACAGTACTGCATGCCGGGGGTAAGTTTGGCGGGGAAGGCTATAAAGTTTCCGGTGGTTTACACGGCGTTGGTGTGTCGGTGGTTAATGCCCTGTCAGAGTGGCTGGAAGCAGAAGTAAGGGTAGACGGAAAAATACACAGAATACGCTTTGAACGGGGTAAAACTGTAGAACCTTTAAAAGTCATCGGCAAAGCGAAAAAAACAGGCACCAAAATTTCCTTCAAACCTGATCCGGAAATTTTTGAAAGCCTTGATTTTAATTTTGATACCCTGGCCCAGCGTTTACGGGAACTGGCATTTTTAAATAAAGGTATCTGTATTAAACTGCTGGACAGGCGCGGTGAGGATGAAGTTAAAGAGGTTTATAAATACGAGGGCGGCATAAAGTCTTTTGTCGAATACCTCAATAAAAATAAAAATCCTCTGCATAAAAAAGTAATCTATCTGGAGCGCAGCCAGGCAGACATTAGTGATTTGGAAATTGCTCTGCAGTATCATGATGGCTATAATGAACTGATTTTTTCTTTTGCCAATAACATTCGTACCCACGAAGGCGGTACCCATGAAGCAGGTTTTAAAACGGCCCTCACCCGGCTGTTTAATGATTATGCACGTAAAAATAACTTTTTAAAGGATAATGAGAGCAATATCAGCGGTGAAGATATTCGTGAAGGCCTCACGGCAGTAGTCAGCGTGAAGCTGTTGGAACCGCAGTTTGAAGGTCAGACCAAAACTAAATTAGGTAACACTGAAATGAGGGGGCTGGTTGATTCTTTTCTCTATGAAGAATTAGGTGCTTTTTTTGAAGAAAACCCCTCCATTGCCAGAAGACTGGTAGAAAAGGCTATCAGTGCTTCCCGGGCCCGGGAAGCAGCCCGTAAGGCCCGGGAGCTGGCACGGCGGAAAAATGCTTTAGAAGTAAGCTCGCTGCCCGGTAAGCTGGCAGACTGTGTCAGCCGTGACCCGGCAATGAGTGAATTATTTATCGTGGAGGGTGATTCTGCCGGCGGGTCCGCCAAGCAGGGCCGGGATCGCAGATTCCAGGCTATTTTACCCCTGCGGGGAAAAATTTTAAATGTGGAAAAGGCAAGATTAGATCGCATCTTGGCTAATGAAGAAATTCGCACCATGATTACTGCCTTTGGTACGGGGATTGGCGCAGAAATGGATATCAAGCGGGCACGCTATCATAAAATCATCATTATGACTGACGCCGATGTAGATGGCGCCCATATTCGTACCTTATTGTTAACTTTCTTTTTCCGCTACATGCAGCCCCTCATTGAAGCAGGTTATATTTATATTGCCCAGCCTCCCCTTTATAAAGTAAAGAAAAAACAAGAAGAATACTATCTGTATTCGGATGAGCAGTTGGAGCAGCTGTTTGGGGAAATTGGCCGTGAGGGTACCACTATCCAGCGCTATAAAGGTCTGGGAGAAATGAATCCAGAACAATTATGGGAAACAACCATGGATCCGGCCAAAAGAACAATTCTGCAGGTAACCATGGATGATGCCCTGCTGGCAGACGAAATGTTTACAATCCTGATGGGCGATAAAGTGGAACCGAGGCGTAATATAATTGAAAAATACGCGCAGCAAGTACGTAATCTTGACATTTAAAGGAGGTGGGTCGAAATGAATTTTACGCATGGTAAAATAGTACCCATTGCCATCCATGAAGAGGTAAAAGATTCTTTTATTGATTACGCCATGAGTGTGATCGTCAGCCGTGCCCTACCTGATGTACGGGACGGTTTAAAACCGGTACACCGGCGCATTCTGTATTCCATGTATGAGTTAACGATGTGGCCGGATAGACCACATAAAAAATCAGCACGTATTGTTGGTGAAGTACTGGGTAAATATCATCCACATGGCGATTCAGCCGTTTATGATGCCATGGTGCGCTTAGCGCAGGATTTTTCTATTCGTTATCCACTGGTTGACGGTCACGGCAACTTCGGTTCTGTTGATGGAGATCCACCGGCAGCCATGCGCTATACAGAAGTGAGAATGGCGAAAATAGCCACTGAAATGCTGGCCGATATTCAAAAAGATACCATTGATTTTAGGCCTAACTTTGACGATACTTTGCAGGAACCGGTTGTCCTGCCGTCCCGTTTTCCCAATCTGTTAGTTAATGGCTCTGCCGGGATTGCCGTGGGCATGGCTACTAATATCCCACCTCACAATTTGCGTGAAGTAATTGATGCGCTGGTATATTTAATTGATCATCCGCACTGTGAAGATCAGGAAATTTTAAAACTGATCAGCGGTCCTGATTTTCCCACCGGCGGCCTTATTATGGGTCGCGAGGGTATCCGTACAGCTTACCGTACAGGCCGCGGTATTATTAAAATCAGGGCACAGACACAGATTGAACATCTGGAAAACGGCAAGTCACGTATTGTGGTGACGGAACTGCCCTATCAGGTAAATAAGGCGAAAACAATTGAAAAAATAGCAGAATTGGTCCGCAGTAAAAAAATCGAAGGTATTACCGATTTACGGGATGAATCGGACCGCAATGGTCTGCGGATTGTGATTGAATTAAGAAGAGATGCCAACGGGCAGGTGGTCTTGAACCAGCTGTTTAAATATACACAGCTGCAGCAAACTTTTGGTATTATTATGCTGGCTTTGGTGAAGGACAAGCCTAAAGTGCTTAATTTACGACAAATGCTGAGCCATTACCTGGAACACCAAAAAGATGTGGTAACCCGCCGCACCCAGTATGAATTACGGAAAGCGGAAGAAAGGGCCCACATTTTAGAAGGGCTGCGCATTGCCATCGATAATCTCGATGCCGTGATTAAGCTCATTCGCTCTTCCCGGACTGTAGAAATTGCCCGGCAGGGGTTGATGAATAATTTTCAGCTCAGCGAAATTCAGGCCAAGGCCATTTTGGATATGCGCCTGCAAAAACTAACAGGGCTGGAGCGGGAAAAGCTGGAAGAAGAGTATTTAGAGTTAATCAAAAAGATAGCTTATTATCAAGAAATTTTGGCCAATGAAAGGTTACTGCTGCAGATTATTAAAGATGAACAGCTGCAGATTCGTGAAAAATATGGCGATGAAAGACGTACAAAAATAGTAGCCAGTGAAGACGATTTTTTAATTGAAGATTTGATTGCCGAAGAAGATATGGTGGTGACTTTGACCCATAGGGGTTACATTAAGCGTCTGCCGGCAGATACTTATAAAACGCAGCGGCGCGGCGGCCGAGGCGTGACCGCCATGCAGACCAGAGGTGACGATTTTGTCGAGCATGTCTTTGTAGCCTCTACCCATGCTTATCTCTGCTGCTTTACTGATCGCGGCAAAATGTACCGGAAAAAAGTATTTGAGATTCCGGAAGCAAGTCGTCAGGCCCGGGGTACAGCCATTGTTAACCTGATGGCAGTGGAGCCGGGGGAAAAAATTACTGCTGTGATCCCGGTACGGGACGGGACAGAAGGTCAATATATGTTTATGGCAACACGGCAGGGCGTGGTGAAAAAAACTGCTCTGGAAGAGTTTGCTAATGCCCGCGCCAGCGGCATTATTGCCATTTCTCTACGTGACAATGATGAATTAATTGATGTCCGGCTGACTGACGGCAAACACCAGGTCGTGTTAATAACAGAAAACGGCTACGCAATTCGCTTCAGCGAAGAAGATGTGCGCTCCATGGGACGTAATGCTTATGGTGTAAAAGGAATCAGCCTGGATAAAGATGACCAGGTGATTGCCATGGAAGTAGTACATCCCCATTTAGAGCGGGACAGTGAACTGCTGGTGGTGACAGCAAACGGCTTTGGCAAACGCACGGCTTTCAGGGAATATCGTACGCAGGGCCGAGGCGGTAAAGGCGTTTATACTATTCGCGTCCTGGAGAAGAATGGGGCAGTAGTTGGTGCCAGGGTAGTCCGGCCCGGTGATGAAGTGATGATTATTACTGCCGGCGGTATTGTGATCAGGCAGGATGCCGCAGAAATTTCACAACAGGGCCGCTATGCACAGGGAGTAACACTGATTCGTTTAGATGAAGGTGACCGTGTTGTCAGCCTGGCACGTGTAGTTGCTGATGAAAGTGATGCCTAGGCTGGTGTTGAGATGTCTCGATCACAAAAAAACGAGCTGCACTCCACAATTTTGACCGGCTTACTGCTTTTTTCTCTCCTGGTTGTACTGTTAATCCGTTTTTCCTTTTCTCCGGCAACACCAACTTATCCACCACTGCCGGTCAGTGTGGATATAGTGGTGGTGGGCAGTGGTTTAGTTGGTGAACTTACCGCCCTGGCGGCGGCCCAACAAGCAGCAGATGTACTCTACCTTGATCTGCAGAATACGGAGCAGCCGCTGTTACCGCCCTATCTGCCTGTTTTTTGGCTGGCAGAAAAGTCTGCGCCGGCTGCGGAGACAGAACATGTTTATCTGCCGGAAACAATGGCCCTGGAAATCTACCGACGGGGCGGTGAAGCCGGCAACTATGCGCAAATTTTAAATTTCTGTCTGCAGTCGGCAGAAAGCCTGTTCTGGCTGGAAAGTTTGACCGGACTGGAGCTGATCAATAAAGGGAACCTTAATCATGCTTTTCATCGTGTGCCGGCTAACACTTTATCTGCACTGCGCCGGCAGGTGACGGCAATGCTGCCGGAACGGGTCAGGGTAGAAAAGGACTGGCTGCCGCTGCGGCTTAAACAGCAGGAGCGGCGGATCACCGGGTTAGTGGTACGTACGGCGGAAGGAGAGGAAGAGGAGATTTCCGCCCGAGCTGTTGTGTTAGCCGACGGTGGATTTGCCGGTAATGAGGAACTGCTGCAGGATTATGCAGGTCTCAGCGGCGTTCGGCCACGTTTAGAAGGCGGTCATCATGGCATAGGCTTAGAGTTAGCCCAGGCCGCAGGGGCGCAAACAAAGAATTTGTCGCAGGTGCTGCTGCAGCCGGTGTTAGCAGAGGATGGCTCCCCGGTGGAGCAGTTAGCCTGGGAACAAGCTCTGCTGTTTACGCAAAGCGGTCAGCTGCTGTCAGGAGATAATCTGACCAAGATACTGCTCAAAGCGGGGGGAACTGTCATGGCCGTAGCCGGTCAGGGAAGTCCCCTGGCCCGGCAGATTAAAACAGCAACGGTGGCCAACGTAGATCTACTGGCGGCGCTGTTAAAAAGCCATCCGTCAGTAGTGGCGGAACAGGTAAAAGCTTTACAGCCGCCATATGCAGCTGCCGAAATCAGTTTAGTAGCCCTTACCGCAGGGGGATTAACGGTGAATGAGTTTTATAATGTGATGGGGCAGCAGGGTGCACTGCCGGGCTTATATGCCGCCGGCGAACTGACGGAGGGTTTACACGGCAGGCAGGCGCTGCCGGAATTATTTTTAACGGAAGCAGTGGTCAGTGCCAAAATTGCCGGCGAACAGGCGGCACAGTGGGCTAACCCTTAGCAGGAAAATGTGTCGAATTTTTATATTGACAGTTTAAATTTGGACACTATATAATAGAATTGATGCTTCGGGGCGGGGTGAAATTCCCCACCGGCGGTAAACGGCCGTGAGCCGTTAAGCCCGCGAGCGCTTGGCGCTGAGCCGGTTAGAATCCGGCGCCGACGGTATAGTCCGGATGGGAGAAGCGAAGATGAACGGTTACTGCGGTTAACCGTATGTATTCATCATGCCCCCGAACTACGGGGGCATTTTTGCTTCCACCCTGCAAACTGTCAGTTAGTTTTGCAGGACACCTGTTTCCAGGCATCAATAATCCATAGGAGGCAAAAGTGACATGAAAAATAATGTGAGGCAAATGGTAAACTTGGCGATGTTGGCGGCGTTATCGGTATTATTGGTGTATTTGGTACGTTTCCCTATTTTTCCCTCCGCTCCCTTTCTGGAGTATGATATGGCCGATGTACCTATTCTGATTGGTACCTTTTTATTCGGTCCCTGGAGCGGCCTGATCTTAACAATTGTTGTTTCCCTGCTTCAGGCGGCCACCGTTTCGGCCGGCAGCGGCTGGATCGGCGCACTGATGCATATTGTGGCTACAGGAGCTTTTGTGTTAGTGGCCGGCAGCATTTACCGTAAATTTACTTCCCGCGCCGGCGCAGTGGCCAGTTTGATTGTGGGTTCAATTGCCATGACTTTAACCATGATTCCCCTTAATTTGATTTTTACTGTCAAATTTATGGGTGCTCCCCGTGAAGTAGTAATGGCCATGCTGCTGCCGACAATTATTCCCTTTAATTTAATTAAAGCCGGTGCCAACAGTATAATTACCTTTGCTGTCTACAAACCGGTTGCCAGAGTACTGCGGCTGGAGATGGCTGAAGCAAAAGAAGCATAACCGCGTGACAGGGGACGGTTCCTTGTCACGCTGCTTAAATCTTATAAAGCAATTTTTTTAAACATCTATCTGATTTTTTTGTAAACCTTATTTGCTGTCCGGCAAATAAGGTTTTTTTAGTTGGCAGACGGCTCAATCCCGCACTGCTTTTTATTTGCTGACAGCGATGCCGTCGGCAGCCGTTGCTTACTATTTTTTAGTTTTTACCGCTGTCGTGTTAATAATTGTCATGTAGTATAAAGTGCTTCCTGCTGTTGAAAGATAGCAGTAAAAGGAGGCGAGCATAGTTGCAGCAGATTGAGTTATATACGGCACATGGCTGAAGCTATTGTCAGCGGGTGAAAGAGTTTCTTTCCGTCAAACAGCTTGATTATGTGGAATATAATGTCGAGGAAAATCCTGAGGCACGCCACCGCATGATCAGTAAATCGCGTCAGACCGTTATTCCGACAGTGATTGTCGGTGAGGAAATAGTGACAGGGTACGATGTGAAGAAGTTAGTGGATTTATTATCATAAATTGTCAGGCATTTTTTTTAAAAATACCGCACAACTTGCTTGACAAGCGACTTGGTGTTAGATATAATAAAACTCAAATTTTTTAGAAGCTGTGATAAAAGCAATGAAGAGGAAGAGTATTCTGCGTTGGTTTTGCAGAGAGCCGGTGGTGGCTGTGAACCGGTAAACGGCGTAGGAGAAACTCACCTCTAAGCTGCAAGCTGAAAGCCATACGGCAAGTAAGTGATGCCGGCTCCTCCCCGTTAATGTGAGGAACCAGAGTCTGGCAGAGCCAGAGAATAAGGGTGGTACCGCGTAAGTAATCCTTTCGCCCCTTACCTGTAGAGGGTGTAAAGGATTTTTTTTACCCTTTTTTATACCTACAGACAGCTCTAAGCAGCTTTACCTGTATTTAGCGGTATGGACAGCGTGCATTAGTGATGGGGCGGCAGCACGCTTTTCTTATACGTTTCTGAACAATTACATAGCATTATCAACATGCAGATGAGGAAGAGCATGCTTAGGGGAAGCACGCTTTTCGTATATTAAAAGCTGATTATTGATTTTACAAGGAGGAATTGTTATGAGTAGGATTATTTATCTAAACGGTCAGTATGTCCCGGAAGAGGAAGCAAAGATTTCTGTTTTTGATCACGGCTTTCTCTATGGTGACGGTGTCTTTGAGGGGATTCGTTCGTACAAGGGCAGAGTTTTTCGTCTTGATGAACATTTAGTGCGTTTTTATGATTCGGCCAAATCGATTCTGCTGACAATTCCTGAAAGCTATGAGGAAATGAAAGAAGCAATTTTGCAGACTATCCGCGCCAATAAACTGCAGGATGCCTATATTAGGGCGGTAGTTTCCCGCGGCAAAGGAGATTTAGGTTTAGACCCACGTAAATGTGAAAAGCCAACCACGGTGATTATTGCCAGCTCCATTAGCCTTTATCCGCAGGAATTATATGAGAAAGGTCTCTCCGTGATTACGGTAGCGACACGGCGCAATGCGCCTGATGCCCTGGATCCACAGATTAAGTCACTTAACTACTTAAATAATATTCTGGTCAAGATTGAGGCTAACCGCGCCGGTGTCATGGAAGCGGTGATGCTAAACGCGCAGGGCTATATAGCTGAAGGCACCGGTGATAATATCTTTATCGTGAAAAAGAAACAAGTGATTACACCACCTTCGTATGTTGGCGCACTGCCCGGTATTACCAGAGAAGTGATTATGGAACTGGCTGCCGCCGCCGGTTACACCGTCTTAGAAAGACCCTTCACCCGGCATGAACTATATGTGGCTGATGAATGCTTCCTTACCGGTACAGCGGCAGAAGTAATTCCTGTGATCGAAGTGGACGGCCGGCAGATAGGTGATGGTCAGCCCGGTGCAGTGACGCGGGACTTAATTGCTCGTTTCCGGGCTGTGGTCGGCACTGAGGGGGAACCTGTTTATCCGGATGAGTTAGCTTAACAATAGGAGGAAGAACTATGCGCAGTGATGTGATGAAAAAAGGGGTAACGCGTGCTCCCCATCGTTCTTTATTATATGCCATGGGTTGGGTTAAAGAGGAAATGGAAAGACCCCTGATTGGCATTGTCAATTCAGCTAATGATTTTGTGCCCGGACATAAACATCTGCATCAAATTTCTGCGGCTGTGAAGGAGGGAGTGCGCCTGGCCGGTGGTACGCCCTTAGAGTTTTTTACCATCGGAGTTTGTGACGGTTTAGCCATGAATCACCAGGGCATGCACTATTCTTTGGCCAGTCGGGAATTAATTGCCGATAGCATTGAAGTAATGGTGCAGGCGCACCCACTGGATGGTTTAGTTTTTATTCCTAACTGTGACAAAATTGTGCCGGGAATGCTGATGGCAGCCGCGCGCTTAAATCTACCGGCTGTTTTTGTCAGCGGCGGTCCCATGCTGGCCGGTCGTTTTCAGGGGCAACCGGCAGATTTAAACAGTCTGTTTGAGGCCGTCGGCCGGGTGAAAGCCGGCACCATGACGGCCGCAGAGCTGCAGGAATTAGAAGAAAGTGCCTGCCCGGGCTGTGGTTCCTGCTCCGGGATGTTTACAGCAAACTCCATGAACTGTATTACAGAAGCTTTAGGCATGGGTTTGCCGGGTAACGGCACTGTACCGGCGGTGGCAGCGGCCAGGGTACGTTTAGCTAAAAAAGCAGGCATTACCGTGATGCAGGCTGTGCGTGATGAACTGACCCCGGCAAAAGTTTTGACCCCGGCAGCCTTTGCCAATGCTCTTACCCTGGATATGGCTTTAGGCTGTTCGACCAATACGGTGCTGCATCTACCGGCCATTGCCCATGAGGCAGGAATAACTCTAGCTTTAGATGATATCCAGGCCATTAGTGAGCGGACACCACAACTGTGTAAGTTGGCACCGGCCGGTGCTGACCATATTGAAGATTTAGCTGCGGCCGGCGGCGTGCAGGCGGTGCTCAAACGGCTGGCGGAAAAAGATTTAGTTGATACCGGCTGCTTAACCGTAAGCGGGCGCACCATCGGTGAACAGCTGGCAGAAGCAAAAATACTTGATGAAAATGTGATTCGGCCTTTTACCAATCCTTATAGTACTACCGGTGGTATTGCCGTCTTATGGGGTAATTTAGCACCAAACGGTGCCGTGGTGAAACAAGGCGCAGTGGCACCGGAAATGATGCAAAAAACAGGGCCGGCCCGGGTTTTCAATTCTGAGGAAGAGGCGGTTGCAGCTATTTATGGCGGCAAAATCAAGGCGGGAGATGTTATTGTGATCCGCTATGAGGGGCCGAAAGGCGGGCCCGGCATGCGGGAGATGCTGACGCCTACTTCCGCCGTCGCCGGTATGGGTCTGGATAAAGATGTGGCATTAATTACCGATGGCCGTTTTTCCGGTGCCACGCGCGGCGCTTCCATCGGTCACGTTTCCCCTGAGGCCATGGAGGGTGGGCCCATTGCCGTGGTAGAGGAAGGAGATCTCATCGCCATCGACATACCGGCCCGCAAATTAGAACTGCTTGTTAGTGAAGAAGAACTGCAGCAGCGCCTGGCTAATTTAAAGCAGCCGCAGCCGAAAATTACTACAGGTTATCTGGCACGCTATGCGCGTCAAGTAACCAGTGCCAATACAGGAGCCGTCTTCAGGGAGGTTGACGTAACATGAAAATGACAGGTGCAGAAATGATTGTGGCCGCACTGCAGGCGGAAGAAGTTGATGTGATTTTTGGCTATCCCGGCGGCAAAGTATTAAATCTGTATGATGCTTTTTATGACAGCAGCATTCAGCATTATCTTTCCCGACATGAACAGGGGGCCATCCATGCGGCTGACGGTTATGCCCGGGTCACAGGCAAAGCAGGAGTAGTTTTTACTACTTCCGGACCGGGAGCGACTAACCTGGTGACGGGACTGGCTAATGCTTATATGGATTCTGTTCCCCTGGTGGTCTTTACCGGTCAGGTTGCCACAACGCTGATTGGGACTGATGCTTTTCAGGAGGCAGACATCTTTGGTATTACCCAACCTGTAACTAAACATAATTATTTGGTTACGGATGTTAATGAACTGCCCAGAATTATTAAAGAAGCCTTTTATCTCGCCAAAACAGGACGTCCGGGACCTGTACTGATAGATTTGCCCACTGATGTCCAGGTAGCGGCAGGGGAGTTTAAGTACCCGTCGACAGTAAATATCCCCGGCTATAATCCGACCCTTGACGGTCACCCTGTGCAGATTAACAGGGCAGCCCAGGCCATTGCCCAGGCAGAAAAACCGGTTATTTATGCCGGCGGGGGTGTTGTGATTTCAGGTGCCCAGCAATTGCTGCTGGAATTGGCCGAGAAGGCTAATATTCCTGTTACTACTACCCTCATGGGGCTCGGCGGTTTCCCCGGCACTCATCCTTTATCATTAGGTATGCTGGGCATGCACGGTACTTACTATGCCAATATGGCTGTACATGAGTCAGATTTAATTATTGCTGTCGGAGCAAGATTTGATGATCGGGTCACAGGCAAGTTAAGCCATTTTGCCCGCACGGCCAAAATTATCCATATTGATATCGACCCGGCAGAAATCGGTAAGAATGTCAGTGTGGATATCCCCATTGTCGGTGATGTGACCCGGGTTTTGACGTCCTTGGTGCAGAAGGTGAAAGGAAAGACCCATGAAGCGTGGCTGGAAAAGATTGCCCAGTGGCGCCGGCAGGCTCCCCTCACCTATGTACAGGCGGAAGATGCTGAGGTCTTACCACAATATGTGATTGAATCAATTTATCAGGTAACCGAGGGTGAGGCGCTCATTGCCACAGAAGTGGGCCAGCACCAGATGTGGGCTGCGCAGTATTACTTATTTAAAAAACCGCGTGCCTTTATTAGTTCCGGCGGCTTAGGAACGATGGGTTATGGTTTTCCCGCCTCCTTAGGGGTACAAATTGGCGCTCCGGGGCAAACAGTTTTTTGTATTGCCGGAGACGGCAGTTTCCAGATGAATCTGCAGGAGCTGGCAACAGCGGTAGCTTATCAACTGCCGGTAAAAGTGGCCATTATTAATAATCATTATTTGGGCATGGTGCGTCAGTGGCAGGAAATGTTTTATGGTGGTCGTTACGCGTCTGTTGATTTGCAGCAGAGCCCCGATTTTGTCAAACTGGCAGAAGCTTTTGGTGCCGTGGGGCTGCGGGTGCAGAAACCACGGGAGGTCGTCCCGGCCATTGAAAAAGCACTGGCCACACCGGGTCCGGTAGTCATCGATTTTCATGTCAGAGCAGAGGAAAATGTTTTCCCCATGGTGCCGCCTAACAGCGGTATTAGTGAGATGGTAAGGGGGAATGAAGCATGAAGCATGTTTTAGCCGTTTTGGTGGAAGATAAACCGGGTGTGCTGGTGCGGGTAGCCGGTTTATTTGCCCGCCGCGGTTTTAATATTGAAAGTTTGGCGGTAGGCAGAACGCAGGATCCCGGTATTTCCCGCATGACCATCGAAGTCGAAGCAGATGAACGGACGCTGGAGCAGGTGGAAAAACAACTGCATAAGCTGATCAATGTGCTGAAAATATCCAATTTAACAGTGGAGCCCTCCGTTCATCGGGAACTGCTGCTGATTAAGGTAAAAGCTACCGCAGCCACTCGTGCCGAGATTCAGCACATAGTAGAGACTTTCCGGGCAAAAGTAGTAGATGTGGCCCTTAATTCTTTAATCATTGAGGTTACCGGGAATGAGGAAAAGCTGCAGGCAATTCAACTGCTGCTGGCGCCTTACGGTATCCTGGAAGTGGTGCGCACAGGAAAAATTGCTTTACTGCGCGGTGCTAAAACTACAAAAAATGGGGAGGAACAGAAAAATGGCAAAAATGTTTTATGATAATGATGCAAATTTAGATGTGCTGAAGGGACGGACAGTGGCTGTACTGGGATACGGCAGCCAGGGTCATGCCCAGGCACAAAACCTGCGGGAATCGGGTGTCAATGTTATTGTGGGGCTGCGTAAAGGCAGTAAAAGCTGGGCCGCTGCGGAAGCGGCCGGGCTGCAGGTGATGACGGTAGCAGAGGCAGCCCAGGCGGCCAATGTGATTCAAATCCTGCTGCCGGATGAAGTACAGCGTCAGGTTTATGAGCAAGAGATTAAGCCACATCTCAAAGAAGGCGACGCCTTAGGCTTTTCCCATGGTTTTAATATTCATTTTCAACAAATTGTGCCCCCGGCAAATGTGGATGTCTTTATGGTCGCACCAAAGGGACCGGGCCATTTAGTGCGCCGTACTTATCAGGAAGGAGCCGGCGTTCCTGCCCTGCTGGCGGTTTATCAGGATTATTCCGGCAAAACCCATGAATTAGGGTTGGCTTATGCCAAGGGTATCGGCAGTACTCGTGCCGGCGTCATTGAAACTACCTTTAAAGAGGAGACAGAAACAGACCTGTTCGGTGAACAAGCCGTACTTTGTGGCGGCGTGACCGAATTGATTAAAGCAGGTTTTGAGACTTTGGTGGAAGCCGGTTACCAGCCGGAAATAGCTTATTTTGAATGTCTGCATGAAATGAAGCTGATTGTGGATCTGATTTATGAAGGCGGCTTATCATATATGCGTTATTCAGTTTCTGATACAGCCCAATACGGTGATTTTACCCGCGGCAAACGCATCATTACGGAAGCAACGCGCCAGGAAATGAAAGAGATTCTGCATGAAGTGCAGACCGGTAAGTTTGCCCTGGAGTGGATTCAGGAAAACCAAGCCAACAGGCCTTTCTTTAAAGCTGTGGACAGAATGGAGAAAGAGCAGCTGCTGGAGCAGGTCGGCAAAAAACTGCGCCGTATGATGACCTGGATTGACGCCAAAGAAGTTTAAAGTCTTGTTTGCAAGGGGGAAAAAACAATGGGGATGACGATCGCGGAAAAGATTCTGGCACGTCATGCCGGCAAATCCACTGTGAAGCCGGGAGAATTAGTCAATGCTAAGGTAGATATGGTGTTAGGCAACGACATTACTGCGCCTGTCGCCATTAAAGAGTTTCGCCGTATTGGTGTGGAAAAAGTTTTTGATCAAGAGCGGATTGCGCTGGTACCGGATCATTTTACACCTAACAAAGATATTCAGTCTGCCCAGCAGGCCAAGCTGCTGCGGGATTTTGCCCGGGAACAGGAGCTCACATATTATTTTGAAGTAGGCCGGATGGGCATTGAACATGCCTTGCTGCCGGAAATGGGCCTGGCTTTACCGGGAGAAATTATTATCGGTGCCGATTCCCATACCTGTACTTACGGTGCTTTAGGCGCTTTAGCCACCGGGGTAGGCAGTACTGATATGGCTGCTGCCATGGCGATAGGTGAAGCCTGGTTTAAAGTTCCTGCCACCTTAAAGTTTATTTTTAACGGTCAGCTGCAGCCCTGGGTCAGCGGTAAGGATCTGATTCTTTACTTAATCGGTAAAATAGGTGTTGACGGAGCTTTATACCGCTCCATGGAATTTACCGGGGAGCTGATTTCCGCCTTATCTATGGACAGCCGCTTGTCCATGTGTAATATGGCCATTGAAGCCGGCGCTAAATGCGGCATTATTGCCCCGGATCAGGTAACATTTGATTATGTCGCGGCACGCGCTAAGCGCGATTTTACCCCGGTATATGCCGATGAAGATGCAGAGTATGAAAAAGTAATAACCTTTGAGGGAGCAGATATTGAACCACAGGTTGCCTTCCCCCATCTGCCGGAAAATACACGGGGTATCAGCGAAGTTGGGGAGATCACCGTAGATCAGGTGGTCATCGGCTCCTGTACCAATGGGCGAATAGAGGACCTGCGTACGGCAGCCCAGATTATGAAAGGGAAAAAAGTGGCGAAAAATGTGCGGGTCATTATTATCCCCGGTACCCAAAATATCCTGCGTCAGGCGATTCAGGAAGGGTTGGTAGACATTTTCCTGGAAGCAGAAGCCGTCGTCTCAACGCCGACCTGCGGTCCCTGCCTGGGCGGGCATATGGGTGTATTAGCTGAAGGCGAGCGGGCCGTGGCCACTACTAACCGCAACTTTGTGGGCCGGATGGGGCATCCCCGTAGTGAAGTATATCTGGCTAACCCTGCTGTGGCAGCGGCCAGTGCTGTTACCGGTAAAATCTCTGCGCCTGAGGAGGTAATGTAATGCAAGGTTTGGTGTGGAAGTTTGGTGACGATATTGATACAGATGCCATTATCCCTGCCCGTTATTTAAATACCTCTGACCCACAAGCCTTAGCCAAGCATGTGATGGAGGATGCAGATCCGACTTTCCCGCAAAAAGTGCAGCCCGGTCACATCATTGTGGCGTTAAAGAATTTTGGCTGCGGCAGCTCCCGGGAGCATGCTCCCCTGGCCATTAAAGCTGCCGGGATCAGCTGTGTCATAGCTCATTCCTTTGCCCGTATTTTTTACCGTAATGCCATCAATATCGGTCTGCCCATTCTGGAATGTCCGGAAGCGGCGGAAAAAATTGCTGCCGGTGACGAGGTGCGCGTAGATTTAAATAGCGGAACCATTTACAATCTGACAAAAGATGAAACTTATCAGGCTGCGCCCTTTCCCTCCTTTATGCAGGACATTATGGATAAAGGCGGCCTCATTGGCTATGTACAGTGGCGCCTGCAGCAGCAATAGCTAATAAAAACAGGCAAGGACGCTTTCCTGCTAAGATGAACAGCGGAAGCGTCCTTTTTCTATTATTTTTACCAACATTAACATAAAAAAGAGGGCTAAGAGAAATATTAACTGTCTGAGCAGGATTTGACTAAACGAAGGTCGAAGTTTAATACTTGTTCTGCACAATTGTTCTTATTTTTGGGGAAAGCTTTAAAGGAGGCATTGGCGTGAAAAATTATACAACAGAAAAGATTAGAAATGTGGCCCTTATATCCCATAGTGGTGCGGGTAAGACTTCTCTCGCGGAAGCGATGATCTATACTTCAGGTGCTGTCAGTCGCTTGGGTAAGGTTGACGCCGGTACAACCACAACAGATTTTGATGCTGAAGAAACAAAAAGAAAGTTTACCATTAATACTGCCTTAGCCCCGGTTGAATGGAAGGGCGTAAAAATAAATCTTTTAGATACGCCAGGCTATTTTGACTTTATTGGTGATGTTGCCAGTGCCTTGCGCGTCGCCGATGCTGCAGTAGTGGTTGTTTCTGCAACTTCCGGCGTGGAAGTGGGTACAGAAAAGGTTTGGGAATATGCTGACGAGAACAAACTGCCGCGTTTGGTTTTCGTTAACAGAATGGATAAAGAAAATGCTAACTTCAGTAAGGTGTTTGCCCAGCTGCAGGAGTTTTTTGGTTTAAATGTAGTGCCGGTGCAGCTGCCGCTTGGTGCTGAAGCTTCATTCAGAGGTATTGTCGATCTGGTTAAAATGAAGGCTTATACCTTTAGCGGTGATGGCAAACAAATGAATGAAGAAGAAATACCTGCTGAACTTGCCGACGAGGTAGAAGAGTATCGTGAAAAATTAATCGAGGCAGTTGCGGAAAGTGATGATGAATTACTGTTAAAGTACCTGGAAGGGGAACCGTTAACAGATGAAGAAGTTAATTCCGGTTTGCGTATCGGTACACTGAACGGTAAGATTATTCCTGTGCTGTGCGGTGCTGCCACAGCCAACATTGGTACTCAGCCCTTATTGGAAACCATTGTGTCTGCCTTCCCCTCACCGGCAGATATTGCTGAGGTTACCGGTATAGATCCGCAAAGTAATGAAGAAGTTTCAGTTAAGATTGACCCGGCGGGAACTGTTTCCGCACTGGTATTTAAAACGTTTGCCGACCCCTTCGTCGGAAAAATCTCCTTCTTTAAAGTATACAGCGGTATCTTAAAAGGAGACAGCCAGCTTCATAATGCCAACAAGAGGAAAGATGAGCGGTTAGGGCAGATCTTTACCATGCTGGGTAAAAACCAGATTAACCTCGATCAAGTAACGGCCGGTGATATTGCCGCCGTGGCCAAGTTACAGGTAACAACAACGGGAGATACTTTATGTGAGAAGCAGTCATGTACTGTATACCCGCCCATTGCTTTTCCGCAGCCGGTTACAACTTTTGCCGTGGAACCGAAAAAGCAGGGTGATGAAGAAAAGGTTGCCGCCGGCTTTGCCCGTTTCTTAGAAGAGGATCCGACCTTCCGCATGGAACGCAATACGGAAACCAGACAAACTTTAATTTCCGGGATGGGAGAATTACACCTGGAGATTATTACCAGTAAATTAGCCCAAAAATTTGGGGTAGAGGTTGATTTAACCCTACCTAAAGTTCCTTATAAAGAAACAATCCGCGGTACAGCCAAAGTTGAAGGTAAACATAAGAAACAGTCCGGTGGCCGTGGGCAGTATGGTCACGTCTGGATTGAATTTGAACCGTTACATGAAGGTGAAGATTTTGAGTTTGTCGACAAAATCTTTGGTGGAGCGGTACCGCGGCAGTATATTCCGGCAGTGGAAAAAGGTCTGCGCGAAGCAATGGAAAGCGGTGTCTTAGCAGGATATCCGGTGGTAGGTATTAAAGCCAGCCTCTATGACGGCTCCTACCATAGTGTGGATTCCTCTGAAATGGCTTTTAAAATAGCAGCCAGTCTGGCCTTTAAGAAAGGTATGGAACAAGCTAATCCTGTGCTCCTGGAGCCGATTATGTATGTTGAAGTTACCGTGCCCGATCAGTTTATGGGTGATATCATGGGCGACCTGAACAGCCGCCGTGGCCGGATTCTGGGGATGGAACAAAGTAATGGTAATCAGATAATTAAAGCACACGTTCCCATGGCAGAAATGCTCAAGTATGCCATTGATCTGCGCTCCATGACCCAGGGACGCGGCAGCTTCACCATGAAAGAAGATCATTATGAGGATGTGCCGGCACATTTAAGTGAACAGATTATTGCCGATGCCAAAAAAGAAGATGAGGCATAAATGTGCACATAGCGCAAAAATATAAGAGCAAGCGCCGGGCGCTTGCTCTTTCGCAACTGTTTCATACTTTGATTTTTTAGCGAATAAACTGCAGTAGCAAGCAGTCTGGAGGTTAAGATGAAAAAGAAGATAGCTGTCCTGTATGGAGGACGTTCCGGCGAACACGAAGTATCTTTGCGTTCTGCAGCCGCCATTATGGAGGGACTAAGAAGTTTACCGGATTTTGAAGTTCTGCCTGTCTTTATCACCAAGGAAGGTTCTTGGCAGCTGAACGGGAGCCGCGTTACCGTCTTACCTGATCCGGATCTGAAGGGCCTGTATATTTTGGACGGTGAACGGGCCGGCAATCTGGTAACAGTTGATGTAATTTTCCCCGTACTGCACGGCACTTACGGGGAAGACGGTACAGTACAGGGTCTGCTGGAATTGGCCCGCATTCCCTATGTCGGCGCCGGGGTAGCAGGTTCCGCCATTGGCATGGATAAAATTTTAATGAAGGCTGCTTTAAAGGCAGCAGGTTTACCGGTTGGTGATTATTTATGGTTTACTGCTTTCGACTGGCAGCAGGAGCCGGACAAATGGCTGGCGGCAGTTAAAGCAGAACTTGGGTTCCCCTGTTTTATTAAACCGGCCAACCTTGGGTCCAGTGTGGGCATTTCCAAGGCTTATAATGAGCAGCAGTTGAGGGAAGCTATTGAGGAGGCTTTATTGTACGACCTGCGGGTGATAGCCGAAAAATTTATCGCCGGCCGGGAGATTGAATGCAGTGTGCTGGGCAACGATGAACCGCAGGCTTCACTGCCGGGTGAAATTATCCCCAGTAATGATTTTTATGATTACCAGGCTAAATACCTCGACGGTCGTTCCCGTATTATTATTCCTGCGCAGCTGGCGCCCGAAATTATCGACGAGATACGCCATCTGGCAGTAGAAACGTTTAAAGTTTTAGCGTGTGCGGGCTTGGCGCGCGTTGATTTGTTTGTTAATGAAGCTGCAGGTAAGATCTGGATCAATGAAATTAATACTATGCCAGGATTTACGGAAATCAGTATGTATCCTAAAATGTGGGAGGCTACCGGTCTTCCCTTTACGGAACTACTGCAGCAGTTAATCCAGTTAGCTGAGGAGCGTTTCCGGCAGAAAGAAGCACTAAAAACCAGTATTGAGCTGGAGGAGTAAGCATACACTCTTGTTCGCAGTCAAGAGTTATGGTAAAATACGGTATTAAGCTAATCTTTCAAGGAAGGTTTTCGTTTGGAAAGGGGTATAGCAATGGCAGAACAAGGAAGAAAGTGGGAAAAAACAGATTTATTTGCAGTGTATCATAAAGGTGTGATTATGGATGTCACCACGCCGGAACAGGCCAAAATTGCGGAAGCAGCCGGGGCCGTTGCTGTCATGGCCTTAGAACGTGTTCCTGCAGATATTCGTGCTGCCGGTGGGGTGGCCAGAATGGCAGATCCGGATGTTGTTTTGCGTATTTTGGATGCTGTCAGCATCCCTGTGATGGCTAAAGTGCGGATTGGTCATTTTGTGGAAGCACAAATATTAGAGGCTCTGGGTGTAGATTTTATCGATGAAAGTGAAGTGCTGACACCGGCCGATGAAGAATTCCATATTAATAAAAAACTCTTTAAGGTACCTTTTGTCTGTGGTGCCCGCAACTTGGGTGAAGCGCTGCGACGGATCGGTGAGGGTGCTTCCATGATCCGTACCAAAGGGGAACCGGGTACAGGCAATGTGGTAGAAGCCGTACGCCATATGCGCCAAGTGCTGAGCGAAATCAGAAAGTTACAGAATACACCTGATGAAGAACTGATGAGCTTTGCCAAAAATATTGGCGCTCCATATGAGCTGGTAGTGGAGGTAAAACGCCTCGGCCGCTTACCTGTGCCTAATTTAGCCGCCGGCGGTATTGCTACCCCTGCCGATGCTGCCCTGATGATGCAGCTGGGCTGCGATGGTATTTTTGTCGGCTCCGGGATCTTTAAATCTAAAGATCCGGCAGCGCGGGCACGGGCAATTGTGGACGCTACTTTACATTACGATGATCCTGCTTTTCTGGCTGAGGTTTCCAAAGGTCTGGGCGAGGCCATGCCGGGTATAGAGATTTCCGCCCTTAAACAGGAAGAACGGATGCAGGAGCGGGGCTGCTAAAACAAAAGAGACAGCGGGCAAATTTTCTTTGCCCGCTTCAGGGAATGGTTCCGGCCATTCCTTTTTTTATTGTTTAGCAACTATATCATGAGGAACACATTGTTGTATATTCTCCCCATGCTGCCTGGCACTAATTGAAAAAAGGAGTTATTGTTTCCTTGTGGAAATAATGATAAGGTGAACAAACATGAAGGAAAAATATTTGTTTGACTATTTAGCGCCGACAACGGTAAATCCGGCAGTGCCGGAACCGGCAGCAGTACGGCAGCAGACGGTGCAGAATACAAGTTTAGCTGAATTAGCCCAAACTGTAGTGCAGTGCCGACGCTGTCCCTTAAGGGCAGGTGCCAGTCAGGTAGTTTTTGGGACAGGCAATACGCAGGCTCAACTGCTGTTGGTGGGTGAAGGGCCCGGGGCCGAAGAAGACGCACAAGGGCTGCCGTTTGTAGGGGCAGCAGGAAAACTGTTAACCAAAATTCTGGCTTCTGTTGACATTAGCCGGGAGGAAGTCTATATTACCAATGTAGTAAAATGCCGCCCGCCCGGCAATCGGGCACCCTCAGCCAAAGAAATTGAAACCTGTTTGCCGCATTTATTAGCGCAGATAGAACTGTTAAATCCGCAAATTATTTTATGTTTGGGGGCAGTTGCCACCAAGGCTTTAATTGATCCGCAGGCCAGTGTTTCTTTAATACGCGGAAAATGGCTGGAGCGAAAAGGGAGAAAGATAATGGCCACTTTTCATCCGGCAGCCCTGCTGAGGGATCAATCAAAAAAACGGCCGGTTTGGTATGATATACAAAAGGTGCGTGATGTCTACCGTTCACTTTCACAGGGAGGGGATTAAATGGCCACAATCTTGGTGGTGGATGATGAAAAAACTATTGTTAAAGGACTTAAATTCGCGCTGGAAAAAGAACATAATGAAGTGCTGGTAGCATATGACGGTGCAGAAGCACTGCGCCTTTTTCAGGAGCATACACCTGATTTAATCGTTTTGGATTTAATGCTGCCGGAAGTAGATGGTTTTGAAGTATGCCGCCAGATTCGAAAAAGCAGCGATGTGCCCATAATTATGTTAACTGCACGCAGCGATGATATTGATAAGATTCTAGGCTTGGAACTTGGCGCCGATGATTATATGACAAAACCTTTTAATCCACGGGAATTGGTGGCGCGTATTAAGGCTATTTTACGCCGTGCCCGGTCCCAACCGGCAGATCCGGCCGGGATGCGAGTTATCCGTTTGCAGGATTTAGAAATTGATCTTTTCCAGCATAAAGTGCGTGTGCGCGACAAAGAAGTTGATTTAACCAGCAAAGAATTTGCTTTACTCAGCCTGATGGCCAGCCATCCTGGCCGTGTCTTCAGCCGGGAAAAATTGTTGGAGCATGTTTGGGGATATGATTATTACGGTGATGCACGTACAGTAGATGTGCATATTCGTCACCTGCGTGAAAAAATAGAGCCGGATCCTGCTGCTCCACAGCTGATCCTGACGGTGTGGGGGGCAGGCTATAAGTTCCGGGAGGGCAAAAATGCTTAATAGTATTCACACCAAACTAACCTTCACGTATATTGTTTTAATCGTGGTGGTGTTGGTGTTAACGTCATTGTTTCTTTTGAATACATTAGAGCAGTATTATTTTGCCTATCAATATGAAGCGATGACCAGGGCCGCTAATTTAATTGGCGGCATAGTTGGCCCTAAATTGGCCAGCACGCCGGATATTACCGATTTATCAAACGTGGCTGTTGATTTTTCCCGACAAATCAGCGCCCGTATCCTGATTACAGATCATAAGCAGCGTGTGTTGGGGGATAGTCAGCGTGTTGACGGTTTAGTTGGCATGAATTTAGAGCGGCCGGAAATTGCCGCAGCTTTAGCAGAGGAAGAAGAGCAGAGTTGGAGTGTGCAGTATTCGGAGACCAGCGGTGAGTGGGTGCTGCAGGTAGCGGTGCCGGTTCTGTATGAAGGTAAAGTTACCGGTGCCGTTTTTACTGCTTCCTCCCTTGCTTATATTCACGGGGTGCAGAGGGATATCCGCAATTACCTGATTGCCGCTACCTTATTGGCCATAGTTGTGGCCAGCTTATTAGGCCGTTACTTTGCGCAAAAGCTGGCTTCACCGGTGAAAGCCTTAACTTTAGCCGCCGAGCAGATGAAGCGGGGTGATTTAGCCCAGCATGTGCCGGTGACTACTAAGGATGAAATTGGCCGCCTGACAATGCAGTTCAACGAAATGGCCCAGCAGTTAGCTGCTTCCACCAGGCAGTTAAAAGACTTTGTGGCCAATGCCTCGCACGAAATGCGGACCCCCCTGACTTCGTTAAATGTTTTAATCAAATCAATGCGTGAATATAATCTGGATCCGGCAGAACAAGAAGAGTTTTTAGCCGATATCGACCAAGAGTTAGGACGCTTGATCCATTTAGTTGAAGAATTGCTCGACTTGTCGAGGCTGGATCGTGTGGCGGCCGATGATACCATGGTGATGACAGATATTGTGCCTACCATTCGTACAACCCTGGAAATGTTAGAAAAGAAAGCGCAGACGAAGAATATTGCTTTTAGCTATGAACTGCCGCCCAGTGCTGCGCCGATCTTTGCCGTGCTGCACCAAATTAAACAGATTGTCTTTAACTTGGTTGATAACGCGATTAAATATACTCCGGCAGGCGGTCAAATCTGGGTACAGCTGAGTGAAGAGCCGGATTTGCTGAAGCTGACCGTTGCTGATACAGGGATCGGTATTCCACCTGAACAGCGCGAAAAAGTATTTGAACGTTTCTATCGCGTGGACAAGGCGCGCTCGCGTGAGCAGGGCGGTACCGGTTTAGGTTTATCCATCGTCTATGAGATAGTTAAACGTCATGGCGGCCAGGTTTGGGTAGAAAGCGGACTGCAGGGAACCGGTTCCACCTTTGTGGTCACACTGCCTAAAGCTGCCCTGCCGCCGGTTTAGTTAACAAAAGTTAAAGAAATCTTAAATAAACAGCAGTAATTTACAGTTATAATGAAGTTACAGACTTACAATTTGAGGTGTATTATGGGTAAATACACAAAAACAAGCATAGTTATGCCAATGGTGCTGCTGGCACTGTTGTTAACAGGCTGTTTTTCACAATATGCTACCAACAGCGGGACTCCCATCGATCCTATTGTCGCCGGAGCAGAGGAAGTAAAATCTCCTGCTGTCGGCCAATTTAATGTTAAGAACAGTGAAGTGCAGATTACTGATATTTCTGTTACGGCAGACGGCTCATTAACTGTTGTCGGTACAGCGGCCAAAGTGGTATACCTGCTGCAAAAAAACGGCAAGCCTGTTTGGGAGCGGCAGCAGCCAAGTATACCGCTGCAGACTTATATTGCACCGGATGGCAGTTTTATTGCTGTGGCTACTGAAGGCGGCCAGCTGCTGCTGCTGGGCCCCGATCAAAAAGAAAAGGCCAGCCGCCAGTTTAATGCGCCGCTGACACAATTATCCGTTGCCAAAGATGGCTCCCTGATGGCTGCCGTGCTGCATGCAGACGGCGAGCAGCAGGATCGGCTGGTAGTGCTGGATAAGAGCTGCAAAGTGCTGTGGGAGCAAGAACTGGGCACTATTATTTCCACAGAAGTGACAGCCACGGATAACCGTATTTTTGTCAATTGGCGTGAAAATGAAACTCCGTACTTTGGTGTTTTTTCCGCGGCAGGTGAACTGCTGTGGCAGCTGCAGAAAGGAACGGATATTAGTATTGACAGCAGCGGTCAGAACATCATCAGCGCTTCTACGGCCGATATATCCCGGATTGACCATAATGCAGAAGAAATATGGGAGTATAGAGTGGTCGGCGAAGTCGCTCAAGTGCAGGTCGCGGACAATGGTCTCTATGTTGGCGTGATTATTACTGACCCGGCAACACAGCATCAGGATCTGCATTATTTAAACATGGCAGGAGAAAAGCTGTGGCAAAAAGCACTGCCCGTCGGTGCGGATGTTTTGGTGTCCGCCGATGGCAGTCGGATCATTGTGGCCTCTTGGGGACAATTCCAGGAGGATGTGACGAAAATTACAGTTTACGACCAGCAGGGACAAGTAATTAATATTTTAGACGTAACCGGCAGGGCACAAAAAATGGCCTTTGCTGCCAAGTCAGGTACGTTGGTCATCGGTCTCTATGATGGGAACATTTATTTTTTAGATGTCTATGAGAAAGCGGAGACGGTGAACTCCGCTAAAGGGCAGAAGCTGACTGATTATTACCAACCTGTCATTTTTGGCCGTCAGGAAGGGGAGAACAATGTAACGCTTTTCTTTTATGATCTACAGGCACAGTATTTAATTCCTGTTACGCGTACTGTCAAGGGCTCCCATTCGCTGTTACGGGACAGCATCCAAGAATTGATCCGCGGACCGGCACAGGGCAGTGATTTGCTGCGTACGATCCCGAAAGACGCAGAGGTGAAGGTAGAAGTAGACAATGGGATTGTAGAAGTAGCTTTATCAGAACAGTTAAACCAAATGTCAGGCAGTACATTTTTAACCGGTGTCTTAAAGTCATTACTTCTTACTGTCAGCAGTATCCCCTCGGTGGAACAGATACAATTTACGATCGCCGGAGAAGCGAGAGGTTCTTTCGGGCAGGAAGGCCTCGACATTACCGAGCCGTTTCCACCCCAACCCTTTACTAAAAAAAGCGGTGAAAGGCTGCTCTTTTTACCCAGCGCCTCCGGAAGTAAATATTACCTGCGGCCTGAGGCCATAGAGATGGCGCCGCTGAAAGAGCATGACTTGGCTGAGGCTGTGGCGCAGGCCGTCCTGAAAGGTTATGCAGAGGTTTTTGGTACAGTGCTGACCCTACGCTCAGTTAGGATTGTTGACAATGTGATCTACGTTGATATGACGAATTCACTGAATGATATAATATCGCAATCAATTGCCGCAGCAGCCCGGGCAGCCATGCTCCGTGACGCCTTAGCTTTATCATTGGCAGAGAATTTACCATATGCTAACGTCAAGATAACTGTCAACGGAACGAAACCAAAACAGGCGGAACATTATTTGCCCTGGGAGGTTAAGGTTATCCGTCCTTACTATGTCAATATGGAAAACTAAACGACAGAAAGGCGGCGCAGCTTAATTTAAGTACTGCGCCGCTTTGATTTTTATCAGCAAAGGCTTGCTTGCAGAGTGCCCTGTATTTGGATATAATAATGTCAATAATTGCAGAAAGAGGTTCTTGTTTGATGCAGACGTTTCGGGAAGAAGTTATTCGTTTATTATTACCCCATGTTCCACTGGAAGAGCAGCAAATCAGTGAAGATTTAGAAACACCGCCCAACCCTGCCCTGGGGGATTTTGCCTTTCCTTGTTTTAAATTAGCCAAGGAAAAGCGGCAGGCACCGCCTAAAATAGCCGCTGAGCTGGTGGCATCACTAGCCGGCAGTGAACTGTTTGAGCGGGTGGAAGCTAAGGGCCCCTACATAAACTTTTACTGTAACCGGAAAATGTTAGCGCGGTTAACGGTGGAGAAGGTACTGTCGGAAAAAGGGGCATATGGACAGCAGCAAATAGGTGCAGGTCAAAATATTGTCATAGATTTTTCCGCGCCCAATATAGCCAAGCCCTTCGGCGTGGGACATTTACGTTCCACGGTAATCGGCCACTCTTTATATCGTTTGTACGAAGCCTTAGGTTACCGCTGTATTGGTATTAACCACCTTGGCGATTGGGGCACACAGTTCGGCAAACTGATTGTCGCCTATTTAAAATGGGGCAATGAAGAGCGGCTGCAGACCGATCCGATTAATTATTTATATGAATTATATGTACGTTTTCACCAAGAAGCTGAACTTGATCCACAGTTAGATGAGGAAGCACGCAGTTGGTTTAAGAAGCTGGAAGACGGTGATCAGCAGGCACGGGAGTTATGGCAGCGCTTTCGCTCCTTAAGCTTAACTGAATTTAAACGTATTTATCAGATTCTTGATGTGGAGTTTGATTCGTACTCCGGTGAAAGTTTCTACAATGAAATGCTGGATGAGACGATTGCTTTAGTGGCAGAAAAAGATTTAGCCAGTGAATCAGAGGGTGCCTTAGTGGTAGATTTAAGTGAGGAAGGTATGCCGCCTTGTCTGCTGCGCAAGCAGGATGGTGCTACTTTATATGCTACCCGTGACCTTTGTGCCGCCATTTATCGTCAGCAAAAATATAATTTCGCCCAGATGCTCTATGTCGTTGGTGCAGACCAGGCGCTCCATTTCCGGCAGCTCTTTGCTGTGCTGCGGAAAATGGGTTACGCGTGGGCTGACAAGTGTGTGCATGTTCCTTTTGGTTTAATTCGTTATAAGGATGGGAAAATGTCAACCCGCCAAGGCACATTGATTTTTCTGGAAGATGTACTGCAGCGAGCCACTGAATTAGCAGCAAAGATTATTGAGGAGAAAAACCCCGGCCTGGTCAATAAAGGGGAAGTTGCGCGTCAGGTTGGCATCGGTGCCGTCATCTTCGGGGACTTAAGTAATGATCGCATTAAAAATATCGAGTTTGATTGGGATAAAGTACTGGATTTCAGCGGTGAAACTGCTCCCTATGTGCAATATGCCCATGCCCGTATCTGCAGTATACTGCGTAAAGCGGCAGACTGGCCGGGCGATTATGATGCTTCCTTGCTGACGACAGATGAAGAGCAGGCAGTAGTTGGGATGCTGGCACGTTTTGCCGATACAATCAAACGTGCAGCCACTACTTATAAGCCTTCTGTTATGGCCCGTTATGTTGTTGACCTGGCAGCAGAATTTAACCGTTTTTACCATCAATGTCCGGTTTTAACGGCAGAAGGACCGCTGCGCAATGCCCGTTTGGCTTTGATTGATGCCGTACGGCAGGTATTAGTTAACGGCTTGTATTTATTAGGTATTGCGGCTCCCGAAGAAATGTAGCTATGCAGCAAAAAACTCAACCAAAGGTTGAGTTTTTTTTGAATTTAAACTAGCGTAAAGCAGTATATAAAAAGATAGCACCGAAAAGAATAAAGAGCAGGGCGCTGCCTACTTTAATGGCGTGGTCAGGCAGGCGGGAGAGAAAGCGCGCGCCAAGATAGGCCGCCAGACTATGGTTTACTGTCTGCCCTGCCATGGCTCCCAGGAAGACGGCGGTGGGTGAGCTGTAAGCGGCTGTCAGCGCAATGGCTGTTAGTTGTGTTTTGTCACCCAATTCGGCCAAAAAAACCATCAGAAAGGTCTGTAAAGCAATGCCGCGTCCGGTATTGCTGACTTCAGTATTCTCAGCTTCTTCCCTTTGCAGCAGCAAAAAGATGCCGACTACAATAAAGAACAGACCGCTGGCCAGCATTGTCCACTTTTGCGGAAAGAGCTGGGCCAAATATTCTCCCAATAAAACAGCTAATCCGGTGATGGCCGCCAGGGCACTTAATGATCCGGCCAGTACACGTAAAGGGGGATGACGTGTAGCTAATGTCAATGTCACTAATTGTGTTTTGTCTCCCATCTCAGCAAATAAAGTTGCGGCAAAGGCAATCAAAAAGGCCTGCAAATTTTTCACATCCTATTTTAAATCTCATCCCAAAGTGAATTATATCACTATTTATTAGTGGAAGATAGCATTTTTAGTATGTCACACCACGGAAAATTGCTTGCATTATTATATTGATAAGGGTATACTATGAGTACTAAAGGAGTAAAACCAAAGAAGGGCAAAAGTAGCCTTTCCGTTCTTTGCAGAGAGCCGGTGGTGCTGTGAACCGGTAAGACGGCAGGTGAATTCCGGCCTGGAGGTGAACAGGCGAAAGCAGAGTAGTCTGTTCCGTCCTGCACGTTACGCAGTTGAGGGGGCCAATGATTGGTCAACCAGGGTGGTACCGCGAAGCAAAACTCGTCCCTGTCGGGAGGAGTTTTATTTTTTTTACAAGAAAAAAAGACCAGTAATTGAGGGAGGCTGAGTTAATGCTAGATTTAAAATTTGTGCGCGATAATTTGGATGTGGTGCGCAAAGCGCTGCAGGATAAGGGGGAAACAGCAGCTGTAGACCGTTTTAGTGAACTGGATACCAGACGGCGTGATCTGCTGCGGGAAGTGGAACAGCTTAAAAATAAACGCAACATTGTTTCGGCGGAAGTAGCACGCATGAAAAAGGCTAAAGAAGATGCCGGTGCGGTCATCGCAGAAATGCGTGCCGTTTCACAGCAAATTAAAACATTGGACCAACAAACAAGAGAAGTGGAGCAAGCATTACAGGAAATCCTGTTAACGCTGCCTAACATCCCTGATGAATCTGTGCCTGTAGGCGAGAGTGAAGATGATAATGTGCCGGTCCGCTACGTCGGCGAGCCACCGCAATTTAACTTTACGCCAAAGCCCCATTGGGATATCGCCACCAATTTAGATATTATTGATTTTGAGCGTGCCGGTAAAGTGACGGGAGCCCGTTTTGCTTTTTACAAGGGCTGGGGAGCACAGTTAGAACGCGCTTTGATTAACTTTATGCTGGATCTGCATACAACAGAACACGGTTATACGGAAATATTTCCGCCCTTTATGGTACACCGCCACAGTATGGTCGGTACAGGTCAGCTGCCTAAATTTGAAGAAGATGCTTTCCGGGTGGCCGAGACTGACTACTTTTTAATTCCTACTGCCGAAGTGCCTGTGACTAATCTGCATCGTGAAGAAATTTTGTCAGCAGAAGAGCTGCCGCTTTATTATGTCGCTTACAGCGCCTGCTTTCGCGCCGAAGCCGGTGCCCATGGCCGTGACACCCGCGGCTTAATCCGACAGCATCAATTTAACAAAGTAGAATTAGTAAAATTTGTCCGGCCCGAAGACTCGATGGACGAATTGGAGAAGCTAACATTAAATGCGGAAGAAGTGCTGAAGCGTTTGGGCCTGCCTTACCGGACTGTCCTCATGTGTACGGCTGATTTAGGATTTGCGGCCGCAAAGAAATATGACCTGGAAGTCTGGCTTCCCTCCTATAATACCTACCGTGAGATTTCATCCTGCAGCAACTTTGGTGATTTCCAGGCGCGGCGTGCCGGTATTCGTTTTCGTCGTGAGCAGGGTGGTAAAGCTGAATTTGTCCACACCTTGAACGGTTCCGGTGTTGCCATTGGCAGGACAGTGGCCGCTATTTTAGAGAACTACCAGCAGGAAGACGGCACTGTGGCCATACCGGAGGTTTTACGCCCTTATATGCCGCAGCTTAAGAGCGGTTTTATTGGCAAATAACAACAGTCTACCGGCTGTTGACATCTATAAACAGCTGTGATATACTGTTTTATGCGCCCGGGAGGGGTGTCCGAGCGGTTTAAGGAGCTGGTCTTGAAAACCAGTGACTCGAAAGAGCCGTGGGTTCGAATCCCACCCCCTCCGCCATTTATTACACCGGCGGAGTATAGTGAAAAAAATTACGGAGAGATGGCCGAGTAGGTCGAAGGCGGTCGCCTGCTAAGCGATTAAGCGGACCAAAATCCGCTTCCAGGGTTCGAATCCCTGTCTCTCCGCCATACTGACATAACCAGGACCTTAACGGTCCTGTTTTTTATTTACGGTGCTGTCAAAAGCCGCCGCAGTTGTGTGATAATAATTAGCTGCCTTGCCGATGCAGGAGGCAGCTAGTACAATGGAGTGGAGAAGCAGACGCAGCAATTAGGTGATGGGAGAAGGGCGAGGTGCAGCTATGAGGCACGGAGAAAGAGATCTTACCAGACAAAGCCTAAAGAGCCTTGATTTATTACTGGAACGGGAAATCCAAAAAAGTCGTTTCAAAATCAGTCTCTGCTTATATGATTTCCAGACAAAACAGTGGGTAGAAAAAAATGCCGGCCAAACGCTCTATCCGGCCAGCTTAATTAAACTGCTCTACCTCTTAACTGCCTTAGAGCAGTTAGAACGAGGTATCCTGTCTCTGACTGATAAACATATCTTAACAGATGCGGACAAGTATGTGGGAACCACCAAGGTTACCGGCTCCGGCAGCCTCCAGTTTGCCGAAATTGGAAGCAGTTATACTGTAGCAGAGCTGCTGAGGCTGATGATCAGCGCCAGTGACAATATTGCCGCCAATATTGTGCTTGATTTAGTCAGACCTGAGGCAGTGTCGGCTATGGCGGCACGACTAGGTCTGACCAAAACCCGCGGTACGAGAAAAATGTATGCCCTGGAGTCTTCACTTCCTCCTAACTTATCTACGGCACGTGAGCTGACCGAGTTATTAGTCGCTCTGGAGAACAAGCAGGTATGTGGTGAAGGGTTAAAGAATTTGGCTGTATCTATGATGCTGGAAACAGAGAATAAGCAGCGTATCGGCCGGTATATACACAATAAGGATGCTTTGGTGGCTAACAAGGTAGGTACAGTTGACCACATGGTCGGGGACATGGCTTTGCTTTATTTTCCCCACCGACCTCCGCTGGCTTTGACGATTATGATCTCCTTATCTCCCTGCCGCCTGGCAGTAGTCAATGCCATGGCACGGCGTGCGGCAGGCGCAGCGATTGGCCGCTTAGCTTCCCGCATCGTGAAAGAGCTGCGCTAATTCTAATGGCGCTGATTGCTTTCCCGGTAGGAAATATTTAATTCTAACAGCTTACTGTTCTCAAACAAGAGGGGAATACAGATGATAACCACATTCTGCATGCTTAACATTATATTTTCAC
>FZPS01000133.1_pt59 | contig 78535 bp, 67 predicted proteins | sample 1817821 | NCBI WGS metagenome assembly FZPS01 (sample SAMEA104158645, study PRJEB21678) | metagenome | place: Germany | collected 2015-04-21
TATTTCATTGCCCTTACAATACATATATCGAATGGATTTAAAATAAGTTTAGTAAATTGAGATTATTTTTATATATTTTTATAAGCCCTTAATTCTTCTTCATTCATGAGTGATTTATAATAATTAATTAATTTTTCATTTTCACTGACTTCACTTGATTTTAACAAGTATATTTTATCTTTAAAATTTCTGTAATCATATATTTTTGATAGGAATTGGATAACAGCTTCTTCTTTTTCTTGTGTTAACAGTGTTTTAATTAGTACAGACAAATTTTCATAATCATATTTGTCCGCATTAAGCAATGCTGCCGATATTTCAACTATTTTAGGTCTATTGTCGTCTATTATATATGCACCCAACAATTCTGAATATACCTTTTCAATTTGCCCGAGTGCAAAACTTTCAATGTTGCTTCTGTAATTATTGCAATAAAGAACACATTTCTCTAAAAATTCTATTGCTTCCTTGATATCACCGCTTCTAATTAATGCAAGTCCAATGGCTCTGTAGTAATCAGGATGTTCCGGATACTTGCTTACAGCCTCGTCAAACATTGCCTGCATGTCATCTTTGCCATATCCTAAAACATACATAGTATGCAATATGGTACTATAGATTACGGGGTAATAATCTAAGTTCTTGTCATCATCCATATTCCGCAATGCTTTTAAGGCATATTCCAATGATTCCTCATATTGCTCATCAGTATATAGTGATTTGCTGATATATAAAAGCAGGTTAGCATCTGTGGGATTATTTTTAAGCTCTTCCTTCAAGAGGTTAATATTTCTCTCATTTTTTTTCTTATCGTCCATTATACTTTTGTCATAGCCTGTATGAAATATTTTAATGTCATTTGTTGCATCCAAACAAACTACGGCTGAATTAGCTTCTTTGCTTTTTGCATCCACTAAAAGCTCATGAATTTTATTCTTATATCTTAAGCTTTTTCTATTCCTAAAAATTCTTGGGCTGACATTTTTGATGGAAGATATGATGTTTTTATTCTTGTCAATATTAATTAACTCAGTTAATATACCATTTATATTTCTGTTGCCGCTGATTTTTCTTATGGTATTTCTTATCAATGGTATTGATTGTTCAGAAAAATACTCATCGCAATCCAAAAATATTATCCAATCACCTCTTGCCTTATCCAAAGCAAAATTTCGAGCAGCGCTGAAATCATCTACCCAGTCAAAGTTGAATACTTTTGCCCCTAATTTTTCTGCTATTTCGACTGTTCTGTCTGTTGAGCCGGTATCAACCACTATTTGCTCATCAACCACTGATTTAATATGGCTCAGGCAGTGCCCTATATTATCTTCTTCGTTTTTAGCTATTATGCATTGTGATATGTACATTTTCTTCCTCTCCTTGGTCATAAAGTCTATCGTATCTTATGATTGCATCATATACCTAATTTTTCTTTTAGCTTTTTAAAATCCATGTCATCAGGCAAAATCTCATCCCAATCGGCAAACTCCTTTATTGCTTCATTGATTCGAGAAAGTTCAATAAGCAAAGATATTTGTATTTTTTTAAAATATATAAAATATTCATGCATCTCCAATTTAGCAGACAAGTTTAGAGCCAGTAACAACAAGGGCTCTGCATACTCATCCGGTATTTCTTTTCCTTCAGCAATTAATTCTGTAATATGACTGAGAGACTTTTCTTCATTATTCTGAAGAATAAAATAAACAATATCCCGAAAATAGCATAAAAACCCTGCATCTGATCCAACAAGATACGCTGATTTGCCGGCTACGGAAATAATATGTGAATCAACATGAGATAATAAACCCCTCTCAACCTGCCTGTCCCTTATTTTAGTCAAGAGAATGAACACCTCTCCGTCTTGCCAACCATTGATTTTAGTCGGGTAAATGTCCATAGCTGCAAGTATATCCACAACAACATCAAATCCTGAGCCGCTAGGTACTTCATCTTGTGACAGCATCCACGATACAACTTGACTAAACAATTGCTTTTTCTGCAACTCAGCTCCCGACCATTTTATCAGCTCCTGAGTATGCCGGTTTTGGAATACTTCAAGTATATATGTCAGTTTGTCTAATATGTTAATTTGAGCATTTATGAGAACATTTAATGTGTCCTTGATTGCATTCAAATATACATGCCACAGAAAATTTAAATTCTTGCTGCTTACTGTTCCACATTTTGAAACCAAGAAATCATGGGTAACATCAAAAAGTATCCGATCGGATAAAATACGCTTTTCATCAAATCTGTATGAAACAGATTTTGGTGAAATATAGTATCTATGCAAAGATTCAGCTAATATTCCAACACGATTAGCATGATGTAGTGCCTCTAAGACGAAATACGTATCCCATCCATAACTAACCCTGTTAATCTCATCAATTGCGTAGTTTCTTAAAACAGAAAAAGAAAACAGCTTTGCCCAAATAGTACGGATAAATTGATGATACTTTGTAAAGTTGTGACTATATTCATTTGGTGTAACTAAAATTAAATCGTCATTAAGCTTCCTAAAACCCATTAAATCATTTGTTTTTGCATCAATAAAATCGTTGCCGCAAACTGCAATATCCAATTTGTTTTTTTCCATAAATAAAAGCATTTTTTCAAAAAATTTTTTGTCTAATTCATCATCTGCATCAAGCAAGCAAAAAATATGATTATCATCATATTTATTTATTATTTCAAATACACTATTGCCAGGTTCCCAAATATGATTTACTCTATTAGTATGCTGTATAATCCTTTCATCCTTCTTGGCATATTCCCTGATAATATCTCCCGTTCTATCCAATGAGCCGTTATCGACTAAATGATATGTAAAATCTGCGTGTGATTGATTTAAAACACTTTCAATAGCACGTTGCAGCGTTTGCTCTGCATTATATGCCTGAGTATATATAATAATCTTTTTCATATTTCTTTTCTCCATTTTTCGGGCAAAATAATGTTATAAGAAAACAAGTCAATTTTATTAATCACTTCCTCAACCTTCTCATGTAAATTCTTCCAATCTGACTGGGCAAAAATCCAATCAACAACACTCTGTAAGAATTCTTTACGTTTTGATAGGTTATTAAACTGCGGATCCGCTTCTCGTAGAAGCATTTCTTTTGTTATCTGACACTCAAAGATATCAGATATATATTTCAACTTTTCCGTAAACTTCAAATTTGTATTATATATAACTTTTAAGGTTTCTTGAATCAAACCAAGATAAATAGCATAAAGATAGTCTTCGTTAATCTTACTGATTTCACCATAGCTTAGTAAATACTCTTTGGTACATATAAAAAGAGACTGATCGGATTCAACTCTTGATGGAACAAATGTATATGATGCAGAGTTTTCTGATATATAATACCGATGCAAAGATTCTCCTAAAATTCCTGCTCTATTTGATAATTTAAATGCCTTAGTAGTAAAAGCATTATCTGAAGATTGTAAGTAATAAGTATAGGGCTCTGCAGCGTTTAGTACACCCTTTTTTAAAAGTGAAAAAGAATATAATTTACACCAAACTCCACACATATATCTGCGATAATATATAAAATCATCTCTGTATTTTTCCCCACTAATAATTAAATTCCGGTCCAGAGCACGTCGCATAATTAATTTTCCTGTTTTTGCATCTATAGTATCATATCCGCAAGAAACAATATCAAGATTATTGTTAGTAGCAAAATCTAACATCTTTTCAAAAAACATAGGATGATATGTATCATCAGAATCTAATACAGCAAACCAAGCATTTTCATAATTATTTATTATTAATGGCAAATACTCCCACATAGCTCTAAAATTATTTTTTTTATTTATAAGTTTAATAATACGTTTATCTTTTTTAATATATTCATCTATTATTTTTCCGGTCATATCAACAGAACCGTTATCTAAAATATAATAGCAAAAGTTATCATATGTTTGTGATAAGATGCTTTCTATAGTATATTTAATAGTTCTTTCAGCATTATAGGCTTGGGTATAAACAACAATCTTATTCATAGACTATCTGCACCTGCTTTACTTGACTTTTACGCTCTTACTCAAGAATCCGATTAAGAACTCCTCTGACATAAGGAGTTTATATTGCCTTCCGAAATTCTGTTTATCAATGTTTCCAGCATTTCATCCAGGGTAGTCATAAGCCTTGCAGCTGCATTGTATGATTTGCTGTATTGAAGTAAATTTACTCCCTCTTCATTTAAATCTACCGAAGACATGCTGCTTCTTGCATAGTCTATATGAAACAGGGTCTCCGAATATGTATCAAATGATATTTGTACGTCAGCCACCTGCAGGTTTAGTTTTGTTGTCGTATATGACAGAAACTCCTGGAAGGTACCTTTAAACAAACTCTTTTGTATATCAACTGTATCTGGATCACCATCAAAATCAACATTAGTTTCAAATGTATAATCAGTATTAAATGCATTTATCATTCTAAGTATATTGTCAACAGCTCCGGTATTATCCTCATCTGCGGTAGCTTTCTCCTTAATAGTGTTAGTTATATATGAGTCTGTTGCACTTGCCCAAGCAGATGAAATTTTTATGTTGCCGGCTGTAATACCTACATCCGGGTCAGTAGCAACCTTTTTTCTTTCTTCAAAGAGGTCCCTTGAATTCCATGTAGCCACAGTTCCATCTGCATTATAAGTATTAGGCACCCTATTTAGATAATTCATAGTAGTAGCAAACTTATTAGCTAATGTGTCTAACATATTTATGTAGTATAGAACACCTTTAACATTTCCTGCGTTTTCATATTTGTCTGTATCTGCAGCCGTGGCAAATTCGCCCTTGCCGTTAAGGAATTTTAAGTAACCGTCTATTTGACCGCCTTTGATAGAACCGGTAATCGGATCTGTTTCACCTGTCAATTCTATATTAATTAATTCATTTTCCTTTTTAGCAGAAATTTCATTACCCTTATTTCTGTTAACTAACTCATGAGTTGTCCCGCTTAATCTGATAATCAACTCATCTATTTTCTTGCCTCCTCCTATATCAAGAGGCACAACATCTACTTCTATATCTATATAATTAGCAAGCTCATCAATAAGCATATTTCTCTCGTCATTAAGTTCCAATGCCGGATTGCCGCTTATATTGCTTTCTTTAATCTGCTGATTTAATTTAGCTATGTTTTTTGTCAACTCATTTACTTTTTTAACAGCCCCGTTCTGGAGATATTCTAATTGCTGGTCATATATTGTGTCTAAATCTCTTGCATAATCGTTAAACATTTGAGTTAGAATTTCTGCAGATGTTCTGACAACACCCTCCATAACAGGATCTGACGGACTGCTTGTCAGTGAATGAAGCTGGGTTAAAAGGTCAGAAAATTGTGCATCCAATTTATCCATTGATATTTCATCAAATACTGTTTCCAGGTCCATTAAGGCTTCTAATTGGACCTGCTCGCTCCCTGCCTTTGCAGCTTCCATTCTATATCTCAAATCAAGAAATGCATCTCTAAACTGGCTTACACCGGTCGCATTAACGCCTTGTCCTATTATAGGTCCTGAAGTCCCGTACTTTAAATTGCTTGTGTTAAAAGCAACAGAACTTATGTCAAGACGCTGCCTGGTGTATCCCTTAGTATTTATATTCGAAATGTTTTGCCCCACCACATCCATGTGGTTTTGATTTACTTTTAACGCGCTTGTTGCGGTTTTGTATCCTAAAAAAGTTGATCTGAGCATAGCTTCTCCTGATTTTCTTTATATTTTATGTGAAATCAATAAACCTTCGGCTGCATTTTTACTTTTGTCATTGGTATATGTATTTTCTTTTTCTCCTAAATTGTTGATTTTCTTGTTTAGCCTGCGAAGTCTTACCTCAATAACAGTTTTTAATAAATCGTTTATTTTATTTAATTCACTAATTGTATTATTTAATTCTTCAAATTGTTCTTGCAGTTTTATTTTTGATTCATTTTCTGCAACATCAATGATTTCTTTCAAAGTCTTACCGCTTAATCCCAATGGGGTCAGAAGCTTTTCTCTTTTATGTTCAATTCCTTTCATTTGCAGATAACATACTTCTTCTTGTGACACTATATTATCTAAAGTGATTACATCGTCTTTAATTACTGCCTCATATTTATCATATTCTAATTCCAAAAGCATTTTGTAAATCTCGGTATATTCTTTTAATAATTGGTATAATGCATCCATGGGCAGCCCCTTACTTTAATAATCTTTTTACTATTTCTTCAACATCTATGCTGTAAGTTTTATTATTTATGCTCTCCTTAATTCTGTTAATTTTTTCAGCGTCAGTTTCTTCATTTATCTGTGATACTAACTTCTTCTTGATAGATTGGAGGCTGATATTATCCTTATTTCTGTTATTAAAATCTACCACATCATATTTATTTTCTTTGTTTATCTCTTCCTTTTTAACTAAATTGGAATTATTTTTGAAGTTTATGTAATTATTGTTGTTGATATTATGAATTTTCATAACCTACCCCTTCTATTTATTTTCATATAATATTAATCGGCAGAAACACAAAAAAATTTAGTTTAATATAAATTTTCTTAAGCATTGCTCATTATTTTTTCTTCATCTATAACCAAAAGAACCTCTTCGCTTTTATGTCCTTTGGCTACACCCGTTATAAAACCGTTATTGCACATTTGTTTGACTTCTGTGGACCCTTCATAAGCAATAATATTCTCTATAGACAATACTTCATCAACAACAAGGCCCATAAACGAATTGTCCTTTTCCAAGACTACAACCATAGGTCTGATTTCTTTGGAATAATCAGTCGAGTTACTTATGGATTCAGATTCAGTATTCAATAGTAATTTTAAGTCTATCAAGGGAATTACGTTTCCTCTCAGATGTATTAAACCGATTATATGGTCTGCAACATTAGGCACAAATGTAACATCATCCGGTTTAATGACAATTGATGTTATGAATTTGCTGTTTACGGTGTATAGGGTTTTTTTAAGCTTAAATATCAGCCAAGGAACGACCTCTTGCATTTGAATAGTATTTTCATTTTTCATTTTAATCTCCCATTATTTCATCTTTAATTAATTCTAAAGATTCAATTTCTTTTTCGTTAAGTAATTTTTTAAGGTCAATTAATATGACTATCTTTTTGTCCAATTTGGCAATTCCCGTTATATAAGTAATAGCATGATTGTTGCCCACCCTGGGCGGTTCGGATATATTATCATTATATATATTTGTAACTTCATTGACAGAGTCAACAATGAATCCGATATATAAGCCATCGATATTTGTTACAATTATGCATGTCCTTTCATTATATTTGATTTCCTGTTTTTTCAGCCTTAATCTGACATCAATTATGGGAACAATAATCCCTCTCAAATTGATAATTCCCTTTGCATAGCTTGGAAATTCGGGGACTTCTTCAATCTCTTGCATCCCGGTTATTTGTACAACATCAGCAATGGGAATCCCGAACACCTGATTTTCTATATAAAAAGTAAGATATTTATTAATTTGGGCATCTTCTTCAATATATGTATGCAAGCCATTAAAATTATCCATAACTTCACCTCGTGATATCATTCTATAAATGATATCGTCATATTTTTTAAAAATATTAGAAAAATTTATAAAGGAGATTTATGACATAAATTAACTAAATTGGTTAAGCCATGAAGGTAAAAAAAACAGCCAACAGATTTCTCCATTGACTGTTTAACTTTTCGCGGGTTTTTTTACGGAATTACATCATTCCCATTCCGCCGCCGCCCATTGGCATCTGGGGTTCTTCTTTTTTAGGTTCGTCTGCAACTGCTGCTTCCGTTGTCAATAACATTGCTGCTACGCTGGCTGCATTTTGAAGGGCTGACCTTACAACCTTAGTCGGGTCTACTATACCTGCTTCAATCATTTTTACGTATCTTTCGTTCAACGCGTCAAAGCCTACGCCTTTTTCGCTGTTTTTAACTTTTTCAACGATTACCGAGCCTTCAAGCCCTGCGTTGATTGCAATTTGTTTCAGAGGTTCTTCCAATGCTTTTTCGATTATCTTAGCTCCTGTCTTTGCATCTCCTGCCAATTCATCTGCTGCCTTAGAAACTACACCTATTGCAGATAGAAGTGCAACTCCGCCTCCAGGTACCAAACCTTCTTCTACTGCTGCCCTTGTGGCATTTAAGGCATCTTCGATTCTCAGTTTCTTTTCTTTCATTTCGGTTTCCGTAGCTGCTCCAACATTGATAACTGCAACTCCGCCTGTTAATTTAGCCAATCTTTCCATCAGCTTTTCTCTGTCGAATTCGGAAGTTGATTCTTCATACTGGGCTTTGATTTGTTTAGCTCTTTCGTCGATTGCTTCCTTAGAGCCTGCTCCGTTTACTATTACGGTGTTTTCTTTATCTATTTTAACCGTTCCGGCATTTCCTAACATTTCTAATGTTGCTTCTTTTAAGTCTAATCCTAATTCTTCGGATATTACCTGGCCGCCGGTAAGTATTGCAATGTCTCTTAACATTTCTTTTCTTCTGTCACCAAAGCCCGGTGCCTTTACTGCAACACAGTTAAATGTTCCTCTTAATTTATTAACAACCAATGTTGCCAAAGCTTCGCCTTCAACATCTTCTGCTATGATGAGGAGGGACTTGCCTGTCTGAACTATTTTCTCCAATATTGGAAGCACATCCTGAATGTTTGAAATTTTCTTGTCTGTTATTAAAATGTAGGGATCTTCCAAAACAGCTTCCATTTTTTCCGTATTTGTTACCATATATGCTGATAAGTACCCTCTGTCAAACTGCATACCTTCAACTACGGTTAACTCTGTTCCCATAGTCTTGGATTCTTCTACAGTTATAACACCATCCTTGCCAACCTTATCCATTGCCTGTGATATTAATCTGCCTATTTCTTCATCACCGGCGGATATTGATGCTATTTGAGCAATTTCTTCGGATGTTTCAACTTTTTTTGTTATGTTTTTAAGCTCTTCCACTGCTGCCGCAACTGCTTTTTCAATACCCTTTTTAAGTATCATAGGGTTAGCGCCTGCTGCAACATTCTTAAGTCCTTCTCTTATGATTGCCTGTGCCAATAAGGTTGCAGTTGTCGTTCCGTCTCCGGCTACGTCATTTGTCTTTGTAGCAACCTCTTTAACCAATTGGGCTCCCATGTTTTCATAGGGGTCAGACAATTCGATTTCTCTTGCTATGGTAACTCCGTCATTAGTAATTTGGGGTGAACCGAAGGTCTTGCTTAAAACTACGTTTCTTCCCTTGGGTCCTAATGTAACCTTTACAGTATCTGCTAAAATATTAACGCCTCTTTCCATTGAGCGGCGTGCTTCTTCATCAAATATAATTATTTTTGCCATAATACCTCTCCTTTTTTTTATTCTATAACAGCTAATACATCAGCTAATTTAATTATTATTAATTCTTCGCCGTCAATTTTAACTTCAGTTCCTGCATACTTTGAATAAATTACTTTATCTCCAACTTTAACTTCATCTTTTTTCTTTTCATCGTTTGTAATTCCGGCACCTATTGCAATAACTTCTGCAATCTGGGGTTTTTCCTTTGCTGTTCCCGGCAACACTATGCCGCTTTTTGTCTTTTCTTCGGCTTCGATCATCTTAATAACTATTCTTTCGCCTAATGGTTTTACTGCCATATGAATTCCTCCTAATTTATATAATGTTTATTAATACGATTTTTGTTAGCACTCAACCTTAAAGAGTGCTAACACCTGTTACTATATTACTCATTTGCCCTGATGTTTTCAACCCCTATTTTCCCCGATTAAATACCGATAATACATGTTTTTATTTCTATTTCTTAATTTTTCTTTTATATGCTTTATTTTACTCCGTTTTCCTTATATGGCAAGGGGACGGGGGTATTTTATATTTTAGGGACGGTTCTTTTCGTTCTCCAAAACCTGTCAATAGACGTCGGAATTTGGATGACAAGGGAACAGATGACAAGGGGACATATGACAAGGGGACGGGGGTACTGTCACCTATTTTACCTATGTGCTTGGTACTAATAAATTTTGGAGAACGAAAAGAACCGTCCCCAAAAATGTAGATGTCGGAATTTGAGAATCCGAGAACGAAAAGAACCGTCCCTAAAAATTTAAATAAGGGGTGGTATTTGTTTGGATTTGTAGTATAATCAAGATGATAATAAATACATAGGAGGATTGAAAATGGCTCTTGTAACATCTCAAGAAATGTTTAAGAAAGCATATGAAGGAAAATATGCTGTGGGTGCCTTCAATGTTAATAACATGGAAATCATACAAGGAATAGTGGAGGCGGCAAAACAGGAAAATGCACCCCTTATACTTCAGGTTTCGGCGGGTGCAAGGAAATATGCGAATCCTATTTATTTAAGAAAGCTTGTGGAAGCAGCAATAGAAGATACAGGATTGGACATCTGTCTTCACTTGGACCATGGTGAAGATTTTGAAATTTGCAAGCAGTGTGTTGATGATGGTTTCACCTCTGTTATGATTGACGGCTCTAAATATCCTTTTGAAGAAAATATTGCCCTTACCAAAAAAGTGGTTGAATATGCCCACTCCAAAGGAGTTGTGGTAGAAGCAGAACTGGGCAAGTTGGCAGGGGTAGAGGATGCAATTAAGGTCAAATCCAAAGATGCTACATATACCGATCCTGATGAAGCCGTGGAATTCGTGGAAAGAACAGGTGTTGATTCATTGGCCATTGCTATAGGAACAAGCCATGGTGCTTATAAGTTCAAGGGAGAACCTACATTAGACTTCGAGAGATTAGAGACCATAACAAGACTCCTTCCCGGTTTTCCGTTAGTTTTACACGGGGCATCTTCGGTGCCGGCAGAATTTGTCCAACTATGCAATAAATACGGTGGACAGATACCGGGAGCCGCAGGAGTTCCTGAAGAAATGTTGAGGCGGGCTGCTCAATTAGGAGTATGCAAAATAAATATCGATACGGATTTAAGACTTGCTCTCACTGCATGTATAAGACAATTCTTTGTTGAACATCCTTCCGAATTCGACCCGAGAAAATATTTAGGCCCCGGGAGAACGGCAATTAAGGATATGGTTGCCCATAAGATGAGAAACGTTTTAGGATGCAGCAATAAAAGATAGGGCGGACGGGTATACACCCGTCCCCTTGTCATTTTATATCGTTCATATATGTTGAAACATAGTTCTTGTCAATTGTTACAACGGCAAAGTATCTTTCGTCTTCTTTTTTGATTTCCTTTTCAATTAAATTAACGAGTTCCGATGACTTTATTTCATATCCTACCGGCACAACCACGTCAAATATCAAATTGGTGTGGGTTTCTCCCTTAACAACCCTGAAATCATGCATGGAAAGCCTTTCGTCAACAGACTTTACCTTTTCTTCGGTCATGCTTCTCAATTCATTGATTTCCTCATCATCGGTAATTATGGGATCCAAGTGGATAACAAGGTTGATATCCATTTCTCTTGCAAAATCCCTCTCGATATTATCGATTAAATCATGAGACCGCAATATGTTCTCCTTGGCGTCAACTTCCGCATGAACCGTTGCAAAGTACCTGTTAGGCCCGTAATTATGGACAACAAGGTCATGGATATTTATTATTCCTTCATAGGATATAAGCTTGTTTTCTATTGCCTCAACCAATTTTTCATCCGGCATTTCTCCAAGCAAGGGATTCAGTATATCTCTCAGTATGTCATATCCCGAATACAAAATAAAGAGGGCTACCAAAACTCCCGCATAACCATCCACCTCAAAGCCTGTTATTTCAGTTATGAACAAGGATAAAAGCACGACTAAGGTGGAAATAACATCATTTCTTGAGTCTGTGGAGGATGCCTTAAGGGTCGCTGATGAAATTCTATCGCCAAGTTTTTTGTAGAATAAACTAAGCCACAGCTTGATTAAAACAGATAGAACCAATACCATTATCATCTCTGTGGAAAATATGGTTTTGGAAGGGTTCATGATTTTACCGAAGGATGACTTAATCAGTTCAATTCCTGCTAAAATCACGGCAATTCCCAAAACAAGCCCCGTCAGGTATTCCATTCTCGCGTGGCCGAAGGGGTGGTCATGGTCGGCAGGTTTGCCGGAGATTTTAAAACCTATAAGGGTAATTACGGAAGATGCTCCGTCGGACAGGTTATTTATTCCGTCAGCCGTAACGGAAATGCTGTTAAATAATATGCCTGTCACTATCTTTCCCGCACTTAAAAGGAAATTTGCAATTATACCCGTAACGCTGGCCGTTATGCCGTATGACTCTCTTACCTTTTGGTCATTAATATTTTCATAATCTTTAATAAATTTTTTAATAATAAAATTAATCATTAAACCCCTCTTTAAAAACTTATTTGCATTTATTGTATTCATATTGATACGGCTTATGAAAATTTATGTTTCTTCCAATAAAATCTACCTGTGAGAATGTTCCCACAGGTATAATTACTATATTATAATATGAAATGTTTGTCAAATTCTAATATCTCTTTTTGTCTCTACCCCCATTGAAATCAAAAGGGTTGTTCCAATTTTCGTTTTCATTTTTACTGCTCTTGTTTGATGGGGTTTTTGAATTGTTGCTTTTGTCATTCTTGTCTTTGTTGTACTTTTCTTTTTGTTTTAATTCTTCTTTGTATTCTTTGATTTTCTCATTAATTTCATGCACAGATTTACCCAGCCATTTGTCCGGATTTATCTCATGGCCTGCCAAATTTGCCGCTTCCTGAAGTTTTCCGATTAAATTAAGCTTCCCCGGTGTAATTCCCATCTTCTTTGCTTCATTAACTTCCTTTTCGGTTACCTCTATGACCTTAATATCAAATATTTTTCTGTCTTGTTTATTTTCTTCCCCCCATTCCCGGCTTTCCTGTTTGTCTTTATCGTCGGACTTTTCTCGGTTTTCCCATTTCTCTCGGTCTTCAAACTTTTCCCGGCCTTCCCGCTTTTCTTGGTCTTCAGACTTTTCTCGTCTTTCCCACTTTTCACGGTCGGGTTCTTCCTGTCTTACCCATTTCTCCCGGTCTGACTTTTCTTGTTTTTCGGGTTTTTCAGGTTTCTCAGACTTTTCAGGTTTTTCGGTTTTTTCGGGTTTCGCTTGTTCTTGAGCTTTTGCTTGTTCTTTCGGTTTTTCTTGTTTATTATTATTTGCAGTCTCATCGGTTTCCGGTATTACTTCCGGTTCCTCCGTTAAGGTATCATCCCTTGCTTCCGGTTTCTCCGGCACTACTTCTTCACTTACGGCAGCCCGAATCTTTTTCGACAGAATATCCGTCTTTTTTTCGGACTTGCTTGATGCGGCAACTATCACCCCGTCTTTTTGGCCTTCATTGATATATCCTTTGTTTTTCAATTCATTTAATACACTTTTTACTGCGGTTTGGATTTCTTTGTTTTTCAAGCCGTCAATATCTATATCCTTTGACATTTCTCCTCCGTCATCATTGAAGGCTTTCACCGTCAAAACCCTGTCGAACCTGTTAACGAAGAATTCAAAGGATGGATTTACGTCTAAGCTCACATAGGAATAAGGAGTCAGGTATGCCCATGCAGGCGTGACAAAAATCATAATTGCAGCTGCGGCTGCGGCTGTCATCCTGATTAACTTGGCCTTATTGTTATTTAATACTATTTCTTGGCCGATCTCGTAATTTCTGTTTCTTACTTTGGAAACAAGTCCGTTCTCAGCCAATATTGCTGCGTACTTTCCTTTGATTTCAACTATTACTGCTTTCATCTTTCAACTCCTGGCGGATATATTCCATATAACCCGCTAAATTGGGGTATTCTCCCGTCATTATTTCTAATGCCGCTATAATATATTTTCGATGGCGTTCCAACAATTTACGGGGTATCTTGGTGTTTTTTTCTATTATATTTAAGGGCAGCTGCTTCTTGATTTTTATTTCGCTTGTCAATATGGGGGTTTTTATTAAATATGCCACGGCCTTGGCGCAAGCCTTCTTGGTTTTCCGGGATTTTGGCGAGCACTGGGCCAAATCCATAAATGAGAATCCGTAATCCGAAAAGACTTCATTGATGAGGGTAATTTCCAGCTTGATTCCATTATCTTCGACAAGGGAAACCTTTTTAGCAATCTCTGACCGGATGGAGCCTTCCTCTTCATCCTTGGAGTCAGTGTCAAACAAGGAAGGGTTTACCGAAATTTCAGGGGCGTATCTGGACTTGCTCCGTATGTAGTCAATCATCCGCCTTCTTATCACCAATTCCGCAAAGCTTAAAAAACTGCCTTTATCGGCAGAATAATTCTTAATTGCTTCAGTAAAAGCAGACAGGGCTATTGACCACTCATCATCGCTTTTTGAAACATAGGCTCGTGCAGCTGATGAGGCACATTTAAGTATGAAGTTTTCATACCGGTTTATCAACTCATTCATTGAATCCGGGTTGTTTTTAGCTTCTGCGGCCAATAAGTCCAACTCGCTCATATACCTGTCCCCTTCATTACAATTCCAAAATATTATATCATTGGGACCATAATATTACAATAATTCAAATCTTACAAATTCCTTACACCTTATTTTTTAAAAAGGTACCATGTCTTGGTGTCTAATTCATATTTAAGCTCAAAAATATCCTTTCCCCTATGGAGGCAGACAAATACGATTCTCTTGTTGCCCACGATATTTTCTTCATATGTCTTCATTATTCTTTCAATCCTGACAACTTTATCTTCAAGCCTGAATTTAACAGGCTCTATTTTCCCGTTTGTATGAAAAACCGCCATTACCTTTATGGGCTCATTTATAATTTTCATGGTATCACCCCTATAAAATACTCTTCATGCCGGTATATTCGTCATCCGGGTATCCTCCCAAGATAGGCTTTAAATCACCGTTGGCAAAGACTCCTCTTATGACGGAAGTTTCCCCGTACCTGCTTCTTATTTTATCTATGGCCTTGTCTAAAATTTCATTTTTTAAACTTAATTCATCCTGAAAAAAATTAATTTGTTTAACCTTTGAAAATTCCAGGTCCGATACATGAACTCCCAATGCCCGTATAGGCCTTTTATCCCACAATTCATCAAACAAACTGCATGCGTTCATGTAAATGTCCCTCGTGCAGTCAGTAAAGTACATGAGCTTCCTTTGCTTTATCTTAAAACCGAAATCCTTATCCTTAATGCTTATGCTCACAACCCTGCAGTTCATATTTGCTTCCCTCAGCCTCCAGGCAGTCATTTCGGTCAGGCTCAGCAATACAAGATGGGCAGTTTCCCTGTCATCCACATCGAATTTCAAGGTACTGCTGTTTCCCACGCTTTTTATGGGGTCCTCTTCCTTGAATACCGAAGCATCCCTTCCCCAGGCATAATTGTAAATCAACCTGCCGTGAGATTTAAGCATCGTTGATATCAGTTTGTAATCTGCATTTGCAAGTTCCCCGATTGTATAAATACCCCATCTGTTTAATTTGGGCTTTGTTCTTCTTCCGATCATAAATAACTCTTCCACGGGCAAAGGCCAGAGCTTTTCCTCTATTTCTTCAATAAACATGGTATGGCACTTGTCAGGCTTTTCTAAATCTCCAGCTTGTTTTGCCAGAAGCTTGTTTTCGGAAATTCCCACATTTACCGTATAACCAAACCTTTCTTTGACGCCTTCTTTTAATTTATAGGCTAAATCAAGAGCTTCCTCCCTGCTTATGTCAGTAAACCTCAAGAAACATTCATCGATACTGAAAACTTCCACATCCGGAGTATACTTTTTCAAATATTCCCTAAGGGCCTTGCTGGCCCTTACGTAAATATCGTAACTTGGAGGTATCACAAGCAAATTAGGACACAGCCGCCTTGCTTCCATGAGGGACATTCCCGTCTGTATTTTGAATTTCTTGGCAGGGACTGATTTTGCAAGAACAATTCCGTGCCGGCTCTGCTCATTACCTCCTATGACGGCAGGCAATGTCCGTACATCTCTTTCTATACCCATTTGTTTTTCATAGGCTGCCGTCCAGCTTAAAAAGGCTGAATTCACATCAATGTGCATTATTATCTGTCCCATGACCTAACCACCTCTGTATTGTTTCAATCGAACGTTTGTTCTATTATTATAACACAACTTTTAAATTTTAAAAGCCTTTTTTTAAATTTTTTGGGGACGGTTCTTTTCGTTCTCAACAATTAAAAATAAGTTTCTTGAGAATCAAACCGGTCAATCCCTAAAAAATTTCTGAAAAAAAGACTTCTTCTGAGAATGAAAAGAACTGGTATGACTCCCAAAAAAATATACAAAAAGGGAACGGTATATTATACTTAATAAAAGGGGGTCATACATATGAAGAAAAAATACAGTGATGAATTTAAACTGATGGTAATTAATGACTATTATAACAGTCCTCTTGGTGTTAGAGCAATAACAAATAAATACAAACTTCCATCAAAGAATTACATCCCCAGATGGGAGGAACAATTAAAGAGAAAAGGAATATTACCTCCGGATGCTGCCAAACCTAATAAGGCTGCCGGCAGGTCTAAAGATTCTGTTGTGTATGAAGACACAAGGACACCCAGGGAAAAGGAGTATGAGGCACGAATACAGGTCTTAGAAGCAAAAATAGCATACTTTGAAAGCCTTGAATACTTAAAGCCATTTATAAAAAAAGTAAAAACGCATGAAATAAAGTATAAAGCAATTATGAATATAGAACTTCATTATCCTGAACAAGATAAACGAACCGTACCCAATTTGTCTACCATTAAGGGGTCACTTCAAACCGTCCCTAAAATCACTGAAATCAAAAATGGTTTACATAAAAAAATATATGTAAACCACCAATGCAATTCCAATATAAATTGTTCCTATAATCGGTTTACATAAAAAAAATTATGTAAACCACGGAATTATTAGTATTTTAACCCTGGTTTACATAAATAAATTTATGTAAACCCTGCAATTATTAGTATTTCACCTTGGTTTACATAATTAAATTTATGTAAACCAAGAGTAAGATATAATAAACATCAAATATCAATGATAATTTAAAAAGGTTAACATGAAAAAAATTATGTAAACCACTACATGTAATTCCAATACAAAAGTTCAAGAACAAAAAGAACCGTCCCTAAAAAAAAACTAAAAAAAGTCTTTGAGAACGAAAAGAACCGTCCCTAAAGAAAAGAACAAAAAGAACCGTCCCTAAAGACTAAAGATTGATGACAATACCCCCGTCCCCTTGTCATCTTTTGTTTTTGTCGTGGATTATTTTTAATCCTTTGAATATGAGCAGGGAATCAAATATGTCAATTTCTGAGGTTTCATCGGATATGAGAATCCTCCCGTTGCCACAACCCTTATTTTTTCATTGTTCATTTCTTCTTTTATTTTTTTAATAATATATTCTACCTGTCCTATATATCCGTAAATCAACCCTGCCTGCATGCTTGTAACAGTGTTTTTTGCAAGAATCGAATCAGGTTTTTTAATTTCAATTTTAGGCAGCTGGGCGGTTCTCTGCCATAAAGCCTCTGCTGAAATCTGGATTCCCGGTGATGTTATGCCGTACCTGTATTCTCCCCTTTCATTTATGACATCGAAGGTTGTCGCCGTTCCGAAGCCTATGACTATGACGGCACCGCCTTTTGAATATAGTTCGTGGGCAGCCACAAGCCCCACAATCCTGTCAGCCCCCACCTCTTTCGGGTTCTCTGTCATTATGGTGATTCCTGTTTTTACTCCGGGGCCTACAACGACAGGGTCTATGTTAAAGTACTTTTTCAAAGTATTTTCAAATGAATGCATTACATTGGGCACGACAGATGATACTATTGCACTTTTGATTTTTTTATGGTCAATATTGCTGAAACTCAGTAAATTTAATATGGAAATGCCGTATTCATCAGAGGTTTTTTCATTTTTGGTTATCATCTTCCAATTTCCCACAAGCTCATCACCCTCGTAAACACCGATCAATATATTGGTATTGCCGATATCAACAGCTAAAATCATGCTTTCACCCCTATATTTTAATTTTGTTTCACCTTTCTTAATCTTTTCTCAGTTCATCGATGGCCTTGGTTGTGATTTGGCTTCTGTCAAGGTTTAAGATGGTTATCGCTTTTTCTAATTCTTCAGCCGAAGCAACTTCTATTTCAAGATATGGTTTTGAGTAGGTTTCCTCATCCCAGGTATCGATTTCAAACAGCATGTTGTCATACATGTAAGACCTGCGGTGCTTGTATCCCGGCCTTTTTCTTTTGTAGCCCAATAATTCGATTATCTTAGCGGCACTTTCCCAGTCTGAGACTTCCGTATCAATTTCTTCATTGACCCTTAAGGAGTCTTTTTTTATGCTTCTTTTAAATGTCATGATGCTTTTGGTTTCTCCCGAAAGGTTGTTTTTAACTATTCTTATCCTCAAATAACCCTTGTGGGTATTTTTTAAATAACAATCATCCGTGTCAAATCTGTAGTTTATCTGGTCTTCATCCTTAACAAGAACGGCTCCTATGTCAATAAGTTTTTTTTCAATTTCTTCCTTGTCAATATTTAAAACCTTTATCTCCCTCTCTCTCATCCTGCCCTCCCTTGAATTTAGGTAATTATAACATAATTATTGAAAATTATAAACAAATATTATTACATGTGCAAAATAATTGAATATCGTCTGTTTCAATGATATAATCCTATTTAGAAGAAAAGAGGTGATACCCTTGGAAGTCAGCGCAAACAATCTTTTGAAGGTAATCAAATTGGCTGCTCAGATTATACTTGAAAACGGCGGAGAAACATATCGGGCCGAAGAAACAATTAAATTTATAGGCCGAGCCTTTAATATTAAGGAAATAGAATCTATTGCCACTCCTACGGGTTTTTACATTACTGTATCCTCTGATGGAAATGAGAATAACACATTAGTTAAGAGAATTCGCAAAAGGACAATCGACTTACATAAGATAAATGACGTAAATCAGGTTTCCAGGCAGCTTTCCGAACATTCAATAACATTGGATGAAGCATTGGAGAAGCTGCAAGAAATCTACGAGCGAAAAGAATCAGGCATTAGATACAATGTATTGTATGCCGGCTTGTCTTCAGCTTTTTTTGCTCTTTTGTTTGGGGGACATGTACTTGAATTTTTCACGGCTTTAATTACGGGAATCATAGTTTCCATGGTATCAAGACGCTTTGAAAATCTTCAGTCCTATCAATTCTTTTCAAGCATTTTTTCAGGACTTATAATAGCATGCATAGCTGTTTTCGTAACCTTTTTCTCGAAAATGGTCAACTATAATTCTATAATTGTAGGATGTATGATGCCTCTTTTGCCGGGTCTTGCCATGACCAATGCAATTCGAGACACAATAAGAGGAGATTTGATATCAGGTATTGCAAGGGCAACGGAAGCATTGCTGGTGGCATCATCCTTGGCAGCAGGGACCGGTGTGACTATATACATGGCATATACCATGGGCCTTTTTTAGCAGGAGGTAATAATGACAGATATACTCTTAGATTTAATTTATTGTTTTGCAGCATCCTTATTTTTTGCACTTATAATGAATACTCCGAAAAATACCTTGATGCACACCTCCATAGTTGCGTCAATTGGCTATCTTATCTATCTTTCCTGCTCTGCTCAATTAAATACAACCCTTGGATTTTTTGCAGGAACCACATTTGTAGCCATGATGGGTGAAATATTTGCCCGCAGATTCAAAATGCCTGCAACAATTTTTATCTTTCCCGCAATAATTCCCATTGTTCCGGGGTTAGGTCTCTATGAAACAATGTTGGCTTTCGTCCAAAACGATATTCTTTCAGCACTTGAAATCGGAGCCGATACTATATTTAACATAGTATCAATGGCAATAGCAATGGCATTGGTAAGTGCAGCGGCTATTAAAATGAAATCGGGAAAAATGAATTAATATGTTTTAATTCCTTTAATAAGGGTATATAAATTATATTGAATATATAAATTAGGAGGTATTTTATGTGTAACAAAGGAAGATTTTTTATTTGTGAAACATGCGGCAACTTGGTAGGATTGGTGCTTGAAGGCGGAGGAGAATTGGTATGTTGCGGAAAACCGATGAAAGAGCTTGTTGCTAATACAGAAGAAGCAGCTTATGAAAAACACATTCCGGAAGTAACAGTTGAAGGCAACAAGGTGACCGTAAAAGTCGGAAGCGTTGAACACCCCATGATTGAAGAGCATTACATCCAGTTTATTTACCTCGTAACCAAAAATGGTGCTCAGAAAGTATGCCTGGCACCGGGAGAAAAACCTGTAGCTGAATTTGCACTCATTGACGGAGACGAAGTGGTTGCAGCTTATGAATTCTGCAATCTCCACGGCCTCTGGGTAAAAGAAATGTAAAAAGTAATACCCCTCATTTATAAAGGATTTGAATCGATGATTCAAATCCTTTATCATTTGCTACGATATTTTTGCACCGCTGGGTATATCCTCCAAGGTTGATACCACCGAAAGCTGCTTTCCCTTTTCAGCCGATAATATCATGCCGTTGGACTCAACCCCTCTTAAGGTTACGGGCTCTAAATTATAAACCATTACAACCTTTTTACCCACAAGGTCTTCCGGCTTATACCATTTTGCTATGCCGGAAACCACCTGGCGGATTTCTTCCCCTATTTTAAGTTGAAATACCAAGAGTTTATCAGCATTGGGGTGTTTTTCAACCTTTAGGACTTCCGCAACCCTCATATCTAATTTTTCAAAATCATCTATAGTTGCATATTTTTCGTCGCCTTTTGCTTTTTCAGCTTTTGTTTCTTCCGGCTTTGCCGGTTCCTTTGGATACTTAGTCTCATTAAATTTGTTGATTTCTTCAATTTTCTTAACGGGGTCTATTCGGGCGAACAAGATTTCAGGTGTTCCCACCTTTTGTCCCGGAACCATGCCCTTAAACTGAAGGATAGAGTCCCAATCTCTTTTGCCCGTGTTGAGCTGTTTTAATATTTTCTCAGATGTTTCAGGCAGGTAAGGGCCTAAAAGGACTGCTGCAATTCTTATGGATTCCAAAAGATTGTACAGGACTGTTCCCAATCTCTCCTTTTTGCTTTCATCCTTGCCTAAAATCCAAGGCTGGGTTTCATCGATATATTTGTTGCTCCTTCTAAGCAGGGTAAATATCTCGCCTATGGAATCCGAAACCTTCAGTTCATCCATTTTCTTTTCCACCTTGATAGGGGTCTCAAGGGCAAGCTTTATCAGCTCATCATCAATGGGCTCGGATGCCGTGGGAGCTTGAATTACTCCGTCAAAGTATTTATTGGTCATCGTTATTGTCCTGTTTACCAAGTTGCCTAAAATATTGGCCAAGTCGGAATTGATTCTTTCTATTATCAATTCATAAGTCAAGGTTCCGTCACTGGCAAAAGGCATTTCATGAAGGACAAAATACCTGATGGCATCCACTCCGAACAAGTCTACCAAATCATCGGCATAAATTACATTACCCTTTGATTTGCTCATCTTTCCTTCGCCCACCAAGAGCCAGGGATGACCGAAAACCTGCTTTGGAAGTTCAACCCCTAAAGCCATCAAAAGTATGGGCCAATAAATGGTGTGGAATCTTAAAATATCCTTGCCTATCAAATGTACGTCAGCCGGCCAGTATTTCTTGAAAAGGTCCCCGTGGCTGCCGTCAGGGTCATAGCCCAAAAATGTGATGTAGTTGCTCAGTGCGTCTATCCAAACATAAACCACATGGCCTTCATCAAAGGTAACGGGAATGCCCCAGTTGAAGGATGTTCTTGAAACGCACAAATCCTGCAGTCCCGGCTTGATAAAATTGTTGACCATTTCATTTTTCCTGGATTCCGGCTGGATGAATTTAGGATTTTCTTCAATGTGCTTCATCAGCCTGTCTGCATACTTGCTCATTTTAAAGAAGTAGGCCTCTTCTCTTGCCATATGAACTTCTCTTCCGCAGTCGGGACACTTGCCGTCAACCAATTGGCCGTCCGTAAAAAAGGCTTCATCGGGAGTACAATACCAGCCTTCGTAGTAGCCCTTGTAGATATCCCCCTGGTCGTAGAGCTTTTTGAATATTTTTTGAACGATTTTTACATGGTCAGGGTCTGTGGTCCTCACAAACTTATCATAGGTGGTGTTCATCAAATCCCATATCCTTTTAATTTCGGCTGCTACCTCATCGACAAATTCTTGAGGAGTTTTGCCTGCTTCCTCAGCTTTTTCCTGAATTTTCTGCCCGTGCTCATCCGTTCCCGTTTGAAAATACACGTCATATCCGTTTAATTTCTTGAATCTCACAATACTGTCTGCAAGGACTATTTCATATGTGTTTCCTATATGAGGCTTGCCTGACGTATATGCAATTGCTGTTGTCAAATAATATTTGCCTTTACTCATCCTATCCTCTCCTATCATTTTTTTAACTTCATCAATATGTCAATTGTGCTCAAGTGAGAATTCACGCAAAAATCGTGAATTCTATAAAAAACGCCTCTCAGCATAAGCTAAGAGGCGAATAACGCGTTACCACTCTTTTTTGCACATGCTTCACAGCATGTGCCTCATCAGGTTCAATCAAACCCTGTATTATAACGTATACCCTACGTCACACCCTACTAATGTTCAGGTATGAAGCTCCAAGGCCATGTTCGTTTTAAAATCAATCCCCGGCTTCCACCATGCTCCGGTTCTCTATATCATGATCGTAAAACTACTCTTCTTTTCATCGCTTTTGTTATTATGCATATTCATATGTTAAACTATACATAAATAACTTATTTTTGTCAACTAAAAAATAAATTTAATACATTTGACTATAGCAACGATTATTCCTATTATTATGGCAGGGATCAACAAGAGCCCTATTCCGAGCGGGATCAATGCCATGATAACAACAAAACCGATTATTGCCCCTATTAGGGTAAAAACCACCTTCAGGAGTACAACACCGACTTTTAAAGCTGCTATAATAAACACTATAAATATAAATAAACCGATTAATATATCCATTATCTAACCTCCGTTATTGACTTATATACGATTATACGAACCTTTCGCTATTATATCCTCATGCTTTATAATTATATGATATACGTAAATAGTTCAAAATCAATTAATGAAAAATTAAAAATTGATTAGAAAAACGGAGGATCCACACCCTTCGGGTTGTTTACTGCAATGGCACTTAACTATTCATAAAGTTTTCAATATCATTGACTGTTTTTATGATATCCTTTGACAGATTAATTATGCCGTTTTTTGTAACCCATACATCGTCTTCAATTCTTATGCCTATGCCCTCTTCCTTTATGTAGAGTCCCGGCTCAACGGTATATACATTGTTTTCCTGGATGGTTTTATCTCTTCTTCTCAAATCATGAACATCCAGCCCCAAGGGGTGACCGATGCCGTGATAATAATAATTTACAACCTCTGCATCGTCCTTGATTATATTCAGCATTTTTAATTCTTTGGCAAAGTAGGCCTTTACGGCATCGTTAACATCCGTTTCGGATGCCCCTACATGCATGGCATCAAGAGCAACTTCCTGGGCTTCCAGGACTACCTTGTAAATATCCTTCTGCCTGTCAGTAAATTTTCCGCTTACCGGGTATGTTCTCGTGATGTCGGAGGCATAGTTATTTGACAAGGCACCCAGGTCAAGGAGTATCATATCCCCCTCCTCCATCTTACGCTTAAGGTCAACATAATGGAGGATAACTGCATTAGAGCCCGAAGCCCCAATTGTAGCAAAGCTTGGTCTTGAGTTTCTAAGCATGAGCCGGTACTCAAAATGAGCCCTTGCCTGATATTCATACATGTCGGGCTTTAAATTCTTCATTACAAATTCCAGGGCTTCCTTGGTGTACCCGATGGCAGTTTTTATCTCTTCTACTTCCTCTTCCGACTTTGAACTTCTGAGTTCAATCATGATATCCAATGAGTTTTTGATGTTTACCGCCGGGAATTGAGTCCTCATCCAATGAGCAAGACTCCTGTAAGCATCGTAAGGCTCATCAGCTTCAGTGATATATGAAAAAATATATACATTATCAGGTCTGTCGGATGATGACAATTTGCCTGCGAATTTCGTGAGAAAATCATTCCTGTTTTCTATGTTTTTTATGCCGGATGCCTCTATTGCCTCTTCCTTCCTCATAAGTATACCGTACCATTTTTCAAAATGCTCGTCTACCGGGGGTATGTACAGGGTTTCTTCCGTCTTTCCGGCAATTTTGCTTATTGTTAAAACCATATCCTCCCTGTCTATTCCCGTAAGGTAAAAGAAATTCCTGTCTACTGAAAAGGGATGCTGCTGGTCGGCACTTTCTCTCGGTGCCTTGCCGGAAAAAAATACGGCCGTAGAATAATCATCCATTCTCTCTGCAAATTTTGTCCTGTTATTTATAAAAAATTCTGTTTTCATTAATTTCCTCCATTTAATATTATGCGCTGCCGCTCAGATGACAAGGGGACGGGGGTACTGTCATCAAATATCCAATGAGAACCGTCCCCGGTGGGCACAAGGCTTAGCCTTTCACTCCCAATTTTTTGCTCTTTCAACTGCCTTTTTCCAGCCGGCGTACAGCTTGTTTCTCTCATCTTCACTTATTGCAGGCATGAATTTTCTATTCATATTCCAATTTTGAATAACTTCACCCTTTGATTTCCAGAAACCTGTCGCAAGACCTGCTAGATATGCTGCTCCTAAGGCGGTGGTTTCTGTTATGTCGGGTCTCTCAATATTTACATTCAGTATGTCAGATTGGAATTGCATCAAAAAATTATTTGCAGATGCTCCTCCATCAACCTTTAATACCGTTAAATTGATTCCTGAATCCTCAATCATGGCGTCAATTACATCCCTTGTTTGATAGGCAATGGACTCAAGGGTTGCCCTGATTATATTATTTCTGCCTGCCCCCCTTGTCAAACCTAAAATCGCCCCTCTTGCATACATATCCCAATAAGGAGCCCCAAGTCCCGTAAAGGCCGGCACCACATAGACCCCCTTAGTATTTTCCACCTTGTTTGCAAAATATTCCGAATCAGCTGCATCATGAATTATTTTAAGCTCATCCCTGAGCCACTGTATTGCTGCTCCGGCCACAAATATTGACCCCTCTAAGGCATATTCCACCTTGCCGTTTAAGCCCCAGGCTATTGTGGTAAGGAGTCCCTTCTTGGATTCAATCAGCTTATCCCCGGTATTCATCAAGAGGAAGCATCCAGTTCCGTATGTATTCTTTGCCATTCCCTCCTGAAAACAAAGCTGTCCGAAAAGGGCAGCCTGCTGGTCCCCTGCAATTCCCGATATAGGAATTTCACCGCCGAAAATCCCCGTCTCCGTATTCCCGTATATTTCTGATGACTGTCTCACTTCCGGCAGGATTTCAGAAGGTATGTTCAATGCAGCAAGGAGCTTTTCATCCCATTTAAGTGTCTTAATATTATAAATCATGGTCCTTGAAGCATTGGAATAATCGGTTATGTGTATTTTTCCTCCCGTCAGATTCCATATTAGCCAGGTATCTACGGTTCCGAACAACACTTGTCCCTTTTCTGCCTTTTCCCTTACTCCTTCCACATTGTCCAAAATCCACTTTATTTTTGTTCCGGAAAAGTAAGCATCTATAACCAAGCCCGTATTTTCTTTGATATAGGACTCCATGCCAGATTTTTTAAGCTCATCGCATATATCCGAAGACTGCCTGCTCTGCCATACTATTGCATTATATACAGGCCTGCCCGTATTCTTATCCCAAAGAATCGTAGTTTCCCTTTGATTGGTTATTCCTATAGCGGCAATTTCTGAGACATCCACATCTTTAATGGCTTCCTTTGCTGCATTTATTTGAGTTTCCCATATTTCTAAGGGATTGTGCTCCACCCAGCCGGGAGCGGGATAAAATTGAGTGAATTCCTTTTGAGACATATTGATAATTCTGCCGTTTCTGTCAAAAAGTATGGCTCTTGAACTTGTGGTTCCCTGATCTAATGCAAGAACATATTTCTTTTCCATAACCTCTCCTCATACCCTTTTTTCAAGAGGAACATTACTCGCACTTCATTGAAGGAATATTCCCCTTCCTTAAAATCAATTATATACTTCTTCCCTCAAAAAAACAATAAAAAGGGGTTTTATCCCCTACATAACATCCTTTGTATAAAGACTCTCATTATTAGACGAGATTCTTCACATGCGTTTAAAATGCCCGGCCAGGCCTTACGACCACCAGTGACGGTCTTTCGGGGTACTTGATGACAGTACCCCCGTCCCCTTGTCATCCCCTTTAATCTTCCACTAATCTCTTTTCTCCCGTAATTTCCTGTATGGGTTTAATATCCTGAGTGACTTCCACAACTCCCAAATATTTGCCTTCTTCGTTTCTGACTGCGAAATATCTGATATAGACAAACTTGTCACCCATCTTAATCCAGAAATCTTCGTGGTCTTTTTTGCCTGACTTAAGGTCTTCCACGATTCCTTCCACTATATGGACGCTTGCCGGCGGGTGGCAGTTAGAAACCTTCCTGCCGATGATGGTCTTGGTCCTTGCAAAAATTCTTTCACTGCTTTGAGAGAAGTATTTTACGGTATCATCGCTTCCCACAAATGTTATGTCTAATGGGAGGGTGTTAAGCATATGTGTCAATTCTTCAATGTTAAATACTCCTGTTGGAAGGATTATGGCTCCCGGCTCCTTAGCTTCTTTCTTATACTCCTCTTTTGCTTCCTTATCGGGTTTCCACACAGGCACAAATTCTATGATATTTCCTATTTCGCTGCTGTCATCGGCAACCCTCTTCCATTCATCCTGGGTCATTTTGTCCAACAGCATGGGAACCATGATGTTTTCTTCCTTGTATATCATTTCATTAATTCTGTTTAACAAATCTTCCAAACCTTTTTTATGGTCCTGGGTAAATACCCCGTAGGATAAATCTGATTTAAGCATTTTCAAATCATCTCTTATTTCATCGTCCACACCCCACATAACCTTTGGAGGAGCGGTTATGCCGTATTTTTCCATGTAGGGGAACAAGAGATTTTCTTTTTTTGCATAATGAATGTCGATGACGGATAAGTCTTCCAAACCTTCAAGAATGCCTTCAAGAGCTTCCCTGCCGGTCTTTTCCATGTAAGGTTTGATTTTTTCCTCCATAATTTTTTCTAATTTCCTGTTTTCAAGAAACAAGACATTTACAGGATGGCCGGGAATTTTTGCCGGGTCTGTTTCTCTGTGAATTTCTTCAATGGACCCCTTAAATACTGCGGCATGAACGTCACAAAGCCTTTGCACTTCTGCAACAGGCAACCCCTCGTTAATTAATGCCTGCTCGGCCTCTGATATCTCCGTGGCCGAAACCCCGTCAAAGGCTTCTTGAAATTTTTGCTTTACCTCATCTACGGACTTGCCTTCGTGGAGTTCCTTGATAACTTCTTTGATAACATTTTTACGATACTCTCTGTTATTAATGTTTTCGCTCATATTCTCTCCCTCTCATTCTTTTATTTCATAACCCCTTTTTATGAATTCATTTTTAATGTCATCAATGTTGAAGCCTTTCATCTTAGCTCCTTTGGGAATTGTCATGTACCTTCCCATGGTGTTGAGCATATTTGGCTTGGTGATTTCTTTGAAGCCTATTTCTTCCATAATCTTTACAATTTCCTCATTATCCTTGCACAGATCATAGACTGTTTTTGTAAAATCAATCGTCGGCATACCAACCTCCTTAAATTTCAGCTTACTATCCTTATACCGCATTTCTTTTGTTTTAAACTTAATTCTTATTATAATGAATTATTCTAAAATAATCCATATTTCATTTGATCATGCGTATTTATTCCACTAAGTCATCCTGAGTGAAACGAAGGGGCTTATGAGATTCTTCACTGCGCTCAGAATGACACCCTGCGGGTTAATCATAACAATGACTCTTTTAGGGTTATCACAGAAAAGACACTTAGGTATAATCATAGTGTATTATTTATTACAAATATTGAATTAATTATTACAATTTAGGAATTTTATTGTTGATTCATTCGCAAGTATGTTATATTATTAACTTAAGTATAAATTTGGAGGGAACTATGAAAAGAATTGTATTTGTTTTGAGTTTGGTTTTAGTTTTGGTTTTATCATCTGTTACCGCTTTTGCTGATGAAATAGTAATTACCATTGATTCTGACAAAGTCGAATTTACCGAAGACTTAGGTTTCCCGTTTATCGATGAAAACAACAGAACACTGGTACCTTTCAGGGCTACCCTTGAGAAATTCGGTGCCCAGGTTGAATGGAACAATGAAGACAGGATTGCCATCGCTTCTAAGGGTGAAATTGTTGTTCAGGTTCCTATTGACAAAAACTACATACTGAAAAATGACGAAGAAGTTACCATTGACACCGCTGCAAGAATCGTAAATGGAAGAACCTACCTTCCCATCAGAGCCGTAATCGAAGCATTCGGAGCGGAAGTCCAATGGGATGCCGCATTGAATACTGTTGTAATAACAAGTGAGCCTGTGGATGCACGAGCCATATATTTTGCAGCAAGCGAAAAATCCTATGCCTGGGATAATTACGATATGGATGCAAAGATTAATATGTCCATGAATGTTCCCGATGCCGAAGGAAACGTCCAGCCCTTTGACATGGACATGAACATGTACATATCCCTCTTCATGAATCCCATGAAGGCTAAAATAAACGTATCCATGGCCATACCAGGAATGGAAAATCTGCCCGTACAGCCCATTATGAATATGTATATGACAGTCGATGAAGAAGCTATAACCCAATATATGGGCGTAGCTGATGAAACCGGAGAGCTGAAATGGATTAAACAGGCCATTAAAATCGATGAAAAACTGTCTGCTTTAATGAAAAACAATGAAGAAACAAGGCAGAAAAATAAAGAACTGATTGAAAAATATACGGAAGATGTTAAATACTTCGGTAAGTACACCCAGGACGGAAAAACATTTTTAAGGCTTCAATATGTGCTGTCAGGCGATATATACAAAGAAATGTTTGCTGATTTTTCGGAAGTGATGCCTGAGCCTGCAAGCGAAGAAGAAGCAATGGCCTATGAAATGATACAAAATATTGCAAATATGGATATCGGAGATTTAACATACATTATTTATATCGATGAAGAAACCGGTGAAATGGCAAAAATGGAGATAGATTTAGCGGAAATGGTAACATCCATGGTATCCGGCATGACGGAATCAATGGGCCTTCCTCCTGAAGTCATGGAGGTATTAAAGGGTCTGAAGGCCGATATGTCAATGGAATTCTTAAGTATCAACAGTGCGGAAGATTTTGAAATTCCGGAAGAAGCTTTAAATGCAACGGATATATCCGAAATGCTCAATGAATTGCAAGAAACTGAAACTGAAATCGAAATAGAAGTTGAAGTTGAAGAAGAAGAGGAACTGTAATCAACAGAAACTGAAAAAGTGCACCTGTGAGTGCACTTTTTTTGTCTCGATGAGATTCTTCGAGCTAAAGCTCTCAGAATGACAGTTTGTGAGTTATTCATAACAATGACACCCTGCGGGTTATCCATAGCAATGACATCCTGCGGGTTATCCATATCAATGGCACCCTGCAGGTTATCCATATCAATGGCAGTTTACAGATTGTTCATAACAATGCCGCTGATTGTCATCCTCTCAGCTCCCTCTCACACATGGTCTTTAACTTTTCAATAACTTCGTAATCTGCGGAGGCTTTACCGGACATGTCTGCTCTGATGAGCTCAAACATATCCTCAAGTCTTTCCTCCCCTACAGCTTCTATGAATCTTCTTATTCCTTTTTCCTTTATGACATTGGCGATTTCTTTTATGTAATGGTATCTAATCAGGGTTTTTACATCTGTGATAAAGTCTTCTTCATATCCTAATCTTTGGAGGATTTCTTCGCATTTTGCGGCCGACCTCACATGGTGGCCGTGGAAGTGGCCCTTCCCCTTTTCATCAAGGGTAAAGCAATCAGGCTTGCTGATATCATGGAGCAAGGCTGCCATCCTTAAGTTAAGCTTTGGCTTTATTCCATCAACCACTGCCAAGGTGTGGTCTAAAACATCCTTATCATGATAAGGGGTTTGCTGGTCAAAACCTTTGAGTCTTAATAGTTCGGGAATAATATTATTCATTTCACCTGTTTCAATTAATTTATGTATTCCTGACGAGGGTTTTTCGCTCAGCAATACCTCCTCTAAAATTTTTTTGTACATATTTCTCCTTTTATGAAACTTTTTCATTGATTTTTACGTCTATTTAATAATACGGCATGAAATCCTTCGTTTCACTCAGGATGACAACCGGTGTGCAGGACGGCTCTGCTTGAATTTGCACAGTCATAATTATATTACATTCAATCGTAAATGTAAAATATAATACTGTTTGTTTTTTATTCCGAATGGTGTATAATAATGCTATGATGTTCAGGAAGGTGATGGAATGAAAATCCTTAAAACTGTTTTAACTGCTCTTTTAGTCTTAACTTTGATTTTTACTGCTGATGTTTATGGTTTGTCCTATGAGGCAAGCAATCATTATGAGCTTAAAAATATTATCCTTGAGCAGATGAAGGAATATAATACGGAATTTAATATCAGATATACCGGCTCTTTGGACAACATAAAGGAAGTCTTGGAAGAAACGGTTAATAGCGATATTTATTTAAATTCCAATGTTTCACGGGTGGATTGGAATATTTCGGGCACCAAAACTCTATCCAATATAAAGGTAAAGGTTTCCTATATACTGACCAGGGAAGAAAGAATTGAAGCAGATAAGATTATTGACGATATTTTAAAAGAAATTGTAACACCTTACATGAATGACCATGAAAAGGTAAAAGCGGTCCATGATTATATAGTATTGAACGGCAAATACGACAAAAATTCAGTTTATTATTCTGATTATGACTTTCTTACAAAGGGTACCTCCGTTTGCAACGGATATGCCCTATTGACCTACAATATGCTGAACAAGCTTAATATTCCCGTCAGATTAGTGTCCGGCACCGCCGGAGGAGAAGCCCATCTATGGAATATGGTAAAGTTAGGGGACTATTGGTTCCACCTGGATGTAACCTGGAATGACCCGGTGCCTGACTGCGATTCGGTGTTCTATACATATTACATGCTGACGGAAAAGGAAATTTCTAAGGACCATACGATTGATGAGGGTTTAAATCTTCCTAAATCTACTATGAATTATTATGACTACCTCAAAGAATTATCCTATGAAAAACTCTTGGTCGAAACCGGCCTGGACATGTATGAAGAGGAGAATTTTGCAAGAGATGAAGGGGAATTAAAGAAGATACTGGCGCGAAAAATCATTAATCATCCCTTGATGGTAAGCGTGAGATTTGACAGGTCGATTACTCAGGACAGCATAATAAATGCCATGTCTCAATTATATAAGTATGATTGTATATCCGTAATCAACTACAGTGAAGTCGACAGTGACATTAAAGGGGAAGGAAAAATCTTAAATTTATTCATTACATATAATGAGACACCTGATGACATAGTCGCAGAATTCGGGAGAAAAGTTTACAACACCGCTTCCGAAGTAAAATATACCATCTATGCCCTTTACGGCAATAAGAAAGTTGACATTACAAAGGACGTATATATTTACCCCTATGATTCAAACAGGTTAACAGTAAATAAGGGAACCTTAAAATTCAAGGAGCCGGGAAACTATAATCTCTTGTTTGAATACCAGGGACTCCGCAAAAAGGTATCCGTAACGGGATTAAATGCGGAAGCATTTAACTATATTACGGACAAGAAGCCGGACAATTACGTCAATGTGAAGGTTTATGACCAATACATAGATTTCAGTTCAGTCAGCCAGTGGCCTATTATTGAAAACGGAAGGACAATGGTTCCCTTAAGGGCCGTGTTTGAAGTGTTGAACTGCAAGGTTAGGTGGGAGGAATCATCGAAGTCTGCGGTAGTGGAATACGGGACAACAAAAATAATCATACCTGCTAATTCAACCACCGCATATATCAACGGTAAGGCCAACTCCCTGGACGTTCCCGCAAAAATAGTAAATGACAGGGTTATGATACCCCTGAGATTTGTGAGTGAAGCTATTGAAAAAACCGTCATCTGGGATGATACAAACAAGACAGTACTGATTTATTAGGAGGGACCTTTATGCCTTTTGACGCGGGATATATTACCTTGATTGTTCCGGTTATGTTCATTCTGATAATGATAGCCCTGATAATATTATTCATTAAAGACAAAAGAGACAGGTAATCCTGTCTCTTATTTATTGTAGTCATTATTATACACGTACGTGTCATTGTTATGAATAACCCGAAGGGTGTCATTCTGAACGCAGTGAAGAATCTCATGAGATCCTTCGCATACGTTCAGGATGTTATTCTTCATTTTCTCAGTATTTCAACCGCTTTTTGGAGCTGGGTATCTGTTTCATAATATTCGTACCCGTAGCCTTCGGCGTCATCCGGCAGCTCTATTTCAACATCCGGCTCGATTCCTACCCCGTGGATGTTTATTCCCGCCGGTGTGAAGTACTCGGAAACCGTCATTTTGATTCCTTCGCCTTCATTTCCGAATCTTTGAACCTTTTGCACTATCCCCTTGCCGAATGTTCTGTTCCCTACCAAGACTGCCCTCTTGGTGTCCTTCATGGCCCCTGCCATGATTTCGGAAGCACTGGCACTGCCTTCGTTTATCAAAATTACAATCGGAATATCTTCATACTTTGCATCTGACTTGAAATATTCAATTTCTCCAGATTTTGTCTTGGTGTAGGTTACAATGCCCTCACCCAAAAATATATCAGATATTTCAACTGTGGAATTTATCATCCCTCCGGGATTATATCGCAAATCTATGACTAAACCCTTCACGCCTTTATTCTTTAAGGTCTTGTATGCCGTTTTGAAATCACTTGCCGTCTGCATGTCAAATGTGGTAACCCTGATATATCCTATATCATCTTCTAACATTGACGACTTAACAGTGTTAATTCTTATTTTTTCCCTTTTTATCTGTAAATCTGACATACTTTGGCTGCCATCCGGCAATACTCTTTGTATGGTCAGGGTTACGCTTGTTCCCGGCTCCCCTTTCATAACATTTACAGCCGCGTTAATTTGGTCCGCGGTGTATTCAACCCCGTTAATTCGAATAATTTTATCTCCTGTTTTAAGTCCTGCCTTTTCTGCAGGAGTATCCTCAATAGGTGAGACAATAACTATCCTGTTATCATCGCCGGCAGTTATGTAAACCCCGATACCCTCGTATGAGCCTTCCGTATCCTGCATCAAGGCGTCAAATTCTTCCTTGGTCATGAACTGTGTATATGGATCGCCCAAAGCCTTTAAGGTTCCCTGCAATGCTCCCTGAAGCATCACTTTTTCATCGGCTTCATACAAAAAATCCCTTTTCGCAATTTCCATTACCTTTTCTTGTTTTTTATACTTTTCATACATTTCTTTCAATTCTATGTATTCATCTTTTGACAAAAATACCTTCTGTCCTATTTCAACCAAAAACACATTTCCGATTGTCAAGGTAAGAAAAACGGCTAAAAGGGCAACCGCGACTATCGTAATAATGTATTTCTTCTTCGATACCATATACTCACTCCCGCTATTAAGATTAAGCTGAAATTAAACGCTTATATTTATTTATATGCTTTCAATATCAATTTATCCTATTAAAATAATAGGACCTTGCACACGTTTGTCATTATAACATATTTAGCTGTCAATTTATATAAAAATATTAACTCTCACAAATTTTTTACATCTAAAGCTTTGACTTAATCAGATTCCCCAATCTTTCAATTCCCATCCTAATCTTATCGGGAGGACTTGCACCGAAACTGAGCCTCATACAGTTGCTTCCCTTGCCCCCGCCTTCCGCAAAAAAGCCTTCTCCGGCAACAAATGCTACCTTTACATGAGGATTTGAGACGGATTCTTTTAATAATTCGGTTGTATTTATACCACCAGGCAATTCCACCCATGTAAATAATCCTCCGTCGGGGAAAGTTCTCTTGGTGCCTTGGGGGAAGAATTTGTCTATGCTTTCTATCATAGCATCCCTTCTCTCCCTGTGGATGTCGCACAAGAACTTGTGATGCTTGGGATAATAACCCCTCTTGAAAAACTCCGCACAGATTATCTGGGGCAAAAGTGAAGTATGGGAATTTGAAGCCGACTTTGCATCTGTCATTTTAGAAATGATGTCCTCATTTGCATACACATACCCGATCCTGCTTCCCGGAGAAAAAATCTTGGAAAAACTGTTGGCAAGAACAGTATGGCCTGTTTTGTCAAAAGCCTTAATTGGCAGGAGGTCTTCCCCGCTGTACCTGATATCCCGGTAGGGGTCATCCTCTAAAATTATTACATCATACTTGCTGCCTAAGTCTGCAATTTTTTGTCTTCTCTCCAAAGATAAGGTCCTTCCCGTAGGATTTTGGAAGGTTGGTATCACATACACAATTTTTGGATTGTATTTGATGATTTTTTCCTCCAACTCCTCTGTTATGATCCCGTCATCATCCATTTCAACGGCAACGCACTGAGCTTCAAACATGCTGAAGGTCTCAACCGAATGGACAAAGGTCGGAGACTCAACCAAGATTACATCCCCGGGCTCGATGAAAAGCTGGCACATTAAAGTCATAGCTTCCAAGCCCCCGCTGGTGATTAAAATATTATCGGGATTCGCCGTAACTCCTTTGGGAGCTAAGAGATCCTTCACGATCACTTCTCTTAAATCCTTAACCCCTGTTACGGGTCCGTAGGACAGTATTTCATAGCCCCTTCCCTCAACCCTCATAATCTGGTTGGTGATTTCCCTCACTTCATCAACCGGGAGGCACTCCTTTGCAATAGCCCCGCCCCCGAAAGAAATCACATCAGGATCATTCATGGCGCCGAATAAACCTTTTATAATATTAGCCGGCTCCTCCATAGTTTTCATTCTTTTTGCATATTTTGACATAAAATCCTCCTTATATTAACCATCCGGAATTGTACATGCCGTCATTAAAAACATTTATTAAATTATACCATTAAAAAGGACTTTAGCAAATAAAAGTTCAAAGAAACATTTTAGAGAAGATTTTGAGGTCTATATTAAAACATGGTAAATGCGACAAAAACCATCAATGTTAAATGCATTTATTACCCAAAACACGAAAAAAATTAAAAAAACATGGTTTTAATTTTAAATTCGGTGTATAATACATTAAGAGGTGATAAATGTGAATTACTTTCATAAGGAATACTATAAATTAACTCATTTAACAGAAAGAAAAAGAAAAGCTAAAGAGCGTATGCAGTATGACAGCACGATAATTACAAATCTTGAAATAAAACCTATTAATCAGTCCGATAGTTTTAAGTTATTTTATGTGCCAACCAACAGGACTATTGATATAATTGCTGATATTTCTAAACTTGATGTTAAACTTGACAGCTTATATAATAAACTACCTGAAATAGCACAAAATAATTTTTTTATTGATATGCTTAGCTCAGAACTTCAAAGCACCAATGAATTGGAAGGTGTCAGAAGTTCTAAAGAAGAACTTGTACGAACTACAAGAAAATTGTTTGATAAGGAAAAAGACTTAAAAGCAAGATTTATTAATGTCATTAAATCATATTTGGAATTAAAGAACGGGAATCTTAAACCACCTGTAGATTCAAAAGACTGTAGAAGAATATATGACGAAATTACCTCTGATGGTATTGAAAAATCTGATCACCCCGATGGTAAATATTACAGAAAAAACATAACATATATCTTTAAGGATACAAAAGAAATTCATCGCGGTATTAGTCAAGGAGATAAAACCGAAGAACTGATTATTGAAAAAATGAACGATTTATTCCGTTTTATGGATAAGTCAAACGATAGTATCAATATATTAATTAAGATTGCCATTTCTCATTATTATTTTGGCTATATACACCCATTTTATGATGGGAATGGAAGAACAGGAAGATTTATCAGCAGCATATACTTAAAAGACAATTATTCCTGGTTAACAGCAATGTCCTTATCTCAAGGATGTATTAAAGAGAGAAACAAATACCTAAAGATATTTGATATTACAAACCAGATATCATCTCAAGGAGAAGTTAATTATTTTGTTGATGAATTCCTTTCTATTATTAAACGGGGACAAGAAGATATAATCGAAAGATTAGTCCAAAAGAGTGATTTGTTAAGTATTATACTGAAAAAGATAGAATCTGATGATTCACTTTTAAATGCAGATGAAAAGGAAATTATGAATATTATGTCTCAAGAATATCATTTTAACCCTTTTAGCACCGGTATAGGGGTAAAAGAACTGCAAAGCAAATTTAACTATAAACCTGAAACAATACGCAATAAGTTAAAGACCTTATGCGAAAGAGGATTAATAGAAAAAGTGAGCGGTAAACCTGTAAAATATGTGATTTCAAAATCATACTTGGAAAGTTAGCAAGAGATAAAACAAACCACCGATGCGACGGGAACCCCCGTTGTGTCGGTTTTATTTTAGCAGATATGCCGGATTATCACGAATGATTATTGAAAAATTTTTTAAAATGTTCGCTAAAAATATTGACTTGAAAAAAATCATGTGTTAAGATTATTACGCTTTTTTAAGAGTAAAATATGAATACTCAGACACTTTTTAAGGAGGAATTATTATGCCGGCATACGTGGTTATAGGAGCTCAATGGGGAGATGAAGGCAAGGGTAAAATGACTGATTTTTTTGCTGAAAAGGCAGACATAGTCGTAAGGTTTCAAGGAGGAAACAATGCCGGTCACACGGTAGAAGTCGGTGATTATCAATACAAACTTCACCTGATACCTTCGGGAATCCTGTATGAAGATAAATTAAACGTTTTGGGCAACGGGGTTGTGATAGATCCAAAAGCATTTTTTGAAGAAATTAATTGCCTGGAAGGAATGGGGATAAAAGTTACCCCTGAAAAACTGATAGTGAGTGACCGGGCTCATGTAGTGATGCCCTATCACAAGCTTCTTGACAGCTTAAAGGAAAGTTCAAGAGGAAATAAAGACATAGGGACTACCCAAAAAGGCATAGGGCCCTGCTATACGGATAAGATTGAAAGAGGCGGCATAAGGATTTGCGACTTGTTAAACCCTCAAGTGTTCAAGGAAAAATTAGAGGAAAATATAAAGAACAAAAATGAAATACTGACAGATATATATAATGAAGACACTTTAAACTTTGATAAAATATACACCGAGTACACGGAGTATGCCGACAAATTGACTCCTTTTGTTCAAGATACATCAGTAAGGATATTCGATGAATTGAAAGCCGGCAAGAGGGTTTTGTTTGAAGGAGCCCAGGGAATGCTTCTTGATATAGATTACGGTACTTATCCCTACGTAACTTCTTCAAACACAGTTGCCGGCGGAGTATGCACGGGTAGCGGAATAGGACCAGGATTAATAGATGGAGCCATAGGGGTTGCCAAGGCATATACCACAAGAGTCGGAAAAGGACCCTTCCCCACAGAGCTTAATGATGCTACCGGCGAATGGATAAGGGAAAAGGGCTTTGAGTATGGTGTTACAACCGGCAGGGCAAGACGGTGCGGCTGGCTTGACCTTGTCATTATAAAAACTGCGGCCAGGGTTTCCGGTCTCACGGATTTAGCAATCACCAAGATAGATACTTTGGCCGGATTGGATAAAATCAAGGTATGTGTGGGATATAAGTTTAATGACAAGGTATTAGACTATTTTCCCGCAAGTTTGGCAGACTTGGAAAAGTGCCAACCCATCTATGAAGAATTCGAGGGATGGGGCGAAGAAGTTGCAAGGGCGAGAAGTTATGACCAGCTGCCCTTAAATGTTAAAAAATACTTGAAAAGAATCGAAGAATTAGCCGGCGTAAGAATTTCAACAGTGTCAGTCGGACCAAAGAGAGACCAGACCATAGTGGTTAATGAAATATTCCGGTAATTAAGGGAGGAAGAATGAAAGATTCATACGATACACCCCTAAACACCAGGTATGCTTCAAAAGAAATGTCCTACTTGTTTTCCCCTGACATGAAGAACAAAACCTGGAGAAGGCTTTGGCTGGCCCTTGCGGAAAGCCAAAAAGAGCTTGACTTGAATATCACGGATGAACAGCTTGAAGAATTAAGAGCTAATATTGACAATATAAATTATGAGCTTGCAGAGGAAAGGGAAAAGAAAGTAAGGCATGATGTCATGAGCCATGTCTATGCTTACGGTGTCCAGTGCCCAAAGGCAAAGAGCATCATACACCTGGGAGCAACAAGCGCTTATGTTGGAGACAATACTGACCTTATCATAATGAAGGAAGGTCTGCTTATCATCCGGAAGAAAATAATAGGCGCAATAAGAGAATTGACTAAATTTGCCTTGAAATACAAGAGTCTTCCCACTTTAAGTTTTACCCATTTTCAACCGGCACAATTAACTACGGTTGGAAAAAGGGCAACTTTATGGATTCAGGATTTGGTTATGGATCTGGAGCAGCTTAATTATGTGATAGATACATTGAAATTCAGGGGAGTAAAAGGTACGACGGGAACTCAGGCAAGCTTCATGGAGCTCTTCGACAATGATGAAGAAAAAGTAAAAAAATTAGATAAAATGGTCACTGAGAAAATGGGCTTTAAGGAGTCTTTTAAGGTAACTGGCCAGACATATCCGAGAAAAACAGATTCAATAGTAATCAACACCTTGTCCGAAATAGCCCAAAGCGCCTACAAATTCAGCAACGATTTAAGGCTCCTCCAAGGACTGAAGGAAATAGAAGAGCCCTTCGAGGAAAATCAAATAGGGTCTTCAGCTATGGCCTACAAGAGAAATCCCATGAGGGCAGAGAGGATGGGAGCCCTGGCCAGGTTCGTGATCATCAATTCATTAAACCCTGCCATTACGGCGTCCACCCAATGGTTTGAAAGAACCCTGGATGATTCGGCAAACAGGAGACTTGCCATACCGGAGGCTTTTCTGGCATTGGATGGGGTATTGAATCTATACATTAATGTAGCAAGTAATCTTGTTGTTTATGAAAAAGTGATAGAGTCCCATGTCAATAATGAACTTCCCTTCATGGCAACGGAGAATATCTTGATGGCAGCTGTAAAAAAAGGCAAGGACAGGCAGGAACTGCATGAAAGAATAAGAATTCACTCCATGGAGGCAGCCAAAAGGGTAAAAGAAATGGGGCTTGAAAATGACCTTATAGACAGGATAGCGGCTGATGAAACCTTTGGCATGACTAAAGAAGAAATCTCTTCCATCTTTGATGCCAAAAACTTTACAGGGCGGGCAGAAGGCCAGGTCGAAGACTTTATCAATGAAGTTGTAAAGAATATATTAGACAAAAACAAGGACCTGCCAGGTGTGAACGTTGATATAGAGGTTTAGGCATAGTATAAATTATATTGTCATTGCTGTGAATACTGCATTTATTGTCATTCATTAAAGCTTTGATTTCTCACGTTTTTGACAAATCCCCATTAAGTCATCCTAAGTGAAAGCGAAGGATTTCATCATTATTTAAAACATGAAATTTTTTGGTCTTCGCTTTCAAAATAACTATGTATTATTTACAGCATAACAAAAATATATTTTTCATAAGCTATTGAATTTTTTATCCTTTTGTAGTAAAATTCAAAGGTAGCTCAATACGGACCATTAGCTCAGTGGATAGAGTGCTAGACTTCGAATCTAGGCGTCGGGGGTTCGAGTCCCTCATGGTCCATAAATTTTAATAAATTAAAACAAATGAGATGAGTTTTTTAAATTCATCTCATTTTTGTCTTCTTCGAAAAATACTAGGTTATTTAAGTAAAACATTTATATTGATTTATAACCTATAAGATTATTCTCATTGCTTGAGGATAACATATTGATGCTTATTTGTGAATATGCAATATTTGCTTGTTTCCTTTAAGGATATCATTATAAATACTCTTTACAATATAATTATCTTGGGAGTTCTTTATCGGTTTTACCTTATCTATACTGTATAGGCCTGATGCCCTTAATGCCCTTGTTTCCTTAGTTATAGTCCTTGGCACAGGTTGACCTCCGCCGGCAATACAACCGCCGGTACAAGCCATTACTTCCACTAAATCATAATGTCTTTCGCCGCTTTTGATTTGTTTTATTAAAGTGTCTGCCTCTTTTAATCCATGTACAACTGCTATTTTGATAACCTTGCCGTCAACTTCAACAGTTGCTTCCTTAACTGATTCCAAACCTCTTACATTGTTAAATATTATTTCAGAGTCTTCCTTGCCAAACTTATCAACTAATAGTCTTCTTAAAACCGCTTCTGTTACCCCTCCTGTAGTTCCAAATATTATACCTGCTCCCGAAGCTACGCCAAAGGGCATGTCTAATGATTCTTCCTCAATTGTATCAAAGTTGACGCCTATTTCTTTTATCATTATGGCAAGTTCCTGAGTAGTTAAAACTACATCCACTTCTCTTATTCCGTCATGACTAAATTCCTCCCTCGCAGCTTCGGCCTTTTTAGCAGTACATGGCATAACCGAAACAATGAATGTTTTTTTGCCATCTTCCTGGTCTTTTTTATTATAGACTTCCCGTGCGACTGCACCAAACATCTGCTGGGGAGATTTGCATGTGGATATATTTTTTGTTAATTCGGGGTACTTATTCTCGACATATTTAACCCATGCAGGACAACAGGATGTAAAAAGAGGCAGGTTTTCATTTTTTGAAAATCTATCCATAAATTCATCACTTTCTTCTATAACCGTCAAATCCGCACTTAATGCAGTATCGTATACCTCATCAACTCCTATTCTTCTTAGAATTGAAGCAATTTTTCCTATAGTTACTTGGCCCGGCCTCAGTCCGAATTCTTCCCCAAGGGCAACTCTTACTGCAGGTGCAATTTGAGCAATAACTCTAATGTTCTTATCATAAATTGCATCCCATACTTTTTGTGTTTCGTTTTTTATGGTTATTGCTGCTGTAGGGCATACTATTCTACATTGCCCGCAATTTACACAATTAGTTTCATTAAGGTTTTTACCAAAGGCAGGTTTTACTTTGACTTCTGTTCCTCTATGTGAAAACCCAAGAACTCCAACTCCTTGTATTTCTTCACAAACCATTACACAATCGCCGCATTTTATGCATTTATTGGGATTTCTGATTATGCTTGGGCTTGAATAGTCAACTTCTTGCTCCTCTATTAACTGATTAAATCTCATTTTGTTTATACCATATCTTCTGGCGAGAGACTGTAGTTGACATTTTCCTGTTCTCTCACAGGCTGTACAATCTCTTTCATGGTTTGACAATAAAAGCTCTAAAATCATTTTTCTGTATTTTCTTATTCGAGGAGAATTTGTATAAATCTCCATTCCATTACATGGGACTTCCGAGCACGATGCAATTATTTTACCATCAGATGTTTCTACTGAGCACATTCTACATGCACCGTAAATACTTAATTCTGAGTGATAGCAAAAAGTAGGCAAATCAATGTTATTATCTCTAATTAAGCTTAGAATGTTTTTTTGGTTGTCAAAATACACTTTTTTTCCATCTATTATCATACTTCCACTCATATCTATACCTCCTGGATTGCTTTAAACGGACAAGCTTCAATACAAGCGCCGCATTTTATACATTTATTTTGATCTATAATATAAGGCTCTTTAATTCTTCCGGATATTGCTTCCACGGGACAGATTCTCGCACACTTGCTACATCCCCTGCATATATCAGGGTCAATGACAATTGAAGCTAATCCCTTGCAGACTTTAGCAGGACACACTTTGTCAACAACATGTGCAAGATATTCATCATAAAAATACTCTAATGTACTTAATACCGGATTAGGAGCAGTTTTGCCTAACCCACATAAGGCGGTATTTTTAACTGTATCAGCAACTTCATATAGAAGATTTAAATCCTCCATCTCTCCTTTGCCTTCAGTGATTTTCTCCAAAATATCAAGCATTCTCTTAGTACCTTCCCTGCAAGGTATGCATTTGCCACAGCTTTCCCTTTGAGTAAAGCTCATGAAAAACCTCGCGACTTCCACCATACATGTATCTTCATCCATTACCACCATGCCGCCGGAGCCAATCATGGCCCCCACTGATGCAAGGGAGTCAAAACTAAGAGGGAGCTTTAAATGGTTTTCATCATAAATTAAGCATCCTCCCGAAGGTCCTCCTATTTGAACAGCTTTGAATTGTTTGCCTTTTTGTATTCCACCACCTATATCAAATATAATTTCTTCTAATGTTGTTCCCATTGGAACTTCTATCAAACCTGTATTAACAACATTTCCCGTAAGAGCAAATACTTTTGTTCCTGAATTATTTTCAATGCCATATTTTCTATATTCATCAGCTCCATTTAAAAGTATTATAGGAACATTTGCAAATGTTTCAACATTATTTAATACCGTAGGACATTCAAATAATCCTTTTTCAACTGTACGAGGAGGCTTAACCCGAGGCATCCCTCTCTCTCCTTCTATTGAAGCAGTTAATGCACTTCCTTCACCGCATACAAAGGCTCCGGCTCCCTGAAAAATTTGAATATTAAAGCTAAATCCTGAGTTTAAAATATTATCACCTAAGAGTCCATATTCCATAGCTTGGTCAATAGCATTTTGTAATCTATTAACTGCCATGGGGTATTCAGCTCTTACATAGATATATCCGGTGTCAGCTTTTGTTGCAATTCCGCTTATAAGCATACCTTCAATAACTTTGTGAGGATCACCTTCCATGATGCTTCTATCCATAAATGCACCTGGATCGCCTTCATCACCGTTACAAACTACATATCTGACAGGATTCTCTTGGGCCAAAACCTGACTCCATTTTCTACCGACAGGATATCCTCCGCCACCTCTGCCTCTTAATCCGGAATCTGTTATTAGCTTACATATATCCATAGGTGCCATCTTAAGTGCCTTAGCAGCTGCTTTGTATCCACCGTTACCTATATACTCCTGTATACTTTCGGCATCAATATGGCCGCAATTATGAAGAACAAGTCTGGTTTGCTTTTTATAAAAAGGAATTTCCTCCTGAGTTTTATACACTTCTCCGTTCGTTTGATACATTAATCTCTCTATAGGTTTCCCTTCTTTTAATGTTTTGAATACAATTTCTTCGCAATCTTCTAATTTAACATGTAAATATAAGTAATTGCTCGGTTCGATTCGCACTAAGGGGCCTGCTTCACAAAAACCGTGACATCCGCTTTTTTTTACACCAATTCCTTCTTCTTCCTTAGTTAAATCTACGTCAACCAAAAGTCCGTTTTCTTTTACTAAAGCTTTGATTTTCTCGTAGATTGCCAAAGAACCGCCTGCAACACAGCCTGTTCCCGCACATACAAGTACTTTCTTTCTTTGCTTGTCCAAAGATTTTTTATATAAGTATTCTAATGATAATAAGTCATCGTAATTTTTTATCATTCTATCGCCTCCTTCTTAATGTTTTGAAGAAGTTCAACAACTGCTTCAGGTGTCACCTTAGGATAAACAACATCATTAATCGTAATAACCGGTGCTAATCCGCAAGCACCTAAACATGATACTGTTTCTACCGTAAATAACAAGTCATCGGTAGTAATTTTCTTATCGCTTAAATTTAACTCCTTATGGATTTCCTTTAGTATGGGAATAGAATCTCTGACATGACATGCGGTTCCATCACATATTCTAATGATGTTTTTCCCCTTTTTTTCTAATGAAAAGTTTTCATAAAAGGTAGCAATACCATAAATCTTTGAATGGCTGATATCTAAAGTATCAGCTATATAAACCAATGCTTCTTCAGGCAAATAATTGTACTCTTTTTGAACTTCCTGAATAATACTGATAATTTTTTTGCTATCATTATTATGCCGTGAAATTATTTCGTTAATCCTTTCCTTATAATCTGCCTTGCACATTTTCTACACTTCCTTTCCTTTGTGTCAGTTTTATAGTCTTGTTAATAATATAACAACCTGTAGATTAAAAGCAAGCTATTCTTTGATAAATGAACAATTCTTAACAATAAAACGTTTCCTATTATGTAAATATGCCATATTTTACTTAAGTTGCTACAAAACATACGGACCTTTGAATGCATTGTCACTCAAAGGTCCGTTAAGAAGTCATGATATATTGTATTTCTTCAGTTTTCTTAAGACAGTACTGTGGTCTACCCCTATGGCTTCACCCATTTCCCTTGAGCTTGAGAATAGTTTGCTGGCGTTGTGAAGGTATCTTTTTTCAGCCTGCTCCATATAATCCTTCAGTTTATATTTCATTATGTTTTCGCTGTCCTGCATGTTGTCTTCAGGAATTTCAAAGGTATCCCCCTGACTTAAAATAACAATTTTTTCAATGGTATTTCTGAGTTCCCTTACGTTTCCGGGCCAATCATATTCTTGCAGTTGAATCAAGGTGTCCACTTCGATATTCTTATATACTTCATATTTACTTGTATAGTATTTAAGAAAGTGGGTGGCTAAAGGTATAATGTCTGCTTGTCTTTCCCTCAAGGGGGGGATATTTATAAAAACTACTCCCAATCGATAATATAAGTCTTCCCTGAATTTGTTTTCTTTGATTAAATCTTTTACATTCCGGTTGGTTGCAGAAATTATCCTGATATCTATGGGGATTTCTTCGGCGCTGCCTATGGGTGTGTATACATTGTTCTCTAAGACACGTAAGAGCTTCACCTGCAGGTGGAGGGGTAATTCACATATTTCATCTAAAAACAAGGTCCCCTTTTGTGCGTAATGAAGGATTCCCTTCTTTCCTTCCTTCAATCCTCCCGTAAAGCTGCCGGGTGTATAGCCGAACAATTCCGATTCCATCAGCTCTTTTGGGATGGCTCCGCAGTTAAGGGTAATGAACCTTTCGTTTTTTCTGTTGCTGTTTTTGTGAATATAGTTGGCTATAACATCCTTTCCCACACCGGTTTCGCCTAATATCATGACGCTGACGCTTGTCCTGCTCACTAATTTGGCCAAATCCATAACACGCATCATTTCAGGCGAATTAACAATTATTCCTTCATCTCCTACATATGTTTTTTCCTCTGAATAAGATGAAAAATTATTATTCACTTCCGCTAATTTTTTATTGATGTTTACATAACTTGATATATCCCTGACATTGGTCACTACATACTTTAAGCTGCCATCCTCATCAAATATGGGTTTTGAAACTGCTATTATTTCCACTCCGTTTTTGGTACTGTGAACCTGGGTATAAGTCCTTTTATATTTAATGCAGGACAGGCATGATGATTTGTCAAAAATGCCCTTTTTTTCGTATTCCCCTATGTTGTGTCCCAAAATACTATCATCCAATTTTGTCATTTTGTAATAGCTTTCGGAAGCATACAAAATCACTCCCTTGGAATCACTAATCATGAAACCGTCGTTGCTTTTGTTTAAGCATTTAACAATATCATTTGCGCTTATTAATTCCTTTTTCATCTTGCCTCCCTTTTGCAGTCACATTATATTGAATCAATAATTAAAACAATACTCTATAACTGTATCATATCACAAGGGCCTGAGATTGTCAAATTATTAACTAACTATTTTTACTTCTTCTAAAAATATTTTCCTAAATTTAAAATAAACTCAGGAATTATCAAAGATAAGATATGACATTCCTGAGCTGATTTACAAGCTAAAGATTTTCTGCGAAACTTTGGAGTCTTGTATTGATTTGCTCAAAACTTTTGGCTTGTTGGTCAATTTCTATGACCTGTAAGGGTATATTTTCTTTTTTCATCCTGTCCATAATTACAGGAACATCATACTCTTCAGGGTCACAGAATTTCATCAGGGCGATGACAAGGCCGTCAGCCTTATAGTGGTTTACCAAATCCACCAAATATTGAATCCGCTCTTTGTATGGGTCGAAGGCCAGTGAGCAGGCGCTGTGGTTTGTCCATCTCTTAGCCAAGCTGTTGAGGGGGCTTCCCGAGAAAGGAGCATCTGTTCTGAATTGTCTGGATTCATGAGCTAAATCATCACCCACAATGTCCATACCGTATTTTTCAAAATAATCAATAACCCCGTCCGGTTCCAACATTATTCCTGTAACTACAATTCGTTTGTTTTTACTCTTATTTGGCGGCAGCAACCTAAGCTTTTTGTTTAATTCCCTGATGTATTCCAAATAATCCTTTTTATCCATAAAATATGATGCTTTTATTATTTTATGGCGGATTAGGGGTGTGATTATATCTGTGCGATTTGATGCAATTTCTACGAACCTTCTCATTTCCGCACGGTAATCATTGTATAGAACAATGCTGTCTTGAAGTGCTTCTTCTGTTATTGTTATACCTAATATCTCTTCTAACCTGCTCTTAATATATTTATACTCGCTTTCCAAGAATCCTTCCGCACTCTTTGCTTCCCTGTTTTGGGGGAATACAAAGGGAATTGCTTCACAGGTTCCCTTCCACTTCTGGCCGAAGCATTTTAAGGTATCACAAACCGCCGGAATTAGAACAGCCTTTAAAAGGTCATAGGTTCCTCTTGTTTCATACTCCATTATGGACTGCATAATTGAGCATGCAAATGCCGGAAGATATGTTCTTGCCTTTGTTAATTCAACCTGGCCTCCCCAAATCCCTACCGGTATACAGTTTGCCGCATAGATTATTTCTTCGGGTGCATAGGGTGCTACCCAACCGACAGCTTCTTTATTGTTTTTTTCACATGATTCTTTTATTGTTTTTTCCGGAGAATCCGCTGATTTAACTAAATAATCAATTATATTATTTATATCCATTATCTCACCTTCCTGTGTTTTAGCTTCTGTTACCGGGACCTTTGTTCAATCATTTCAACCAGGGCTTCTATTCTTGTTTCGTACTGGGCTTTTGAATAGTTTCTCGGGTCTGCCTGGTCTCCGTCAAATGTAGTTATGGGAATATTCAAGCTTTCTTCCAGGTCTTTTCCTATTTCATATTGGAGAAAATCGCACATTTTACAGCTGCGGTTCAAATGCATGATAACACCGTTGCATTTTGTTTCTTTTATGATATCCTTCCTCAAATCTGTCTGCCCCTTTAAGGATAAATTGTTTCCCATGCCGGTATAAACTTTCGCCATTTCATACAAGTTGCCGGGTGTATATTCCAAGGCCCAGGCCGACGGGTATGTGGAGCCTGTCATATTTGCCCCCTTGTTTTTAAGAACCTTATAAGTATGTGATAAATAGGGCCAGCAGGCAATTCCGTCCCACATAATTCTGTGCTTTTCTTCTACTCCCTTCAAGCCTCCTTCTCCATTAGCTATTTTTTCTTCTAATTCTGCCTTTAACTTTTTGAAGGTAATCCCGCATTCCTTTTTGCCCCTCATGCAAACTATCAGGGCCATGTAATTAAACATGTCAAACCCGCTCAAGGGTGACGGTACCGCAGAGCAAAGGCTTGTTGCTTCATACCAGGCAGTCGCATTGTCTGAAGCTATCTTCATAACTTCCTGGAATTTATCCATATCAAAAGGTTTGTTGCAGATTAATTCCAATTGGTGGATTAAATCATACAATTGTGCTTCTACATACTTTATATTTTCTTCCGTAACTTCATCGCCGTGGTTATATGGCACATCTACTATCAACAGGGGTATATTTAACTCATAAGCTATGTTTTCATACCATTTGAGCAAGGTTTCGCAGATGTTGTTGCAGAGCAGTACCAAGTCCGGCAGCGGGAACTCAATTTCATCCAATTCCTTCTTTAGGTCCATGTAGCCTAAGTTGATTCTTGCATAACCGCAAATGTCGTTGGCATATCCCTTTCTTTCCGCATGCTCAAGGAATTCGGGAGCAAGCTTTTTTGCAGCTAAAACCGCAGCGTAGTTTTCCGGATATATGGTGCAAATCCCCATTGTTTCGGTAAACTCACAGGGAGCTATGGAGCTGGACCAGCATACCAATTCTCCGTTTGCTTTAGCCTTTCTGGCATCTTCCATGTTTTTTTCAACCAATATGCCAAGCATTTCCTTTGAAGTCATGTTTTCGTTTATAATACTCATTTTATCCCCTCTCTTCTTCAGCCTCATAAGCATATATGGCAGCTCCTATTGCGCCTATGAGCTGTGGTTTTTCGGCAACATAAATTTTTTTGTTTAAAGCCCTTTCCAAGGCACGAATAACACCTTTGTTTTGTGCTACTCCTCCCGTTAAAGTAAAGTCTTCCTCCATATTAGTTTTGTATAAGAGGGCAAGGGCCCTGGTGACAATGGAATTATGAATTCCGCGGCTTATGTCTTCTATCCTGGTTTCTTGCGACAAGAGAGATATAACTTCGGATTCCGCGAAGACAGTGCAGGTGCTGCTGACAGTTACAGGGTTTTTTGCTTTTTCATCCAATTTTTCAAGTTCATCTATCTTTACTCCCAAAATACGGGCCATTACTTCAAGGAACCTGCCCGTTCCCGCCGCGCACTTGTCATTCATGTAAAAATTCAGTACCTTGCCTGATTCATTAATGGATATGGCTTTCACGTCTTGTCCTCCGATATCCAAAACCGTTCTCGCATTTTTTAATTCATAGTTAACTCCCTTGGCATGGCAGCTGATTTCGCTGATTTGCTTGTCGGCAAATTTTAATGAATTCCTGCCATAGCCGGTGGCAACGGCAGCTTTTATGTCTCCAAAGGATAATCCCGTACCTGCAAATACGTTATCTATGGCTGTTTTAGGCCCTGATGTTCCTGTTCCCATCTGAACCACGCTGGTTCTTATTATTTCTTTGTTATGATTTATAATCACAGCCTTTGAGGATGCAGAACCGACATCGACACCCAAATAATACCTGTCTTTCATATTAAGTCTCCTAAAACTTCCTTAGCCTTTCTTTTTATTAGTTTATAATCAATCTTCCCAATGCTGTTTAAAGGAATTTCATTTAAATGAACAATACATTTCGGTACCTTATAGTTTGCAAGCTTCTGACCGACAAAACTTTTCAACTTGCCGGTATCCATTTCTTTTCCGCCTTCAGTTTTTATAAATGCCACTATTTCTTCCTGAAAGGCACTGTCGACTTCAACCCCGACAACAAGAGCTTCCCTGATATCTTCGCTGTATTTTTTAATTACGCATTCTATTTCGGCAGGTGAGATGTTTTCGCCGTTTCTTATGATGATGTTATTTATCCTGTCGACGAAATATAAATATCCATTCTCATCACAATAACCGCAGTCATCAGTCTTGAGCCACCCGTCTTCGGTAAACTTTTTTTTGTTTTCTTCCGGCGAATTATAATAACCCTTCATACAGCAGAATCCCCTGCATTGGATTTCACCCCTGACATAGGGCGGGCATACGGATTTGTTTTTCTCATCCCAAATTCTTACTTCTATATGGGGGAGGGTCTTGCCTAAGGTTTTTGACCTTATGTCTATATCATCTTCATGGTTTGTCAATGTAATTAAAGGAGAAGTTTCCGTCTGCCCATAGCCTATCTGCAGGTGTGTTCCGGGTAGTTTGGAGGCTAACTCTAAGTATTTTTCGCTGGTCATGCCTGAACCTGCAACAATCCCGGACTTCCATGAGGAAATATTATACTTCCCGAAATAAGGGTCCTTAACTAAAAGAAACAACATGGAAGGCACTACGTTAAAAACGGTGATCTTGTATTTTTCTATATATTTCATTGCTCTTTCGGAATTGAACTTTCTCATTATCAGGGAAGGCATTCCCACCATTAATCCGATTAAGACTCCGCATGTCAAACCTGAGCAATGAAATATGGGCATAGAAATAAGCATGGAATCTTCCTTTGTGAATTTCATCCTTTCCGATATTATCATTGCATCATTCAGCAAATTGTAATGGGATAGCAAAACGCCTTTTGCCATGTGGGTGGTTCCGGATGTAAACAATATAAAGGCAGTATCTTCGCTCTCAATGGCTTCTTTGGCTTTTTTCAGCTTGTCTGTGGATTCACGGGTCTGAAGCTTCTTGCAAGCATACTCGTTTTTTGCTTCTTCGAATAAGTTTTTCAAGTTGTCAAAAGATTTAAGTTTAGGCAGCTTGTTATGGTTTCTTTCTATTATGTCTCGATAATCTATTGAACCTGTCGATTCGCCGTAAAGCAAGTATTCTGTATGTGAATTGGTCAAAAGACTTCTGATTTCCAAATCCTTATAGGAGTAGTTAAAAAGTGTTGCAATTGCACCGGTTTTAATAACTGCAAAGATGGTTAAAACCTGCTCTATGGAATTAATGCTCCAAATACCGACATGCATGCCCTTTCTTATATCATTATTAATCAGCTTTATTGCCATAATGTCCGTTATTTCATCAACTTCCCTCCAGGTATAGCTTATATCCTCAAAAATATAAGCTATACCCTGAGGGTATCTTTGTGAGTTCATTTTTAGGACATCTGCAAGAGTAACATTAAGTAAACTCATAACAAACCCCTTCCTGCTAATTTCGATGGTTATTTTTCAAGATCCGCATGAATGTGTTTTTCAATTATGATGCCTTCCTCTTTAAACTTTTCGATTTGGTCCTTATCGTAGCCTAAATCAGTTAAAATTTCAGTGCTCTGCTCCCCTAAGAAAGGCGCTCTTTTTCTCTTTGGAAGGGTTACCCCGCCAAACTTGGCCGGTGTGGCGCTTTCCAAAAATCTTTCGCCGTTGGGCTGGGTGAATTCAGTGAAATATAAGTTTTCTTTTGCCTGGACAGAATCAAGAACTTCTCTAACATTGGCAATTATTGAATGAGGAATATCATTTTCTGTCAATCGTTTTGATGCTTCTTCCCTTGTTAACTTTTTAAATCCGTCGCTTAAAATTTGAATTACTTCCCTGCAGTTTTCAAAACCTTTATCGAAAGTGTTATATTCGGGATTATCAATTAAATCTTCCCTTTCTATAACTTTCATAAAGCCGGGCCAGTAACGGTCATATTCATGGCAGCTTACCATAATCCAGTTTTTATCCTTGCATTCGTAGGTGTTGCTCAAAGGAGTGGTTTCCAGCCTGCTCTTGGGATACTTGTCCAAATCGCTGCATTGAATTGAAATAAAGGGCTCCGTCATGCTGTATAGGGCTTGTCCGTAAAGTGATACCACAATTTTGCTGCCTTCGCCGGTATTAAGCTGCTTGTACAAGGCTGCACAAATCGCTCCTGCCAAGGTACATGCCGTTGAGTGGTCTCCGAAGGTGCTGGGGGGAATTATGGGGGCCGTATCTTTTTCCATGGCAGCAATCATGGCCCCGCTCAAGGCCCAATAAGAAACATTGTCAAAGCCCGGGTTGTCAGCCAAGGGACCTGCTTCTCCAAATCCCGTTAAATGTGCGTGAATCAGTCTCGGATACTTGGCAGACAGGGTTTCATAATCCATTCCTAATTTTTTTAAGGACTTGGCTCTCGTATTTGTTATGAAAACATCAGCTTTTTCCAGGAGTTTAGCCATGATTTCCTGGCCTTCTTCAGTTTTTAAATCTAAGGCTATACTTCTTTTGTTGGCATTGTGAAAATCATAGGTAATTTTTTTCATTCCCGGCAAGGGGGCTGCAAACCGGGTTGTATCTCCCCTGGGGACTGACTCAACCTTTATTATATCTGCGCCCCAGTCTGCCAATATACGGCCGGCTGAAGGAGCAGCCACATATGTTGTTAATTCTATTATTTTTACTCCGGATAACAAATTGTAAGGATCTTTATTCATTTCATTTCCTCCTTGATTAAAGTATTGTTGTCTAAGTTTTTTAACTGTTTTTGTATTTTTCTATTTCCTTTATAAACTCAGGAATTACTTCAAATAAGTCTCCGACTATTCCATAGTGTGCAACTTCAAATATGGGTGCATTCTTATCCTTGTTTATGGCAATAATCGTATCTGAGCCTGACATTCCGGCCAAATGCTGGATGGCACCTGATATGCCGCATGCAATATAAACCTTCGGTGCAACGGTCTTCCCCGTCTGGCCCACCTGGTGGGCATGAGGAATCCACCCGCTGTCAACGGCAGCCCTTGATGAACCAACCGCCCCGCCTAAGGCCTTGGCCAAGTCTCTTATATATGAAAAGTTTTCAGCCTTGCCAAGACCGCGGCCGCCTGAAACTATGATTTCTGCTTCTTCCAAGTTTATGTTTTCTGTCACTTCCCTGATGGTTTCTATTATTTTTGTTCTTATACCGCTTTGGCTTACTTTACATTCCTCTTCTATTATTTCACCCTTCTTATCTTCATCGAATAAAGGCAGCTTATAAACTCCGGGACGAACAGTACCCATCTGGGGCCTGGTGTTGGGACACTCTATATCAGCCATTAAGTTTCCGCCAAATGCCGGCCTTGTCCATTTCACATTGCCGGTTTCTTCATTGTAAGATATTGATGTGCAATCTGCCGTAAGACCGGTTTTTAACCTGCAGGCTACCCTGGGACCGAAGTCGCGGCCGTTTATTGTAGCCCCGATTAAGATTGTATCGGGATTATACTTATGGATTAAATCCATTAAGGTGTCTGTTACGGCATCCGTTGAATACCTTTCAAAAATTGGATCGTCAACTAATATTACCTTGTCTGCACCATATGCGATTGCTTTTGCAGCAACATTTTTTACATCCTTGCCCAACACTATAGCAACTAACTCTTGCTTCACTGCATCTGCTATTTCTCTTCCCGGTTTAAGGAGTTCAAAACCTACCTTCTTTTCTTTTCCGTATTCGGTTTCGATAAAAACCCACACATTTTTGTTTTTTATATTTGCGCTCATATACTTCTCCTTTATATAACCTTTTTATCCGTTATAAGCTTCATCAATTTCTGAACCGAAGCTGATGGGGTTTCTTCATCTATGATTATTCCGTTTTTTTCTTTTTTAGGTGTGTAGGAATTCTTTACTTTTGTCGGTGACCCCTTTAATCCGCATTTTTCCGTATCAATGCTTATGGATTGCGAATTCAATACATGGATCTCAGCCTTGTTTGCGGCAATTTTGCTTTTTAAAGTAGCATATCTGGGCTCAAAATCTGATTTTGTAACCGTTATAACAGCGGGCGATTTTACTTCTATCCAGTCATAGCCCTGGTCGTTTTCCCTTTTTACCAATGTTTTACCGTCTTCAACCCTGATGTCTGCAGCATAAGTCACTTGAGCCAGGCCGAGGTGCTCTGCCATTTCCGGACCGACTTGGCCGGTATCCCCGTCTATTGCCTGCTTACCGCACAAGATCAGGTCAAATTTTCCCTTTTCCTTCTCCAAGTGACTAGCAAAGCTTGCTAAAATAAAGCTGGTAGCTAAAGTATCGGACCCGCCGAAAGCCCTGTCACTCAACAAATAAGCTTCATCCGCACCAACCGACAAGCATTCCTTCAATGCTGCCTTTGCCTGGTCGGGACCCATGGACATGACCGTAACCTTGCCCCCGTGTTTTTCTTTTAACCTGACGCCAAGCTCTAAGGCATATGCATCAAAAGTATTGACTATGCTGGGCACTCCCTCCCGCATCAGGGTGTTTGTCTCAGGATTTATTTTTATCTCCGTTGTGTCGGGAACTTGTTTTATGCAAACTAAAATATTCATTTAGCCCTCCATATTCTTATTTAAATAACATATTGTTTGAAATTACGACTCTTTGTATTTGATTGGTACCTTCGTATATTTGAAGAATCTTTGCATCCCTCATCAGTTTTTCCATGGGATATTCCTTCATGTACCCGTAACCGCCGAGTATTTGCACCCCGTCAGTCGTAACTTTCATTGCAACGTCAGATGCAAAAAGCTTGCTCATGGACGCATAGATTTCATAATCCCCCTTTTTATCAATCAAATCAGCAGCATGATATGCTAAGGTACGAGCAGCTGCAGTCTGGGTCTGCATATCGGCAAGCATAAACTGGATTCCTTGCTTGTAAGCAATGGGTTTACCGAACTGAACACGGTTCTTTACGTATTCTTTGCATTCGTCGATAGCTCTCTGGGCCAGTCCCACTGCCAATCCCCCCACAAAGTTGCGGGAAATCCCCAATGTTTTCATGGCATATATAAAGCCCTTGCCTTCTTCACCGAGCAGGTGGTCCTTTGGAATCCTGCAATCCTCAAAAATAACCTGGGTAGTGTTGGATAGCCTGATACCCATCTTATCTTCGTGTTTGCCGATTGTAAGACCTTTACGGTCACTTTCCACATAAAATGCAGATAGTCCTTTTGTGCCCTTTGATAAATCCGTGGATGCAAATACAATGTAAACTCCTGCTATTCCTCCGTTTGTAATGAAGCACTTTGTACCGTTCAGCACATATTCGTCTCCGTCCAATACAGCCGTAGTTTTTACGGAAGCTGAATCCGAGCCGGCATTTGGCTCTGTTAAGCAAAAACCTGCTAATTTTCCGGATGTCAATATTCCGAAAAAATCCTTTTTCTGGTCTTCGGTGCCGAAGTAATTCATTGTGGTACAAGCTGAATTGGTTACACCGATGGCTGATCCGATTCCACAGTCATGTCTTCCTAAGATTTCAGCTATATAGGTTTCGGTCTTATGGTCAACCATTAAGCCATCGTACTCTGTGGGAACTGCCAGTAAATTCAAACCCATATCTATTAATTCATTGTATATCTTCTCCGGGTATTCACCTCTTGCGTCATATTCTGCAACCAGGGGGTCAACTTCATTTTTTAAATACTTTTCTATCAAATCCCCCAAATCTCTCATTTCGTTAGTAATCTCCATTTCATTCCTCCTATTGTAAATATTGAATAGCCAAAGCAACAAAACTACAGACCGGCAACAGGTAAGAGCCTAAGTAGTAGTTTTGTCGCCGTATATTAGTCCTTATTGTGTGTCTTAATTGTTCTCTAATTTTTCCTTTGCGTGTTTTTTGTTTCTCATGCGGCAATAAGTTAAGGACGGAATAATTACCAGGAATATGCCTATATATCCAAAATACGAATATCCCACAGCAATAATCTTAGTTAACCCAACGGATGCCACAGCCATGGAAATTGCTATTATAACCAATCCTACAAGGATAGGCATTAATTTGCCGTCTTGTTTGCCGATTCCTCTTTCCTTAAACAATCTTGTAAATCTCATCGTGTTTCCGTAAACTACAGCTACTGCGGTTGACAAAAAGGCACTGAATAAAGCAATAGAATATAATACCGTTAAGAATCCTCCTCCCATAACCTTGCTGGCAGCTAAGATGGGTAAAGTTTCGCCGGCAACCTGAGGCATAAAAGATTGAATCAACAATACAGTTAAAGCTAACATTCCGGCATTAAGTACAAATCCGATTGCAGTAACGTTGGTACAGTCTTTATCAGTTTTGGTAAGTGAAGTTGCACCTAAGAGGCCTAAGAATGCAAAACATTGAAAACCTGCATAGCTTAATGCTTTTATGAGACCTTTTAAGAACATTCCTTCTTCCATGGGTGCTTGTAAATTTTCAGCCAATACTGCAGAATTTCCTGTTATTCCTTTTAAGCAGATGATTAAGAATGATGTAACAATTACAATACTCATGACGGAAGAAGCCCTGCTCACCAACTCAGAGCCAAATACGCTCAATACTAATGTCAATGCGCCAATTAAAAATACCGAAATAATATAAGGCACTCCCACAACTTGTGTAATCAATTCAGCAGCACCGGCTACAGAAGCACTCACCGCCAATAAGCCTGCTGAAATATAACAAATATCATATATGGGGGACATAAACTTATCGTAGGGTTTATACAAAGCCTTTCCTAACGAGTTGTAATCATATGCCCCGTAATGTCTGGCCATTATCATGTTTTCTCTGTAAGTTAAGGCAACGACTACCATTGATAATATAGAGAATAAAACTGCATACTTACCGTATCTTATAAAGAAACTCATGGTTTGGCTTCCGCTTGCAAAGCCTCCTCCAACGTGGGCGCCGAACCAAACTGAAGCAACGCTGAATGCTCCGATAAAAGACAAGTTTTCATTTTTGTTCATAGTTTTTCTCCTTAAAAAATTTTTAGGTTTTGTTATTTAGTAAAACAAGCGCTTGTTAAAATACTATCACACTATACCAAGCAAGTCTTGTGCCAAATATTTGAAATCCCGAAACCTTCTAATTCTAACGTTTTATTATTTTTGCCCATGAAAACCCCGGTGCACAATTGCATTTTTTGATATATTTTGGTGCTTTTTCGCACCATTGCTCTCAAGAATATGCAAAAGAATTAACTATGATAATCTATTTATTGACAAAAAATGGAGAGTATAGATATTTTTCCAATTCGTTTAAAGATGATGACATGAAGGTGGTTTTGAGCTGTATTTTACCAATTATGTATATTTGTGCTATATTTTTTAAATCTGTTGCAAATAATATCTAATAATACTATAATTGTTAATAAGGCAAGGGGGGCGCACCTCAAGGAATACTCCCTTGTGCCACACCGTGGAGGTCTTTGATGACTGATGATTTAAAGAAAAAATTTATTTTGGACGTTGCTTTTATAGCAACGGCATATGCAGTTCTTTACTTTATCTTTGTTTACGTGGTTCATTGGGTCATGCCTTTTGTAGTGGGCTTTTTGATAGCCTTAGCCTTAAGGCCTGTTACAAGATTTGTGAACAGATTTGTCAAAAGCAAAGGAAAAGGTGTAGCCCTTTTTGTAATTGCAATGTTCTATATGCTTGTTGCCTTTGTGATATGGTTGCTTGCATCCTTTTTAATCACTCAAATCACGGATCTTATTTATACAATACCCAGATTGTATTTTGCCAGGATAGAACCCCTGCTTCATGAGTTCAATGATTGGATTGTCACAAATGCACAAACCTTATCGCCTGATGTTGCAAGCTCTCTTTCACAGATAATTACAAACGGCATCAATTATATAGCGGGTTTAATAAAAAATATATCAGTATCCTTCGTTCAATTCGTTACAAGGCTGATATCCAATTTTCCCCTCTACATGATAGCCGTAATATTCACAATTGTTCTTTCCGTATTCATCAGTTTGGAATACGACAATATAACAGCCTTTTTCAGAAGGCAGATGCCTGATAAGTTCAATGAAATCTTTGAAGAAGCACGGGTATTTATAACAGTTGCCTTGTGGAAGATGGTAAAATCCTATATGATTATCATGATGATAACATTCATGGAAGTGTATGCAGGCTTGTCAATATTGAGAATCAAATATGCCCTGCCCATTGCTGCCATTGTGGCGGTGTTGGACATCCTGCCGGTGTTGGGAACCGGGAGCGTTATAATACCTTGGGCTATTGTTGAATTAATACTTAAAAACTACTTTTTGGGATTTGGTTTGTTGATTTTATACGTTACAGTCACCGTTATGAGGCATGTTATCGAACCGAGAATCGTCGGTCATCAGATAGGTCTGCACCCTATAATAACAATCACTGCCATGTATGCGGGATTGAGGCTCTTTTCGGTTGCAGGCCTCCTGATAGGTCCCGTTGTAGCCTTAACGGTCAAATACTTAAATGATGAAGGAAAAATAAATTTATTCAAATAAAAAAAGCAAGGCTGTCAGCCTTGCTTTTACTTTTGGGACTTACTTTGCCCTCTTCCTCTTATTAATACCAGCCTCTTATTTTCATTACTTCGGCAACTTTCTTAACCGAAATCATGTAAGCGGCCTGTCTGATTGTGCATTTCTGCTCTTCTTTAAGGTCCCAAACATCATTAAATGCTTTAACCATTTTAATTTCTTGTTTTTCTTCTACTTCTTTTTCTCCCCAATAGTAGCCTTGGAGGTTTTGTACCCACTCAAAGTATGAAACTACCACGCCTCCGGCATTTGTTAAGATATCGGGAGTTACGGGAATTCCTCTTTCATTGAGTACCTGGTCAGCTTCGGGAGTTGTAGGACCGTTAGCTGCCTCACAGATTAATTTAGCCTTAATTTTTTCTGCTACTTCTTTGGTTATGGCGTTTTCTAAAGCCGCAGGAATCAGTATATCCACATCTAATTGCCAGAATTCGTCAAGGCTTATCATTTTTGCTTTCGGATAATCCACTAAGTTCCTGTGCTCATTGAAGTAAGCCAACATATCTTCAAAGTCTAATCCGTCTTCGTTGTATAGGGCATATGTACCTACTTTTGGCGCCCATTCACCAACGGCTACTATTTTAGCTCCTTGTCTTTGTACGTTTTTAACCGTATAACGGCCTACGTTTCCAAATCCCTGGATGGCTACTTTTGATTTTTTAATATCTATTCCGTATTTTTTGGCTGCTTCTCTGGTTATAACAGCTACTCCGAAACCTGTTGCTTCGTTTCTCCCTTCCGATCCGCCCCATGCTACGGGTTTTCCGGTTATAACTCCTAATGCCGATGTTCCGGTTAACTTGTTGTATTCATCCACCATCCAAGCCATAATCTGTCCGTTTGTTCCTGCGTCCGGTGCCGGTACATCTTCTTTTTCACCCAGGTATTTATATAGCTTTTGAATATAGCCTCTTGAAATTCTCTCTAATTCTCCTTGGGATAATGTCAATGGATCACAAATAACCCCACCTTTACCTCCGCCGTAAGGAAGACCCATTACGCCGCCTTTAAATGTCATCCAGATAGAAAGAGCTTTAACTTCTTCTAATGATACGCCGGGATGAAATCTTACTCCGCCTTTTGTGGGACCTACAGCATCATTGTGCATAGCCCTGAAGCCTTTAAAGGATTTCATTGTTCCGTCATCCATTCTTACGGGGATGTTTACTTCAATTACTCTTTGAGGTTCTTTTAAAATTTCATAAACAGCAGGGTCTAATCCTAAAGCGTCACAAGCAGTTTTTACTTGCATTTGAGCGTTTTCCAATGGGTTTAAAACTTCTTTCGCCATTGCTATACCTCCAATAATTATATTGTTGTAAGATTTTTATCTTAAATATTGCTAATTTAATAACAATATTTACGGACATGCTTATTCTATCACTCTATTGATATTATTTCAAGGATTAAAAATATTAATTCCCATATCAAAAGAATTTATCTCAATTTTAATGTTAAAATTAAATTATGGATTCATACAGAGATTTAAACTCCTCTTGATATCGGACAAATAAATCAACAAGCACCGGGTCAAAGTGGCTTCCTTTATTTGAATAGATTATCTCCATGCTTTTTTCGTGTGAAAAAGCATCTTTATACACCCGCTTGGAACGGAGGGCGTCATAGACGTCGGCCAGGGCCATAATCCGAGCAGACAGGGGTATCTCGGTCCCCTTAAGACCCTTGTTGTAACCTGTGCCATCCCATTTTTCGTGATGGTATTGAGCAATATCCATACCCATTTTAAGAAATTCATTCTTATCGTATTGCTGTCCTACTTCAGCCAAGGTTTCATAACCTATCCTGACATGGGTTTTCATGATGGCAAATTCATCATCCGTAAGCTTATCAGGCTTTAAGAGGATGCTGTCGGGTATGCCCACCTTGCCGATATCATGAAGGGGGCTGGCTTTATATATGGTATCTATAAAAGAATCAGTAACAATATCCCCATACTCCGGGACGGAACGTGCTTTTTCGGCAAGCAGGCGGCAGAAGGAGGCTGTCCGCTCGATATGGGCGCCGGTATCGTCGTCTCTTGATTCCGATAACTTAATCAAGGCATAAATCGTCGCCAATTGAGAAGATGAAATTTCCTTAACTTTTTCTTCCACCAACTTCTCCAGGTCCTTGCTGTATTTTTCGAGCTCGTCTTCCACCTTTTTCATTTCGGTTATATCTTGAATCGTCCCGTATAAATGAGTCAAAACACCCTTATCGTTAAACTTGGAATAAAATCTTTGATGCACCCATTTAACCTGCCCGCTTTTCATCAGCAGGCGGTACCTGGTTGTCCAAGGTTTTTGAGCAAGGAACATCTCCTTGAACATGGCAGTCACCCTATCCAGGTCCTCAGGATGAACAAATGAATAATACAAATCTAAGGAGGCAGGCCTTGAGCTGTCAACTTCAAGTATGGCATACATGGATTCTGACCAAATCATGGTTCCCAAGAAGGGATTAATGTCCCACCGGCCTAACATGGCAATTTCCTGCGCTTCAGCAAGGACTTCCTGATTGTGCCTCAATTCCCTGTTCAAGTGTTCAAGCTGCTCCGCTATGGCTGAATGGTCCAAAATCAACTTGGTCAATAGTTCCGTCTGATTGTGGTAATCAATCTCCTTTGCGAAGCCTTCTAAGGCATAGACTTTAATTTCTTCATCGGAAGGCAGGTCTTTTGATAAAATGTCCTGGAGCTGTAAATCTCTCTTGTTCATACGGATTCCTCCGACAAGACATAATCAATACCTATGTTTTTGACAGAGCGTAAATGCCTGATAACGGCTTTAACGTCCTCTTTTGAAGATATAATGCTGCCATGCTGGGAAGCTATCTGGACAATATCAAGTTTTTCCACTGTATCCAGGGCATTTTGAAGGGCTCTGGCTGATGTCATGATTCTTTGATGAAACTCTATGATTCCTTTGATGGGACATTTCTCTAATTTCAGAGGACACTCATTCAAATCACGGCATTCCCTGCAGGCATCATCCAATTTTAGCTTCAAGGTCCATTGGAAGTCAAAGCTTCCGAACAAGTCGCTGGAGAAAAGCGTCTTTGTTTTCGCATCATATGTAACGAAGCTGCCCGGCTGGTGGCAATAGGGTATGAGATAAAATTCCAGCCGCCTGCCGTCAGCGAAATCAAAATGGCAGCCCAGCTCGCGAAAATCAAGTTTTTCCGTCTTATCCGAATAGTAATGGATGAAGACATTGTTCTCTTCATGTGATATGATTCTAAGCATATCGTTGTTAATGATTGACTCTAATTGGGGTAAGCTCCCGCAGAGGTCCGGGTCATAGTGTTGATATATAAGTCTTGTTATCTGTGAAGGCTTCAGACCCGTTCTTAAAATCTTCAGCATGACGGTACTGAAATCATCACGGTTACCCCCGTCAATTAAAACAGCTTCATCTCCCCCAATTATAAGATAAGGATTACAATGAAGCCCCCTGTATGGGTCGGAATAGCCTACCCAGTATATTCCTTCTCCAATGCTGACCGGTTCTTTTCCTAAGGTTTCTATATCGTCTTTCACGTTTATTCCTCCTATAGCAGTATGCAAACCAATACCGGAAAAATTCTAAGTTCTTTCAATTACTTGTATTCTATCAGAAAAAAAGACATGTTTCAACAATACTATTAAGATTGACAAAAAAATGGCACAGTCCAAATTTTGACCATGCCTGCACTATACATCTTGCCTTGTTATTGTGCTATTCACTTTCCTTTTTCATCTTGTTGTAATAATATGTCAGAGAAAATAAACTTTCATTCAAATGGACATTTTCCACATATACCTCTTCAGGCATTTTTAAATCCTTCGGGGCAAAATTCCAAATAGCCCTTATGCCGCAACGGACTAATTGTTCCGCAACCTGCTGGCATACACTCTTGGGGGTGCAGATAACAGCTATATCAATATGCTCTTTTTCGAGAAAATCTTCCAAATCGTCAGAATCCATTATCAAGGCATTCCTGATAGACAATCCGATAAGCTTCGGATTTTTGTCAAACAAGGCCACCACTTCATAGTCGGCTTCATAAAAGCCTGTATAATTTGCAATAGCCTGACCAATATTTCCAGCACCTACAATTATAATTTTGTACTTCTTATCCAGACCAAGTATCTTTCCAATTTCGTTACGCAAATTTTCTACATCATAACCGAATCCCTGCTGTCCGAATCCCCCAAAATTATTTAAATCCTGTCTTATCTGCGAAGCAGAGAATCCTGTCATATCACTTAGTTCTCTTGATGAAATCTTATTAACTCCGACTTTGCTAAGTTCCCCCAAATACCTGTAGTATTTGGGCAGCCTTCTTATTACTGCCGGTGAGATTTTTTCATTTTTCCCCATAAGCGCCTCCTGTGATATATTTTAACAATCTTTCTCTATCATTGCAAGACCTTTTTATGAAAAATCGAGAATTTTTTAACAATATTTTCCTACATGTTTTTCATCATGATACTTTCTATAACATTAACGGCTTCTTCGCAGGCATCACTGCACGATTCAAGCCGGTTATAGGCTATGGTCCATGTCATAATCTCTATGGCATCCAAAGATGTTAGATGGAGCTTCCTCACAATTTCTGTGTACAAGTTGTCCCCTTCTTCTTCCAATTTGTTGACATATATAATTTTGTTCCTGATTTCCTTTGATTTTCTAAAATTCTTAAATTCTTTGAAGGCTGCGATTAACTCTTCGCAGGCGGCTAATATCAATTCCAAAAACTTTATTGCATCTTCCTTGATAACCCTTACATTATACATGTACATATGAAGGAGAACATCCTCGATACAATCTGTAATATCGTCAATCTTATGAACCAGGAGCAGAATATCTTCGCGCTCAATGGGCGTTATGAACTCTTTTGCAAGCCTTTTAGTTATTTCATGGGCCTCTAAATCGGCCGAGTGTTCTATTTCATGCATGGTTACCATGTTTTTTTGAAGAGTTTCCTTGTTAAAATTCTTGAATGTCTCATCCAAGAGTTTTGCAGCCTTTAAACTGTATTCGGCTAATCTTACAAAACCGTCAAAATAATCAAATTCATTTCTTCTAGCCATTTTTCACCTCAAACAAATATAATAATAAATAGTTTTGCCATCAAATATCCAATTATTCCGCATCCCGGAAAGGTCAAAATCCATGTCATAACCATTTCCTTTACTATACCCCAATTTACCGAAGATAATCTTCTTGCCGCCCCCACGCCCATAATCGCCGTGGTCTTGGTGTGAGTAGTGCTTACGGGTATTCCTGTCATTGAAGAAATGAACAAGCATGTGGCAGCAGCCATATCAGCCGAAAAACCCTGGTATTTTTCAAGTCTGCACATATCCATTCCAACCGATTTGATTATTCTGTATCCTCCGATGGATGTTCCAATCCCCATTATTAAGGAGCATAAGAGCATCATCCACAAAGGAATTTGAAAATTTGTAACACCTGCTTGTCCATTTGCTAAAAATATTCCAAGCATAAAAACACCCATAAACTTCTGCCCGTCTTGAGCACCGTGCATAAAGGCCATAGCTGCACCGCTTAGAACCTGTGCATGTTTGAAAAACTCGTTTGCCTTTCTCCTGTTCACGGACCTGAAAATCAACTCAACAAGCTTCACAGTCATCCACCCTGATATAAAACCCAAGAAGGTTGATAATGCTAATCCGTATAATACCTTTACCCATTCGCTTCCGTTTATACCGGATAAGCCGTTGTGCAAAGCAATTGCAGCACCCGAAATTCCGGCAATCAATGCATGGCTCTCACTGGTGGGTATTCCAAACCACCATGCTGCAGTTGCCCATGTTACGATTGCAAACAAGGATGCGCACAAGGCAACCAAGGCATCCTTTGAATTGCCTCCAAAGTCAACCATGTTGTAGATTGTCTGGGCTACATTTGCATTAATCATGGTCATGACAAAAACACCTAAAAAATTAAATATTGCAGCCATTAGAATCGCCGAACGCGCAGATATGGAACGAGTAGAAATACATGTGGCAATGGCATTGGGTGCGTCAGTCCATCCATTGACCAGAATAACCGCCAAGGTGAGAATTGTTGTTACCAACAACACGGGGTTATGAACAATCTGATTCAAAAATTCCGTAAAAGGTATAGCCATCTCATTCTCCGTCTCTTGCATAATTTGTGTTTTTTTATTAGGTTATACATTTTCCTAACATACATTTCTAATATACCACATTGTTTGCTAAATTTCTACTAATTTTGTTAAGTTTAAATCAAGTCTTATGTAACCCTTTAATATCAAAATGAATAGTATATTTCTAAGACTATTTTAGGGAGGATTTTAATGAAAAGATTTATTTCTCTACTTATTGTTGTGCTTTTAATCACAACGGCCCTGTTTGTGGGATGCAGCCAAAAGCCTGCGGATTATCAAAAAGTTCGCCTGATAGAAGTAACTCACTCAATTTTTTATACTCCACAGTATGTTGCCCTTGAGATGGGATTATTTGAAAAGCAGGGCATTCAAATTGAGCTTACCAACGGCGGAGGTGCCGACAAGTGTATGGCAGCCCTGGTAAGCGGTGAAGCGGACATAGCCTTTATGGGACCTGAAGCCAGTGTTTATGTATACCTTCAGGGAAGGGATGACTTGGCGGTGAACTTTGCCCAACTCACCCAAAGGGACGGGTCCTTCATAGTAGGAAGGGAAAAGGATGATAACTTTACAATCGACAAATTAAAGGGTCATACCATCTTAGGAGGCAGAAAGGGCGGGATGCCCCTGATGGCATTGGAATATGTATTAAAGCAAAACGGATTGACTCCCGGAGTCGATGTTGATGTGAGGACCGATGTCCAGTTTGATATGATGGCAGGGGCATTTGCCTCCGGCGAAGCGGATTACACCACACTTTTCGAGCCCTTAGCATCAACATTTGAGCTTCAGGGAAACGGATATGTTCTTGAATCCGTAGGAAGGCTGGCAGGATACATCCCCTACACATGCTACAGCGCATTGGAAACCTATATTGAAAAAAATCCTGAAGTAATTCAGGGATTCTGCAACGCTTTATATGAAGCAATGGTCTGGGTAGCAGAACATAACGCCATGGAAGTAGCTGAGGTAATATTACCCCAGTTTGCAGACTCGGAAGTTGAATTCTTAGCTGAAATAGTTCAAACCTACAAGGATTTAGATGCCTGGAATCCTGACCTTGTGCTTGGTGAGGATGGTTACAACAGACTTATTGACATCATGAAGTTAGCAGGCGAAATTGAAGAAGGGGCTCCGTATTCAGTGATACAGACGCCTGAGTTCGCAATAAAGGCAAAAGAAAACTACGAAAAATAGAAAATGGAAAATCCGGGGAGGTGGCTCCCCGGATTTACTTATTCTTTAATTTGATCCTCAATGATTTGGGGACATTCCTCAATCTTCCTTAATATTCATTAAACACCGGTCTTGCACCACTGTCGTCAAAATACAATCCTGCCGCTTCAAAAGTCAACCCTTCAATGTTGAATTCAACATCTCCTATATCATATTGCTCTAAGCACAGGACAACTATTGAGTTCATATCCCTGAAGTCCTGTTCCGACAGTGTAACTGCTTCAACCCCCAAATTAATTACCGCCTTGTCTCCGATAACCTTAACATCCTTCAAATTAATGCCGACAGGTATATTGTTGCTTAAGACCGTATCTGCAGGAGGTCCTTCGAATAACTTCTCAACGACAAATTCCACCGGGTTACCCACTTTTGCCGCCGAAAATGTTAACGGCACATAGTGCCCCATAACTTCAGTATCGGGTGCTTTGTAATATACGGTATAATTGGCCCCTTCTGCCGAGCCGTACAAATTAATATTTTCTCTTTCAAATCCCATATTTATCGCAAAACCGTTGGGAAGAGAGGTCATTGCCTGACCATCCACCAACAATTCAACCTTATCTATTGTAGGAAATTCCGTAAGAGCATATGTAATGGCAGAAATCATATTTTCTTCCTGTTTAAGGGAGGAAGTATTTAATATATTTTTGCTGAAGTCCACCCTGCATACCCCGTCCTTTATGGACATGCCTCTTATTTCGGTACCTTGGGGAATCACCCCGTGAAGGCCTGATTGTGCTATTCTTTTTTCGGTTTCGCTGCCTGCCACCATACTCCTGAGAGTTGCTTTAGCAATTCCTTCTTCCCAGGGTATCTTTGTATTCACCGGAACCACAAAGCCGTATTCATCTTCATAATAGGCCAATATGTTTGTCATTTTAACTTCTTCTTCAGGTATTGCGGCAGTTTCTATCACTTCCTCATATGCTTCTTCTCCGATTGTGTCTTCAACTATTTCAAATTCCGAAAGTTCGGACAAATCGGTTACATCCGGATTATTTTCTTCCTTAAGCCCCACCATCATATCTAAGGTGCCGCATGCCGTCAGGCATACTGCTATAAAAATAATCAATGCCAAAAAAAACTTATTCTTATGAGCCAATTTCCATACCCTCCTCACGCCTTATATATATTATTATATTAAGCATGTACCGAGGATATGACTTTAAATAATTAAATAAATTATAGGTTTGGAGCAGGATCCCCTATTTCATCATTATTACGCCTGCCATGAGGCCTCTTTTGCCTTTTTGTCCCCTGTGAGAAAAGAATAAATCATTGCGGCACTTGGTACACAAACCTGCAATCTCAATGTTCTTTTCATCCATCCCTGCTTTTATCATGTTGTATTTGTTGATTCCCCACAAATCAAAATGATACTTGTCTCCTCTTGTGATCATGAAATCCTTATAATTCGAATCCGCAGAGATAAACATGTCGGCAACATCCTTATCCACTTCAAAACAATCCTGGCATAGAGAAGGACTTATGGCCGCCTTTAAATCGGAAGGATTGCTACCCATTTCCATCAATGCCTTAACCATTTTGCCCCCAATATCAGTAATAGTCCCCCTCCATCCTGCATGACTCAGCCCTATCAGTTTTTTCACCGGGTCGTAAAAAAACACCGCATTGCAGTCCGCATGAAAGGACATCAAGGCAAGATTTTTCTTATCAGTATAAATACCGTCTATATCTGTATAGACAGGATCCTTCATAGCCCTGCCCTTATAACTCTCATCCACATATTTAATATTATTGGTATGAGTTTGGTCAGTTTCTACAATGTCCTTAATATCAATACTCAATTTATTAAATAAAATAAGATTATTTTTTCTTACATTTTCTTCGTCATCTCCCGTATCATATCCTATGTTGAGGGATTCGTAAGGGCCTTTGCTGACGCCCCCCTTTCTTGTGGTGAAGCAATGCACCAGGTCATCGTATTCATCCAAAATCGGAAAGGTCAAATACACAAAATCTTCTATTTGGTTTAATTTATACATAATAATTCCTTTCTTAATAATATTAAGACACTGGGGACGGTCCTTCCTGTCACTTTGGGACACTGAGGACGGTCCTTCCTGTCACTCTGGGACACTGGGGACGTCCTTCCTGTCACTCTGGGACACTGGGGACGGTCCTTCCTGTCACTCTGAGACACTAGGGACGGTCCTTCCTGTCACTTTGGGACACTGAGGACCGTCCCCAATGTCCCACCCAGTGTCCCACAATGGTATTATACCACAAATTATTATATCATTTATATTTAATATATGCTAAAATATCAGCAAAAGAAACTATCCCTCAAACAAGGAGTTATTATGATTATTTCGCCTGTTTTTGATAAGGAAAGCGACAAGCCCCTCTACATGCAATTGTATGAATACATTAAGACTGAAATAACCTCCGGTTTGTTAAAGCCTGATTCAAAGCTGCCTTCAATCAGGGAAGCTTCCTCCATGTTGAAATTGAGCAAGACAACTATAGAAAATGCTTACAGCCAGCTGGTGGCGGAAGGTTACATAGAAAACTTTCCGAAAAGAGGTTATTTCGTATGCGATTTAAGCGAATATAATTTTGATGCCGTAGCAGCTAAGAGTACGGTGGAATACCGTAATGACATAGTGTATTTAAATGATGGTGTCGATAAAGAAAGCTTTGATGTTTCAACCTGGAAGAGGTTATATAACAAGGTAATTACCGATAGGGACACAAATATATATACCAGCTGCTCAACTCAAGGTGAGAAATTCTTAAGGGATGAAATAGCAAACTTCGTAAACACAATGCGGGGTGGCAACACTACTTCCCAGCAGGTTATTGTAGGAGCGGGAATTCAGTATTTGTTGGGAATTCTCATAGGGATTATAAAGGAAGACTATAATACCGTGGCTTTTGAAAAACCGGGTTATAACAAGGCGGAATATGTTTTTGAGGATTATATGTTCAACATAAGGCATATAGAAATTGCCGATAACGACTTTCCGATTGACCGGCTCAGAAAAAGTGATGCCAAGGTGATATATATCAGCCCTTCTCATCAATATCCCCTTGGAACCATCATGCCCGTAAATAAGCGGATGGAACTGCTGGATTGGGCTTACAAAAAAAACGGCATCATAATCGAGGATGATTATGATTCCATGATAAGGTACGGAGGCATGCCCATACCCAGCCTTCAAGGCCTTGACAAAAATGATTGTGTTGTATACTTGGGCTCCTTTTCAAAGATGCTGCTTCCATCGCTCAGAATAAGTTTCATGGTTATACCGAAAAAACTGCTGCCCAAATACAATGAAATTAAAGACCGGTATACCCAGTCAACTTCAAAAATTGACCAAATAGTGCTTGCACATTTTATGAAGGACGGGCATATGGTTAAGCACCTTCGTAAAATCAAACGTATATACAAAAAGAAAAATTCTTTATTAATAGCAAATTTAAAAAGCTTGTTCACGGATAAAATAGAGATTATAAGCTCTGATTCCGGCCTGCATATGGTATGTGAAGCCAAAACCAAAAAAGATGAGGCGCAAATAATAAAAGATGCGCAAAATTCACGCATCCTTATAAATATAATCGGCTGTGATAATAATAAAATTATGTTTTCCCTTAATTACAGCGGGATAAACTTAAATGACATTCAGGATTTCACCCTTCTTTTAGGCAAGGTGCTTTTTGATGCCTATGCTTGATGACAATACCCCCGTCCCCTTGTCATCTTTTGAACAAGTCTTTGTATAGCTCTCCAACCAGGAGGGGTATGAATGAAAATGCGGTTACGATCTGCCAGTCCCGAAGGGTGAGAGGAACTACATCAAATATTTCATTCAGGGCAGGTATGTATAAAACAATGAAGGTAAGCATGAAGGATGCAAATACCGCCTGAATCATTCTTGTGTTGGTGAAAAAACCTATCCTGAACAAGGTATGGTTTTGTGACCTTGAAGAAAATGCCCTTAAGAGCTCCGACAGAATCAAGGTGGTAAAAACCACTGACCTGGCATGAATCAGACCGGTTCCGGTACCATACATTTTCAAAGCCCAATAGTATGACAAAAGAGAAGCAAAAGATATGGCAAAGGCCTGGAGTACAATTCCACCGAGCATTTCTTTGTCCAGTATGGCTTCCTTTGTGGTCCTGGGCGGATGGTCCATAATGCCCGGCTCTGCATTTTCAACCCCCAATGCCATTGCAGGAAAGCTGTCCGTAACAAGGTTCAGCCATAAGAGCTGTATGGGCAGAAGGGGAACCTCCCAGCCCAGCATAATACTTATAAAAACAAGAAGAATTTCCCCTATGTTGCAGCTTAATAAAAAGAATACAAATTTCTTTATATTTGAGAATATTATTCTTCCTTCTTCCACGGCATTCACTATGGTAGCAAAATTATCATCCGTAAGTATTACTTCGGCAGTGTTTTTAGCCACATCAGTACCCGTTATCCCCATTGCAACACCTATGTCGGCCTTTTTGAGGGCAAGGGCATCATTGACCCCGTCGCCGGTCATGGCTGTGATGTGACCGTTCTCCTTTAATGCTGTAACTATTCTAACCTTATGGTCGGGGGATACCCTGGCATAAACCTTAGTTTTCTCCACAAGTTCTCTTAACTCTTCATCCGAATATTTATTGAGGTCTTGGCCTGTTACCGCCTGGTCTTCATTGTCGGCTATACCTAATTCCTTTGCAATGGCATAAGCAGTTTCCTTATAATCACCTGTTATCATTACCGTTTCGATTCCTGCCTGCCTGCACTGGGCTATGGATTTTTTAACTTCAGGCCGCGGAGGGTCTATCATTCCCACTAATCCCACAAATACCATGTCACTTTCTACCTGGTCGAAGGTGGGATGCTGGGGAAGTCTGTCCCATACCTTGTAGGCAGCAGCTAAAACCCTGAGGGCTGACCGGGCAAATTCTGTATTTACGGATAATACCTTGTCCTTTAATTCTTGAGTGAAATCAAGAGTTCTGCCGTTGAGGGCGATTTTACTGCATTTAGCTATAACTATATCCGGGGCCCCCTTAGTGAATGAAACAACCTTTCCTTCGATAAAATCCGAATGGAAGGTGGTCATCATCTTTCTTGCGGAATCAAAGGGAAACTCGGCAATTCTCGGATAAATCATGTTGAGGTGGTCGGAAGTCTGGCCTAACTTGCCGGCAAAGGTCAGGATTGCTCCTTCCGTGGGGTCACCCATAATTTTATATATACCCGTTGAATTATCAAGCCGGGCATCATTTGCCAAGGTAGCTATGGAGACTAAATTTCTCAAGTCAGGAAGGGAGTTTATTCCTATTATCCGTCCCATATGCCTTACATTTCCTTTCGGCTCATAGCCGGTACCTTCAACATCCAAAACCTTGCCATCCACATATGCTTTTACAACCGTCATTTCATTTTGAGTCAGGGTCCCGGTCTTGTCTGAACAAATAACCGATGTTGCACCTAAGGTTTCAACTGCCAATAGTTTTTTGACAATGGCATTTTTCCCCGCCATCCTATTCATTCCGATAGCCAAAACGATTGTGACTATAGCCGGCAGCCCCTCAGGTATCGCAGCAACGGCTAAACTTATGGAGGTTAAAAGCATGGTTAAGGCATGTCTTTTTTGATGCATGCCAACTATAAACACCATTATGCAAATAGCTATAGTCAATGTTCCTAAAACCTTCCCCAGCTGATTTAATTTTATTTGCAGGGGGGTTTCTTCCTCGCCGTATGTCTGTATTTTTACCGCGATACTACCGATTTCGGTATTGGGGCCTGTAGAAGTTACCACTCCTTTGCCCCTGCCGTAGGTTACTATAGTGCTTGAAAAACACATATTATGCCTGTCCCCTATTCCGACAGGCCCTGCTATTTTTGCTTTTGCATCCTTTTCAACAGGAACTGATTCACCCGTCAAAGATGCTTCCTCAATCTTTAAATTTGAGCTTTCAAAAAGCCTTAAATCGGCGGGAACTATGTCCCCTGCTTCTAAAACCACCACGTCTCCGGGAACAATATCTGCAGCAGGGATTACTCTTTTCTTACCGTCCCTCACAACCTTGGCATTGGGCGCACTCAGCTTTTGCAAGGCCTCTACCGACTTTTCTGCCTTTCCTTCCTGATAGATGCCGAGGGCGGCATTTATAACTACTATGGCCAAGATTATCATTGCATCTTCCTTCTCGCCTACAAATGCCGATACTCCGGCCGCCACAAGAAGGATTATTATCAAAAAATCCGCAAACTGGGCTGCAAGTTTCGACAGAATGCTCTTTTTAGCCTGGACTTCCAGTTCATTTTTGCCGTACCTTTCAATACGCTTCTCGGCTTCCTTTTCACTGAGACCTATGCTTAGATTTGTGTTAAGTTCCTTTAAAATCTCATTTTTGCCTTTGTTATACCATTCCAAATTATTTTCCTCCCCAGGTTTTTTGTTAAGATTGGTATAATATATTGGCAATTCTATTTTTTATTCCATATTTTTGGACAATCCTTATCATTGCTTTAAAGGGCGTTATAATGACACTTTATTTGAAATATAGTGTTATTTATGTTAAAGTGTACTTAGTTAAAGGGGGTTTTACTATTAAATATAAAATTAATGCCGTATATTTCAGTGCAACAGGTACAACGAAAAAGGCAGCGGAAAAACTTGCATATGAATTAGCAAAGCACTTCAATGAAAAAACAATTTTCTGCAAAGATTTTACCTTGCCTTCCGGAAGGATAGAATCCCTGCGTTTTTCCGATAAGGATATAGTGATTGCAGCTGTCCCTGTTTATGCAGGCAGGGTACCAAATGTTTTATTGAAATATCTGAATAGTATGCAAGGTTATGGGGCAAAGGCTGTTCCTCTCGTCCTTTACGGTAACAGAGATTATGACGATGCCCTCGTAGAATTAACAGACATATTGAGAACCGGGGGTTTTAAGATTTGTGCAGCAGGAGCCTTCATAGGAGAGCATTCTTTTTCAAAGGTTTTAGCTGAGGGCAGGCCGGATAAAAGGGATTTAGAAAAGTTGAGTGTATTTGCAAAGCAAATATATACTAAACTGTCTTCTGGAATAGAAAGTGAACCTCTTGTGCCCGGTAATAAGAAATACAGAGACTATTATAAACCAAAAGACAAAAATGGAAACCCTGTTGATATAAGGAAGGTTACACCTAAAACCGGTATTGGCTGTACTGATTGCAAGCTCTGTGTTTCAGTTTGTCCTATGGGCTCAATTGACTATAATGATGTTTCAAAACTTAACAATATTTGCATTAAATGCGGTGCCTGCATCAAAGCCTGCCCTGTAAATGCAAAATATTATGATGATGAGAACTATTTGCATCATAAATATGAATTAGAAATAAATTTTGCCGAAAGAAAAGAACCGGTAGTGTTTTTATAGTAAAACACTACCGGTTACTCATTCCTGATTTGAAGACAATCATTAAGGTTTTTCTCCCAATATTTGTCCCATGCGAACACCCATGAGGGAAGACATCATAAGTCCCCTGGTCCAGCCGCTGGCATCACCTAAGCAGTATAAATTTTTAATGTTGGTTTCAAATTCGGTGCTGATTTCAACCTTGTTGCTGTAAAATTTGACTTCCGGCCCGTAAAGAAGGGTTTCCGTTCCGGCAAAGCCGGGCACAACAACATTTAATGCTTCTATGAAGTTTAAAATATTGGTCATGGTCCTGTAGGGCATGGCTGCAGTCAAGTCCCCGGCAACCGCATCCGGTAAGGTAGGCTTAACATTTGACCTGGACAATTCATGCTGCCATGTTCGCTTGCCGTCCAAGATGTCACCGTATCTTTGAACTAATATCTTGCCTCCCCCCAACATGTTTAGAAGCTCAGCCACCTTAGCCCCGTATTTGATGGGCTCGTTAAAAGGGGTCCTGAAATTATGGGAACTTAAAATCGCCAAATTTGTGTTGCTTGTTTTCCTGTCTTTATAGGAATGGCCGTTGACAACCGCAAGATTGTTGTCGTAATTCTCCTGGCTCACATATCCTCCCGGATTTTGGCAGAAGGTTCTTACCTTATCCTTATAGGGCTTGGGATAACCTATCAGTTTTGATTCATATAAAACATTGTTTACCCTTTCCATTACCTCGTTTCTTACTTCAACCCTCACGCCTATATCAACCGTTCCTGCCCTGTGGGCTATATTATGCTTAACACAGATGGACTTGAGCCAGTCCGCTCCCTTTCTGCCGGCAGATATAACAACCTTGTGGGCATAGATTTCTTCACTCTTTCTTTTCTGTGATGAATCGGTCACAATAACACCCTTGACCGAGCCGCCTTCAACCAAAACATCAACGGCTTCCGTGTTAAACCTGATTTCAACCCCTCTGTCAATTATGTAATCTTCAATTCTCTTATATATCTCTTGGGCCTTTTCGGTACCCAAGTGCCTTATGGGACAATCCACCAACTTAAGTCCCGCTTCTATGGCCTTTCTTCTTATTTCTTTGATTTCTTCTTTGGCTTCGATGCCTTCAATCTTGTTGTCGGCTCCAAACTCCAGATAAATCCCATCAGTATATTCAATCAGCTCCTGGGTGAAATCATATCCTATCAATTCTGGTAAATCTCCCCCAACCTCAGGGCTTAAGGATAGTTTGCCGTCAGAAAAGGCTCCTGCTCCCGAAAAACCTGTGGTTATATTGCAATAAGGCTGGCAGTTAATGCATATTTTGGTTTTATCCTTGGGGCAGTTTCTCTTTTCAATGGACTTTCCCTGCTCAATAATCAATATTTTTTTATCCGGCCTGGCCTTACTGAGCTCCAAGGCTGTAAATATCCCCGAAGGTCCTGCCCCTACTATAATTAAATCGTATATCATATGTCTTCCCCTTCCTTTTATCCGAAATATATTATTTATATAACAGTTTTGTCATTGCCATAAATAACCCATGAAGTGTCATTCTGAGAGTTTTTTAGCTCGAAGAATCCCATTAGCGTCATTCTGAACGCATGTGAAGAATCTCACGAGATCCTTCGCTTTACTCAGGATGACAGAGCTGCGCTCTGCCAAGGGGACGTCTGCCAAGGGGACGGGGGTGCTGTCATCAAGTGTCCGCCGAGAACCGTCCCCGTGGACAATACTTTTATTCCATTAATACTATATCATTCTCATTAAGTCCCGATAACACTTCCACATGGGTGTCATCTTCAAGACCGGTAATTATTTCAACTTCCGTTTGTTTATTCCCATCTACTATGGTCACATATTTTTTATTCTCCTTTTCATAAACAGCATCCTTGTCAACCAATAAAACATTATTTTTCTCTTGCAAAACTATTTCAATATCAACCTCGGAACCTAACTTATAATTTATATCATTTAAATCAGCCTCAACTCTCACACGTTTTTGCTCAACTCCAAGGTCGGATACCTTTGATTGGGCTTTTGGATAAATTCTGCTTATCAATATGGTTTCAATCACTTTGCCGTCATCATCCACTATATTAAAGTCCATGCCTCTCATTAATTCTTGAGCATCTTCCGCAAGCACTTCCACATAAATGCCTAAATTTGAGTCATCCTGTATTTCAACTACGGGAACCCCCGTTCGTGTCATCCCCCCTTGATGAACATTTAATTCCGTTATCACTCCGTCAAATTCAGCCTTTATTGAAGACTGCTCCAAATTCTTCTCCAAGATTTGTTTTTGAACCACCGCTTCATCGATTTGAGCTTCATATTGTTTTTTTACATTCGATGAAACTCCCTGGATTACCTTGTTGTAGTTGTTGTTAGCTTCCTGAAGGAGGTTTTCAAGGACCGTCAGGTTATTTTTTGCTTCATCGTATTCTAGCTGACTGACGGCATTATTATTGTATAAGGTTTCAATTTTTTCAAAATTGCTTTTTGCGAAAGCCAAATTGGCCTCGATGGTGCTTATGTTAAGCTTTAAATTTGAAATTTCCTCAAAATCGGCCCCTTTTACAATTTCATTGTATGAAGCGATAATAGCTTCAATTTGCTTGTTTATCCTATCGATTTCCAAATCATAGTTGTTTTCATAGGTTAAAATTACGTCACCCTTAATTACCCTGTCTCCCACAGAATAATGAAGACTTTCGACTTTTCTGCTCATATCCGAGTAGAAGGTATTGACTCTTTTTGAGAATACTGTTCCTCTTTCTTCTATGGTTTTTTTGATGCTCCCTGATTTTACCTGTGAGGTCTTAAGCTGGTCTCCCTGTTCCCTCAAAAATAACGAAGCCGCTATGAATAATACTATTATTGCTAATAGTGCCAATAAATATTTTTTCTTCTTCATCGTACCCTCCACTTAAGTTATTCTACTTTTAAGTGCCTGCATAAAATCTAATTTCTTAATCTTGACATAGGTCATGAGCTGAGCTGATACAATAAAAATTATAGTCAAGATAATCGCTGTTATTATACCTTTCGTTGAAACAATCCCCTGCATGGTATATATATCCGTATTCAAGGTAAGTCCTACATATTCAACCAAGAGCTTACCCAGGGGTATGCCTGCTATGATGCCGATAACCGACATGACTGTATTTTCCTTAATAAGCATCTTGAATATTTCAATTTTTGTAAAACCCATCACTCTTAGGGATGAAAATTCCAGGGCTCTTTCATTAATGCTCATCAGTGTCATAGCGTATAATATGACAAAGCCCAACAAGCCCGAAAAGATAATCATTACTCCTATGAAGGTCATTATAAGTCCCGTAAATTCTTCGAAAATTCCCTGCATATCCCCCTGTGATTGGGTTGACATAATATTATTTATGTCGGCTAATTTAGCTTTAACCCTATCATTTGAATTGATATATACACCATTTATGATTCCTTTATCGAGGAATTTTTGGTTTAAATAATTTATATTCATATAACCGTTTATTCCTAAACTCTGTTCAATTATACCTTTTACCCTTACATATTCACCATCCCTGTCAGGTATGAAGCTTTCAAGGAATATCCTGTCACCCTCGGATACATTGAGAGCCTTTGCTAAATTTGAAGAAATCAAAATTCCTTCATCAGGAACTGAAAGCTTGTTACCTTTTGAATCCTTAAAATCATAAAAGCGGGTATTTTTTTCAAGCCCTATCACATTGACAATTTTAGAATGCCTGCTGTTTCTGATTTCAAAGGGCAGCTCGATTCTTCCTTCCATGTCTTTATAGCTGATACTTTCTTTGATTTCATTTAAAACTCTTTCATTCTGAAATCCCCTGAAACCTACGTTGTAATCCATTTTCATGAATTCTGTATAATGTCTTACAAACATTACTTCCATAATCTCATTCATCCACATGGTCATGATCATGAGGCTGCAGGTTATTGAAACAGCTGCCCCGATAAAAAGGAATTTTTTCTTTTCTCTGAAGATGTTTCTGTAAACCATCCTCCATGAATATGTGAACTTATTCCAGATAAATTTAAAATCTTCTAATATAATTCTCTTGCCTTGCTTTGGCGATTCAGGCCTCATTGACTCGGCAGGGTTTATTCTGAGTATGTTTCTGATTCCCCAAAAACCCGAAGCTAAGCAAAATATCAATGACAGGATTACAGATACTATAATCCTCTCATAATACACTTGGACCGTCAGCATGGGAATATTAAAGTATTCCAGATATAGATTTGTCATTGCTCCCGAGGCCAAGGTCCCTATTATTGCTCCCGTAAGACCTCCTATTATTCCCACTGAAGCAGCATACTTCAAATAATGAGAGATTATCTCCTCATCCGTAAAACCGACTGCTTTTAAAACTCCGATTGAAGTCCTATCCTTTTTGACTGTGCGGGACAGCATGACTGACAGCATGATGCCTGCAAAAATCAGAAATAAAACGGGAATGGACTTGGATACCTTCTCAAGACCGTTAATCTCTTCATTAAGCATACTGTTGCTCAATTGCTCATCCCTGTCTATAACCCGCATTACCCCGTATTTTTCCAGCCTATCCTCTAAATAATCCTTTGTTTCATCAAGTATATCAAAGTTTTTTACCCTTATGACCACCTCGTTGAAAACACTGGCGGCAGATATTTTTCTAAGATAATCTTCCTCAATAAAGACTACTCCGAAGTTTTCATAATCCGGCAAAAGGACCTGTTCATTTTCCATCAAGTATACATATTCAGGGCTCGAAACGATTGCAGATATAATAAACCTATGCTTTCTCCCCTTTATGTTCAGGTCTATTTCATCACCGGTATCAAGACCCCTTGCAAGGGCAAACTGGTCTATAACCATTATTTCTCTGTCTTTTATGGTTCTCCTGCCCTTTTTTACAAACAGCTCGTTTATCTTGTTTTCTTTGCCGTCGACAGACACTGCCCTCACATTTACTCTTTCATTGTCATCATCGGTAATTAATTTAGTGTCTAAGGACAACCTAACATCCGCCTGCCTGATATTATCAAGGCCTTCCAATTCCCTTTCCAGCCTTTCGGGAAGAGCGGACCCTGTAACAAAAATGTCGGCAAAATTAGTGGTATCGTAATAATCATCCAAGGTATTTCTTAAATTCACTGCCGAATTGCTGACTGCGGTGAAAATAAAAATACCTGTAATTATAATGGATAATACAGCAACATATTGCCCCTTTGTTTTTTTGATCATTCTGAACAGTCTCAAATTCAGCTTTTTCATTACCATACAATCCTTTCGGGGGGGAGGGGGGACTCATTTTTGATAATCTCGGTTATGGTGCCGCTTCGCATTCTAATTACCCTGTCAGCCATTTGGGCTATTGGAGCATTGTGGGTAATTACCATTACGGTATTCTTGTATTTCTCATTAACATCCTTAAGAACCTTCAAGATATTTATTCCCGTTTCAAAATCAAGGGCACCGGTAGGTTCATCACACAGCAGAATCTGCGGGTTCTTAGCCACGGCTCTTGCTATGGCAACCCTTTGCTGCTCGCCCCCGCTCATCTGAGATGGAAAATGGTCCATCCTGTCATGAAGTCCGACTGCCTCCATGATTTCATCTATGTCGGCAGTACCTTGGGTTATTTCGGCAACTAATTCCACATTTTCCTTAGCCGTAAGGGTAGCCATGAGATTATAGAACTGAAAAACGAAGCCGATTTTATGCCTCCTGTACATGGTGAGCTCTTTATCGGTGAAATTTGTAACCATTTCACCGTTAAAAATAACACTGCCCCCTGTCGGGGTATCCATGCCCCCTATTATGTTGAGGAGGGTGCTTTTGCCTGAGCCGCTGGGCCCTAAAATAACAATGAATTCGCCCTTTTCAACCTCAAAGCTTACATCCTCCAAGGCTTTGACCGTTACTTCTCCCATTTGATAATATTTGCTTAAGTTTTGAACCCTTAATAAAATCTCACCCATAACCGCTCCCGATATGCTTCGCTAATTTATACTTTTTAATATTTTATTCATAAATACACCGTTTAATAAAAATATTATACCATTTTATATTAAATAAATAAACATAAAAAACCGTATGACATACTTTCTGTCATACGGTTTTCTGCCAAATCCTTATCAGATTATCATTGTTCTGCAGCTGTAAACATTGGTCTTTCAAATTCTACATCTTATTTTAAGAT
>FZPS01000153.1_pt25 | contig 78321 bp, 78 predicted proteins | sample 1817821 | NCBI WGS metagenome assembly FZPS01 (sample SAMEA104158645, study PRJEB21678) | metagenome | place: Germany | collected 2015-04-21
TTTCAGTAACTTGACCAACCTCTAGGTCACTCCCTAGGATATCATTTCTAGCCTTTATCTCCTCCGAGCCCTCTAGGTTAGGTACTGTCACCTTCTTGATTTCCTCACCCTGGCTTATAACTAGATTAACCTTGGAACCTGGTTCTAGATGAGTAAAGGCCTCAGGTTCCTGCCCCATAACAAGGTCCTTAGGAGTAACATCAGAATACTCATATTTCTTTTCTCCAACTTCCAAGCCTGCCTCCCTCAGCAATTCAACAGCCTCCTCATAGGTTCTGTTGATAAGGCCAGGTACCCTTACTGTGTCCCTACCCTCGCTTATTACCACATCTATGGTAAAGCCTTCATTTACCTTAGCATTCTCTTTTTCGCTTTGACTAATTACAAGTCCAGGCTCAAACTCCTCACTGGTAGCAGTTCCACTTACATTAAATACCAGGCCTAGGTCCTCTATCGTCTTTCTAGCTTCACTTTCGGTCATACCAACTACATTAGGAACTATGACCTCATTGACACTTAAAAAGTCCTTAAGCTTAATCCAACCAGCAAATACAATAGAAACCACTAGGAAGGCCAAAAGAACTGCTGACAAGATAGTCTTGGTGTTATTCTTTGACTTCTTATCTTCATCTTCAGCATATTCATCTATAAGCTCATCATCAATGCTTTGAATAAGCCTAGTGGGTTGTTCATCTATATCTACATCATTATTAACTATTAAATCAGGGCTGTCATTATTTTGGATTTTCCTTAAATCATTTAATAGAAAATCTATGCTGCCATACCTATCAGACTGATGTTTTTGAACACATTTCAGAATAATGGCCTCTAGATCTGGTGATACAGTATCATCCACTTGACTAGGTGGTATAATTTCTTCCTGAACATGTTTTAAGGCGACAGTAATAGGAGTTTTCCCTTCATAAGGAAGCTTACCTGTTATCATCTCATACATAACAATACCTAGGGAATAGATATCGGATTTTTCATCAGTATATCCTCCCCTTGCCTGCTCAGGAGAAAAATAATGAACTGAGCCCAAGGCGCTTGAAGTAGTAGTTAGGGTAGAAGATGTAGCTGCCCTAGCGATTCCAAAATCAGTAACCTTGACCATGTTTTCTTGGTTTATGATGATGTTTTGAGGCTTTATGTCCCTGTGAACAATCAAGTTTGCGTGGGCATGTTTCAAGGCCTCAGCTATTTGTATAGAATAATTAACCGTTTCATCAAAAGATAGTTTACCCTTTTCCTTGATCAATTCCTTCAAAGTCTTGCCTTTTATATGCTCCATTACAATATAATGAATTACCTTGTTATCAATCTCCTCCACACCCACATCGTATACATTCATGATATTAGGATGGGAAAGACTAGCTGCTGCTTGAGATTCCCTTTTAAACTTCCGAATAAATTCTTCATCTTCTAAAAATTCGCTTCTAAGTATTTTTATTGCTACAAACCTATTCAACAGGTGACACCTGGCCTTGTAAACCCTGGCCATGCCACCCTCGCCTATAAGCTCTATAATTTCATATCTATTTCCTAATACTCTTCCTATCATCTTGTCACCTCTTTTACTATAATTCAACTATGATTACTGTTATATTATCCTTACCACCGTTGTCATTGGCAAGTTGGACAAGTTTATTGCAAGCTAACTCTACTTCTTCTTCATTGCTTATTATATCAAATATGGTATTATCCCTTACCATATTTGTAAGCCCATCACTGCATATTAAAAAGTAATCTCCAGGCCTATAACCTAGTATTTTAAGTTCAAAATCCAACTCCATGCTTGTCCCCAAGGCCTTAGTTATAATGTTTCTCTTAGGATGTATCAGGGCCTCTTCCTCACTAATACTCCCATTCTTGACCAACTCGTTGACCAGGGAATCATCCTCAGTAACCTGCTTCATCCCACTGGCATCGATATAGTATGCCCTACTATCCCCTACATGACCTATATAGATCCTGTCTTCAAATATGTATGCCATGGTTAAGGTTGTACCCATACCAGCATATTGTGGAATTGACAAGGCTTGATTGTATATTTCCTCATTTGCCTGGTGAATAGACTCAGTAATGCAGGCAATGATATCATCCCTACTAGCGAGATTTTCCTTGTTTTTGATGAAATTCTCCTTGATAATATCAACAGCCATGCTACTTGCTATTCTCCCAGCATTGTGACCACCCATCCCATCAGCAACTATGAAGAGGGGAAAATCCTCTTGGGCTGAGTGGAAGATGGAATCTTGATTGTCTTCTCTACACAAGCCAGTATCAGTTAATCCACAAGCCTTCATATTATCACCCCAGTTTGAAAATGATTATCCTTGAGAAAGATAGTCCCTACGCAACTGACCGCAAGCAGCAGATATATCTTCACCCTTTTCCTGCCTAATGGTTGCTTGTATATTCTTCCCAAGTAGTTGTCTCTGAAACCTCTCAATATTACTTATACTCGGCCTAGCCTTCTTGTATTCCTTAATTGGATTTAAGGGTATCAAATTAATGTGTGAATTTAAACCCCTTAGTATCCTACCTAACTCATCAACGTCTTCCCTTCTATCATTAACACCTTCTATTAATGTGTACTCAAAAGTTAGCCTCCTACCTGTCCTTGCCTCATAATGCCTACAGGCCTCCATAAGGTCCTTTATCTTATACTTCCTAGCTACTGGCATCATCTTCATCCTAATATCATCAAAGGGTGAATGCAAGGATATGGACAAGGTAATGGGAAGATCTTCCTCCGCTAAATCATAAATCTCTGGCACAAGACCACAGGTTGACAGAGTAATATTCCTATAGCTGAGGTTATGACCCTTGGGGTGGTGGATAATATCCAAGAATTTCATGGTATTATCATAATTATCCAAGGGCTCACCACTACCCATTAATACAATATTAGATATCTTCTTGTCAATATCTTTTTCAATACTATAGACTTGATTCAGCATTTCGCTGGGACTTAAATCCCTTATACGTCCTTCCTTGGTAGATGCACAAAAACTGCAGCCCATCCTGCAGCCCACCTGGGTGGATATGCAGACAGTCAGGCCATGTTTATGCTCCATCAGGACACTTTCTATAATATTATTATCTTCCAACAAAAATAAGTACTTCTTTGTATTATCTATTTTAGAGTCCAATCTCTTTAAAAGTCGAACCCGATTAACCTTAGCACTTTCCTTCAACTCCTGCCTTAGCTTCATAGGCAAGATATGAATATCATCCATGCTTAGCCCCATATTCCTATGGAAATATGAAAAAAGCTGCTCTCCTCTAAAGGGCTTTTCACCTATAGATATCATATAGTCCCTTAATTCGTCAAGACTTAAGCTATTAAGCTCTATCATTTATTTAACCACCTCGATTTGCCCTCTAGACCATTATACATAATAATAATCTAATTATCTATCTTTCTTTAATCATTTTAGCTATAAAAAACCCGTCGGTACCATGAATATGGGGATATAATTCAAGGTAGCCGTCTTTTAGGTTGGCTAGCTTATCCTTGTGGTCTAGACTATTCTCTAGACTAACCAATTTGAAATTAGGATTTTCTTCTAAGAACCTCTTGATTAGATTGATATTCTCGTCCTTCTCTATGGTACACGTGCTATATACTAGGTTACCCCCTAGCCTAATATAATCCTTAACATTGCTTATTATATCATATTGAAGCCTTGATAGGGCAGCAATATCCTCTTCCCTTCTCTGCCATTTGATTTCAGGCTTACGCCTAATAAGACCCAGGCCAGAACAGGGAGCATCTATTAGGAGGTAATCAACCTTCCCAACCAGCTCCTCATCCCTCTCTAAGGCATCATGATTTTCCACCTTTAAAATATCTATACCTAACCTCTTGGAGTTTTCCCTAATTAAGCTAAGCTTATGCTGGTATATATCCCTACTTATGACAAGGCCCTTATTACCCATGATTTGGGCCATATGGGTAGCCTTACCTCCAGGAGCACTACAAACATCCAGAAGGGTAGATCCCTCTCTAGGGTCCATAATTTGGCCCACCAACATACTGGATTCATCCTGGATGGTAAAGAGACCCTCCTTAAACTCTTGAAGACCTGTTATATTTTGGGCCTCCTGGATTATGAGGCAGTCCCTAGCATATTGGCCTTCTTTAAGTGTCATTCCCTTTTCTTCCAGCCTAGCTTTTAAATCTTGTCTGCTTATCTTTAAGCTATTAACCCTAATATTTAATAGGGGTCTCTCATTATTGGCCTTACACAGACTTTCAGTAAAGTCTAGTCCAAATTCACCTATCCATCTTTTGACCATCCATTCTGGATGGGAATATTTAATGGAGATATAACTGACCATATCCTCCTTGTCAATATGGGTAAACCTATCCTTATCCCTGATAATAGCCCTAAGGATTCCATTAACATAGCCTACGCTGCCCCTATGACCATATTTCTTGGCTAATTTTACCGACTCATTGACCGCAGCACTATCTGGTATCCTGTCCATAAAGATGATTTGATATAGCCCCATCCTCACTATATCCAGGATATGAGGATGGAGTTTCTTTAACCTAATCTTGGATGCCTTAGTAATTACATGGTCGAGATAAAGCCTGTTTTCAATTACACCATACACCAGCTCCCTTATCAGGTTCTCATCCCTAGGGTCCAGGCCCTTACCAATTTTATTTAATTCTATATTGGAATATGCATCCTTCTTGTTTATATCCACTAATACCTTCAAGGCAAGTTGCCTTGGATTATTTGACATTCAATCACCTTCTTCTATAAAAAAAGAATCTAGCTACTAAGAGCCATCTGTCATCCATGGGCCTAGGTAAGCTTTAAGCCCAGGATGACAAAATCTACCCTATAATAGTAGCATAGATTCCTAGTTTCTTCTTCTGTTGGCCAAGGCTAAGAGTCTTAGTAGCTCAGCTATGGCTGTTAGGGTTGCTGCAACATAGGTAAAGGCTGCTGCAGACAACATGCTCTTGGCAGGTCTTAAACTCTCCCTTGGAGATATGCCATTCTCCAATTGGGCCATGGCCCTTCTACTGGCATTTAATTCAACAGGTAGGGTCACCAGTTGAAAAACTACAACTCCAATAAATATGGCTATCCCTAACTCCAGTAGGAAGGGACTTACCAGAAATCCTAGCACAATCAAAATCCAAACGAATCTGGAGCTAAAACTAACTATTGGTGCCATATTGTTTCTAAGGATCAGTGGAAAATATCCATCTGCATGTTGTAGGGCATGGCCTGCCTCATGGGCTGCCACACTCATTGATGCTATACTAGATCCATTATAGATGGAGCTAGAAAGTCTTACCACCCTGGCTCTAGGATCATAGTGGTCAGTTAGTTGACCAGCTACTGGCTCAACAGGCACATCATACAGGCCATTCCTGTCCAGAATCATTCGGGCAACCTGGGCTCCCGTTAAACCACTACCACTATTAACCCTAGAATACCTATTATAGGCCCCTGAAACCTTAGCCTGGGCTAATAGTCCTATTAACAAGGCAGGTAAAACAAAGATAAACCAAGTACTATCATAATACATGCCATATCCCATATAAGGCATACACATCACCTCAACTTTATTTTAATATCCTTCCACTTTCAATTGAATTCCCAGCCAGGTATTCCCTGACCTTCATCCTTCTTTTATTGGGGAACTGCAGCTCTTCTATGATGACAACCCCGTCACCAGTTGCTACATATAGTCCCTCATTAGATACCTTTACTATTTCACCAGCCTGACCCTCAATAGCTTCGTCTAGGACCCTTAGGCTATGAATTTTAACCAAGTCATCTCCATAGTTGGTAAAGCTACCAGGCCATGGTTTCAATCCCCTAATCAGATTAAAGATGTCCCTGGAGGATTTGCTCCAATCAATTCTACCTGTCTCCCTGCTGAGCATGGGAGCATAGGAGGACTCATCATCATTCTGAGGGGTATAGCTTGCCTTGCCATCCATAATATCCTTTAGGGTTGATACTAGGATCTCGCCACCTAGCTTGGATAGCTTATCATGAACAGTAATAGCATCATCTTCATATAATATTGGGATGGCCGCCTTACTAATCATGTCTCCAGTGTCTAAACCTTCTTCTATCTTCATTATAGTAATCCCAGTCTCATCTTCACCATTGATTATGGCCCAATTAATAGGAGCAGCCCCCCTGTATTTAGGGAGCAAGGATGCATGAACATTGATGCTGTCAACCTTGGCTATACTTAAGACCTCTTTTTTCAAAATCTGTCCGAAGGCTGCTACAACCAAGAAATCAGCTCCTACTTCCTTAAGCCTTTCAATGGATTCTTCACTATTTATGCTACTTGGTTGGTATACCTCTAGGCCAAGTTCCATGGCCCTCTTCTTTACTGGTGTAGGTTGAAGTTTTTTCCCCCTACCCCTGGGTCTATCCTCTTGGCTTATAACCAGGGCAACATCAAAATTATGTTCTACTAAGGCTTCTAGGCTGGGTACAGCAAATTCTGGTGTTCCTGCAAAAATTATCTTCATCTTATGACTCCTCTTCCTCTTCAAGAGTTTCCTCATCTTCTTCAGCTGTTAAATCCACATATTCTATAACTTTATCGGTATATAAAATCCCATCTAGATGGTCAATCTCATGGCAGATAGCCTTAGCCAATAAACCTTCCCCTTCAAGGATAACCTCTTCTCCATCCTCGTTTATATACTTAATCTTGACCCTCTCAGGCCTTTCCACCTTACCAGCCTTGTTGGGTACTGATAGGCAACCCTCTATATCTATTTTTGTACCTTCTTCGTCAATTATTTCAGGATTTATTATCTTAATTGGGCCCTCTCCAACATCAATAACTACAGCCCTTCTAAGGACCCCTACCTGTGGTGCAGCCAAGCCTACACCTTCTGCATCCCTCATGGTCTCTACCATATCATCTAGCAATACTTGAATTCTGTCGTTAATCTCATCAATAGGTCTGGACTTCTTCCTGAGAATAGGGTCCCCTTCTAACCTTATACGTCTTAATGCCATTTCTTCTCCTCCTATAAAATTGTGTTAGGATTGATGTCAATGCTTATCCTTATGTCATCCATCTTTAGATTACCTTCATTATATATACATACCCGGTTTATCAGTCTCTTTAACTTTTCCTTGTAAGCATCCTCAATCTTTACGATAATCTGATATCTATAATTACCCTTAATTTTCTCCAGGGCTGCAGGATAAGGACCTATAATATAATCTCCATAAGAGTCTCTATATATATTATAGACTTCATCCTTTATTATATTATATATCTCTTTTGAGAGTTTACCAACCCCTTGTTTATCCTCACCGTAAATCAAAATATTAACCAGATCTATAAAGGGTGGATAGAGGAACTCTTTCCTTAGCCTTATCTCATGATCATAGAATCCCAGGTAGTCCTGTTTTTTTGCATGTCTGATGCTGTAATGGTCAGGATTATAGGTCTGAAGGATTACCCTTCCCTTACTATCTCCCCTACCTGCCCTTCCAGCAACCTGGGTAATCAGCTGAAAGGTCCTCTCAGGAGACTTATAGTCCGGCAAGTTCAGGCTAGTATCAGCAGCAATAATTCCTACTAAGACCACATCTTCAAAATCCAGCCCCTTTGAAATCATCTGGGTACCTATAAGGATATCTACCTTTTTATTTTTCATTTCCTCCAGTATCCTATCATGACTTCCCTTTCTACTGGTGGTGTCTCCATCCATCCTAGCCACCCTGGCTTCAGGGAAGCTCTCCCTAACCAACTCCTCCACCTTTTCTGTTCCTATGCCGAAGTATTTTATATACTTACTCTTACATGATGGACATACATGGGGAATCCTCTTGGTTTGGCCGCAGTAGTTACACCTTAGCCTATTTATATTCTTGTAATAGGTCATAGATATTTCACAGGAATCACACTTCACCACATACCCACACTTCCTACAGGATACGAAGGTTGAAAATCCCCTCCTGTTTAGAAAAAGGATAATTTGTTTTTTATCGTCCAGGGCCCTTCTAATTTCCTCCTCCAGCTCCAGGCTAAAGATAGACCTGTTACCCATCATAAGCTCATCCCGCATGTCCACTAGTCTTATTTCAGGCATGATTTGGTGATTAACCCTATCTTTAAGCTCTAGAAGGACCATATTACCTTCCTGAGCCTTCCTATAGGAATCCAGTGAGGGAGTAGCTGAGCCTAAAACCAGGTAGCCACCTTCCCTATCAACCCTTTTTTCTGCAACTTCCACGGTATTATACTTGGGGTTTTGGGAGGACTTGTAGGTGGATTCGTGTTCTTCATCTATGATTATCAAACCTAGGTTCTTCAAGGGGGCAAATACAGCAGACCTAGCCCCAATCACTATCTTTACCCTACCTTCCCTTATCCTCCTCCACTGGTCAAACCTCTCTCCCTGGGATAGCCTACTATGGAGGATGGCTATGTTATCACCAAACCTTCCAACAAACCTATCTATGGTTTGGGGTGTTAGGGCTATTTCAGGCACCAGGATTATGGAACCCATATCCTTCTTCAGCATCTCTTCCACCAGTTGTAAATAAATCTCAGTCTTCCCACTGCCTGTTACCCCATGGATTAGGAACTTGTTTTCCCTGCTTAAGCCATTAATTGAGGATAGGATTCTATTGAAGACCTTAGCCTGTTTATCATTTAGCCTATGCTTATCATATTTAGGTATGGTCCGTTTTATTGGTTCCCTATAGATTTCCATTTCATAGATACTTGCTAGACCCTTTTCCTCCAAGGCCCTTGCGGTGCTTAAGCTGGTGTTCAGCTCCTTGAGAAGGCTAGAAACACTCATGTCTCCATGCTTATAAAGATACATAGCTATCTCCAGCTGCTTCTTGGCCCTCTTGCCTACAAGTTTATGTATATCATCCTGAGTTAGCTTATCCGATAGCAACCTAATCCATTTTTCCTTTTTTTTCTTGACAGAAGTGGTGACATCTATAGTGGTTTCTATAACTCTTAACCCTTCCAATTCATTCAAATATTTATTTATATAGGAGACTTGTAAGTCCTTTTTCAAATCAGAGAGAAGGACCATACCCTTATCCTTTAAATAGTCGATGATTTGTTTCTCTTCCTTCACTTTTGGGCTATAATCTGTAGATAATAACTCCACAAAAGTATTTATCTGCTTATAGTCGCCAGGTGGAAGTATGGGTTGTAGAGCTTCAAAAAAGGTGCAGAGGTACTCATCCTTCATCCAATAGCCCAAGTCCAGCATTTCCTTGGATATAATGGGCTTGTCATCCAAGAAGTCTATTATGGACTTTAGCTGGTATTCTGAATCAAACTCATCTTCTATAGATACAAGAAGGCCCTTGGTTACCCTATTACCCATGCCAAAGGGAACGACAACCCTCATCCCCTCCCTAGCTATATCTATGAAGTCTTCATCTATTATATAGGTAAATAGCCTGTCCAATTGGGCTGCATAACTGTCTATTAAAACCTGTCCATACCTTATAGCCACTACTTACACCTCTTTTCTAACATCTAGAAACCATTCTTTAAGACCTCATTGCTTAAGAATATGTCGTCTTACATAAGTCGTAGAAGAATTTTAGTAGAGAATAGAATTTAAATCCTTATTCACTCAAACTTTTGAATTCATCAGATTTAAATTCTTTCTACTTTTCTGCATCTTGTTATGATGCTTATGCAACATTTGTACAAATAAGATAAAAGAGAAACGCTCATTTCGCTTCAAGATTTGATACCTTATACAGCTCATTCGCTTATTTTTCTTTTATCTATTTAGCCTATACATTCAGCCAATTAAAGGTCAGAATTGATTAGTGCTAAAAGTTTAGGGTCAAGATCCTTCGTAGGTAAGGCTAATCCTGTCCGTCTCAGGATGACAATTATGTCAACTAACAGGACTATAGTTAAGAATAAATTTTCAAAATAAGACTCGACTTTGGAGAATTTGAGTAGAAGTATCCACTAAGTAAAAATTTTGGTAGAGCTCCACTGTTTGAGCGTAGCGAGTTTGGAGCTCTAATTTTTTACGTGTGGTTATACTTCTTCAAATTCGTAACGGAGAGTCGGTTTTAAAATTTATTCTAGTATGCCAAACAAATGAAATTTTAGACACATTATTCTACAAATGCCTCATACCCATATCTTAAAAAAAGCTAGTATCACTAGCTTTTTTATTTGATGATAGAAGTAATCCTGTCTATAATTACCTTTGCTACATTAGCCTTGGTCATAATTGGATAGGGCTCCACATCTCCATTCTTATCTACGATGGTTATGATATTGGTATCGGATTTGAATCCTGCCCCCTCCATGGTGATATCATTGGCCACTATAAAGTCAAAATTCTTCTCTACAACCTTAGCCTTAGCATACTCAACCAGATTCTCACTTTCCGCAGCAAATCCTACGATTATTTGGTTGGTCTTCTTGCTACCATAATGCTTTGCAATGTCAGGATTCCTGACCAGACTTAAATTCAATATATCTTCTTTTTCTTCCCTTTTCTTAATCTTTTGTGCGCTTACATTTTCCGGCCTATAATCAGCTGGAGCTGCAGACTTTATCAAAATGTCACAGGATTCAAAATAGTCTCCTACAGCAACAAACATCTCCCTAGTGGTGTTGACCTTAACCACTTCAACTCCCTTAGGCGGCTCTAATGATGTCGGCCCTGAAATCAGTACCACGTCTGCCCCCCTACTCTTAGCCTCCTTAGCTAATAGATAGCCCATCTTTCCGCTGGAATGGTTGGTAACATATCTTACTGGATCTATGGGTTCAATGGTGGGTCCAGCAGTAATAACAAACTTTTTTCCAACTAGGTCCTTCTCTATAAAGGCATCTATAACATAGTCAACTATATCCGCTGGCTCAGCCATCTTTCCAGCTCCATAGTCTCCACAGGCCAGTAAACCAACTGCTGGGTCTATAAACTCATAGCCTAAACCCTTCAGCTTATCCATATTTTCTTGGAAGATGGGGTTGTTATACATTTCCGTATTCATAGCAGGAGCAAAGACTATCTTAGCATGCGAGGCCATAATTACTGTATTTAACAGATTATCAGCAATACCATTAGCAATCTTTCCTATGGTATTAGCAGTTGCTGGGGCAACTAAGATCATATCTGCCTTCTTTGCCAAGGAGATATGCTCCACATCAAACCTATCTATCTCATTAAACATACTAGTATGCACTGGTCTGTTAGACATGGTTTGGAAGGTTAATGGGGTTACAAACTCCATGGCGGCCTCAGTCATAATAACCTCTACTTCGGCATTTTGCTTCCTCAACCTACTGACTAGGTCAGCAGCCTTATAGACTGCAATACCACCAGTCACTCCTAGTATAATAGTTTTACCTTTTAACATTTTATCACCAACCTATTTAATACTGTTTGTTGGGGGATTCTCATACTTAACCTTGCCTGCCACAATTTCCTCTATGGCAATAGTTACCGGCTTATGGGATTCTGTTTCAATCAAGGGCTTACTACCATCTACTATCTGACGGGCCCTTTTGGCAGTTAACATCACTAAAGTATATCTGCTATCTCCTTCTTTTAAGACATGATCAAATGATGGATTTAACATTATCTTTCCTCCTTCTTCATAACCTTTTTCTTTATATCACTATGACGTTTAACTCTTAGTTTTTCAGCTTCTATGATATGCTCAATATCCCTCACAGCGTTTTCTACCTCGTCATTTATTACGAAGTAATCATACTCTCCTACGAAATCCAATTCTTCAAAGGCATTTCTGAACCTTCTTTCAATATCCTCCTCAGATTCAGTTCCCCTTTTAATGATTCGATTCTTTAGCTCATCCATGGTAGGCGGCAGGAGAAATATGAAGACAGTATTCTTGTAGTTTTTCTTTACTTGTAAGGCGCCTTGTACATCTATTTCAAGGAGGACTATCTCCCCCTTTTCAATCTCATTCAAAACAAAGTCCCTTGGGGTACCATAATAATTTGAATGTACTAGGGCATGCTCTAAAAATTGATTCTCTTCTATCTTCTTCTTAAATTCTTCTTCCGTAAGAAAGAAGTAATTTACCCCATGCTTTTCATTTGGTCTGGGTTTTCTAGTAGTAGCAGATATAGAAAAAACTATATCCTTGTGTCTCTTCAATAACTCGGCACAAACAGTACCCTTACCAGATCCAGAAGGCCCAGATATAACCAATAAAAATCCCTTAGACAAGTCCTTCACCAACCTTATTTAATGTTTTCTTCCTTTGAATTTATGCGATTACCAATAGTCTCGGGTTGTACGGCAGTTAATACTATATGATCACTGTCTGTAATGATTACAGCCCTGGTCTTTCTGCCATATGTTGCATCGATTAACAATCCCTTTTCCCTGCTTTCTTGTATTAGCCTCTTGATAGGGGCTGACTCTGGGCTAACTATGGCAATAATCCTATTAGCAGAAATCAAGTTTCCGAAACCAATATTCATCAGCCTTATGCCCATATGATCCCTCCTATTCGATATTCTGAACCTGTTCCCTTATCTTCTCTAACTCTGCTTTAAACTCTACCACATGCTTTGAAATTATAATATCGCTAGCCTTACTCCCTATAGTATTGATTTCCCTATTAAATTCTTGGATAAGAAAATCCAATTTCCTACCTACTGCATCATCTTCCTCCAAGATACTTTTAAACTGTTTGATGTGGCTTTTTATCCTGACAATCTCCTCATCAATACTGGTCTTATCTGCAAAAATAGCTATTTCTGTATTCAAACGATCTTCATCTATGGTCATGCTATTATCCAGTAATTCATTTATTCTCTCCCTTAATTTATTCCTGGTCTCTATAACCAGGTCGGGAGCCCTCTCCTCTATTATGTCTAAATGATTCCTGATCTTATCCAGTTTATTCAACATATCATTTTTAAGCTCTTGCCCTTCTTTTTCTCTCATTTCTGTGATTCCATCAAGGGCCATGTTAAGAGCCTTAAACAAACAATCAGCGATTAACTCTTCATCCACACTCTTTTTTTCAGTTTTAACAACCTCATTCAGCAATAGGATATTATTTAGCCTAACACCGTCTTCTAAATCCAACTCATGTCTGATTTCTTCTAAGGCATCCTTGTAGGCTTTTGCAAGGGCTACATCAACCTTAACATCTACAGCTGATTCACTTATATATTCTAGATTTATGTAGACATCAACCTTCCCCCTGGTAATCCTATCCTTGACTACTCTCTTAATTGAATCTTCTAAATAAGATATGTGACGGGGTAGTTTCACCGAAACGTCATTATATCTATGGTTAACTGATTTTATCTCCACTTCAAACCTATAAAGTTCATTTTCATACTCACCCTTACCATATCCAGTCATACTCTTTAACAAACCATCCACCCCTCTCCTTATCTTCATTCAGTATGTAATTATATAATGGTGTACTACTTAAATCCAGAATTTGTTACAAATACTTAATATTTATTATATCATAGATTTTTACTAAATTTAATCCTCTATCAAAATTACTCCATCTAATACAAAATTCTTCTAAAAATAACGGGACATTACAGGGTACAATGGCCTTCTTTGCAAATGAAGGCTAATAATCCATTAAGCTGCTTTCAGGTACCATGAAGATAAATAAGTTGATATAAGGATCACTAAATACTTGAGGAAATTGCCTTATGGGCTTCTTAAATTCTTTATAATTTACAGGATAAATGATATACTTTTAGTATTCGAGATATACTGGAGGGAAGGCGTATGGCATTTGACGGAATAGTTACAAGGGCAGTTGTAGAGGAGCTAAAATCCCAACTACTAGGTGGTAGAATTAGCAAAATTCATCAGCATGAAAGGGATGAATTACTTATTCAGATCTATAATAAGGGTATCAACCATAGGTTGATGATTTCTGCAAATAGCAGTAATTCTAGAATCTACCTAACAGATCAGGCTAAGAGAAACCCAGAAACACCTCCTAGCTTCTGCATGCTTCTGAGAAAGCATCTAACAAATGGAACTGTCCTTAATATTGAACAATATGATATGGATAGAATTATCTTCATAGATATATCAGCCCTGGATGAGCTAGGATTACCTATAGAGAATAGGCTGGTAATAGAAATTATGGGCAAGCATAGTAATATCATCCTAGTCAACAAGGAAAGTGGTAAAATCATAGATGCCATTAAAAGGGTAAGTGAAAGTATAAGTAGAGTGAGGCAGATCCTTCCTGGCATGACCTATGAATACCCCCCTGCCCAAGGTAAGAAAAATCCATTAAATACAAGTCGGGAGGAGTTCTTAAACCTACTAGAAGGGGACAAAAAAGGAATCCTACTCTACAAGTTCTTCTATTTCAATTATACAGGCCTTAGCCCACTATTGAGTAGAGAGTTATGTTTTAGGACTGGACTGGATATAGATAGGCCCCTAGGAAGTTTAAATGATAAGGAAAAAAATGAGCTCTATTCCTCCTTTGAAACTCTAATGACAGATGTAAAAGAGAATCGCTATAAGCCCTTATGCATTTACAATCACCAGAATGAAGTATTAGCCTTTTACTGCTTAGATTTGGTACAATTTGGAAACCATAATAAGGAGTACCTCCCTTCCATTTCCCAGGTCTTAGACAAGGCCTTTAGAAAGAGGGACTTGGACGATAGGTTGAACCAAAAATCCCAGTCAATGAGAAAGATCATCCAGGCTAGGTTAGATAGGAGCATGAATAAACTAGCTAGGCAGAAGGAGGAACTTCTTCAAAGCCAGGATAGGGAGAAGTATAAGGTATATGCAGATTTAATTTCAGCCAACATTCACCTGATTCCCAAGGGGGCGGATAGGGTTGAGCTGGAGAATTTTTATGACGAAAACCTAGAGAAAATTGAGGTTCCTTTAGATCATAAGATATCAGCGGTAGCAAATGCCCAGAGGTATTACAAGAGGTATTCCAAATTAAAAACAGCAGAAAATTTATTGAAGGAACAGATTCCTGAAACCCAGAAGGAGATCCTATATTTAGAAAATGTTCTAGTTAGCATAGACAATGCCAGCCAGTTAGAAGAGCTGGATGAAATAAGAGAAGAACTTGTCAAAGAAGGTTATTTGAAGGAGAAATCTCGAGGTAAGAAATCTAATAAGGGTAAGGTAGATAGGTTGTCCCAGCCCCATAATTTTATATCTAGTGATGGTTTCAAGATATATGTGGGTAAGAACAACAGGCAAAATGAAAGGCTTACCTTAAAAACAGCCCATAAGGACGACATCTGGCTTCATGCCCAAAATATTCCAGGCAGCCATGTAATCATAGTAAGAAATAATCAAGAAATCCCAGATACTACCCTTGAAGAAGCGGCAATCCTTGCCGCCTACTTTAGTAAGGCTAAGAATAGTTCCAAGGTCCCAGTGGACTATACGGAGAGAAGAAATGTCAAAAAACAAGCAAATTCTAAACCAGGAATGGTTATCTACAACAATTTCAAAACCATAACAGTAAGTCCTGATAAGGAGATTATAAGCAAACTAAAATCCTAGCCTAGGCTAGGGTTTTTCTAACATTAAATTAGGGTTGGCCTATGATAATAATAGCCTTGTGTATAATCAATTCCTAAATCCTTGCAGATATTGAGAACTTCTTCATTCTCTACTCCCTCAGCTATCATTTCTATCTTATTAGCCTTGGAGAATTCTACAATACTTTTTACTAGAGATCTTGTCACGATATTATGCTCTAATTTTTTAATAATGGAGCCGTCAATCTTAATCACATCGATGGGCAGGTCAGTTAAATATTGGTAGGACGAATAGCCTGTACCAAAATCATCAATTGCTATTTTTACACCCTGGCTCCTTATTTTATAGAGATATCCTAGGACTTCCTGTTTATTAACAAAGATATCCTCCGTAATCTCAATCAGTAATCTTCTCGGGTTAACTCTACTTTCTTCTATCTTTTCCAGTAGATAACTTATGACCTCATCCTTGAAATCCTTTGGAGAAAAATTAATAGATACAATTAAATCATTATTTCTTTCCTTCTTTAATTTTTCTATGGCTATATCAATCATGTGTTTTGAAAGTTCATTTATCAGCTCTGTTTTCTCTATAACCGAAATAAACTCTGAAGGGTTATAGATTTCCTTACCCTTGGAAATCCACCGAGTCAATAACTCGCTACCATGAATCTCACCAGTTTTTATATTGTAAATATTCTGATAGGCAGCCTTGATTTGTCCCTTGGAAAGGGCAATTTTGAATTCACTTGCCATGGTAATCAGGTTTTTGAAATGTGTGTCAAGCTCAGTATTAAAAACCTCTGACTTATTACCTTGCTCAACCGCATATCTTAAGGCTACTATGGATTGCCTGACACCCTCTAATAGCCCTACTCCACCCTCAATAGTAGTCATCCCCATGGTAACTTCTATGTAAATTGGAATGTCATCTATTCTAATAGTTGATCTATTAATAGACGATATCGACTCAATAATTTCTTCCTTATTGTACATATTATTCTCGTGGTCTAATACGATAATAAACTCCATTCCATCATATCTAAATAATTCCACATTCTTATACTTGTTTAAGATGTTCTTTAAAAGGACAGAAAAATTAACAACTACTTCCTTGGCAAAATCATAGCCAAAAAACCCAAGGATTTCTTCATACTCCCCAACCGACAAGGCTATTATGGTCTTTTCAGTATTAGTTATTTCATCCTTTCTTCTAATTGCCTCGATGTTTTTTAATTCTGTTACTGAATCGTGAGTTAAAAGGTTGGTAATATAGGTCCTGCTACGTCTATTGAAATCAGCAAAGCTTCCGATAATTATGGAAATTATAATATAGATTGCTAGACGAATTGCCCAGTTAAGGGTAGATTGTTCCAGGATTAAGCCATTATTTGTGGGCATGAAGGGCCCTAAAAGTAAGCCACTGAAGGCTGCATGTATTGCTCCATGAATTCTCCCGTTAATAGATGAAGTTGTAGCTATAGGTATATACATTAAATTAGCAAAAGCAGAAGGTGTCCCCCCAGTTAGAAAGACAAATATAGCCACAAGTAAAGATATGAAGTAGGATAAAATTATGGATATCTTATTGGTTTTATTTGTGCCTTGTATATTATTTAGCATTGCCAACAACCTTTGAGAATTATTGTAAAAATACCTACATAGATTATATACCTTAACAGGTGATTTTGAAACATAATTTTAGCTTTTTCAAGACTTTTTTCAATAAATAACCATTATCAGCCATAAAATAGCAAATTTTGTAGAAATAGCTCTAAATCCTCTCTCTTATTAGGACCTCATCATGGCCATCTGTTTCAAGGAAGTTTACATCTATAATCTCAGCCTGGGAAGTGGGTACGTTCTTTCCTACATAATCTGGCCTAATGGGTAACTCCCGATGGCCCCTATCTACCAAAACAGCCAACTGGACTCTTGCTGGCCTGCCATGCTTGATTAAGGCTTCTAAAGCTGCCCTTACAGTCCTGCCTGTATAGATAACATCATCAACAAGTATAACCTTCTTGCCAGTTATATCATAATTAAATTCCTTATTGACAAGGGGGAGGTCGCCTAACTCCGTCAAGTCATCCCTATAAAGGGTAATATCTAGCTCATAGACTGGGAGTTCTTCACCTTCAATTTCTTTAATCTTCTTAGCCAGCCTCTCAGCATATGGAACCCCTCTGGTTTTGATACCTACTAAAACCAGGTCCTTGACTCCCTTGTTTTTTTCAACTATTTCATTTGCAATCCTTGTAATAGACCTGGACATGGCCTTTTCATCTAATATCCTAGCCTTTATTTTCATATCATCACCTACTTCTTATATTATTTATGAACTCCTCAAACTCCTCAGGTAGATCGGTTTCAAACTCAACAAATTCTCTTGTTCTAGGATGAATAAAACCTAACTTCCTGGCATGCAGGAAATGGCCTTCATATTTTTCGTCATCCTTCCGATTACCATAAATGATGTCTCCAACGATGGGATGATTAATATAGGAGAAATGGACCCGGATCTGGTGGGTACGTCCTGTCTTAAGATTGGCTTGGACCAAGCTATAGCCCTTAAACAATTTAAGCACTTTAAAGTTGGTTATGGCCTCTTTACCATTCTTTTGGTTGACTGCCATCCTCTTCCTATCCTTGGGATCCCTACCTATAGGAGCATTGATAGTCCCTCTATCCCTGCTGAACTCCCCATGGGTAAGGGCTAGATACTCCCTTACTATCTCCCTTTTAACCAGTTGTTCAGATAGAAACCTATGAGTGTTATCATTCTTGGCAACAATTAAAAGACCAGATGTGTCCTTATCCAACCTATGGACAATCCCTGGTCTTATTATCCCGTTGATGGAAGAAAGATTATCAACATGATATAGGAGGGCATTTACCAGGGTGCCAGTATAATTCCAAGGGGCAGGGTGAACCACCATACCCTTAGGCTTATTCACTATCAGGATATCATCATCCTCATAGAAGATGTCAATTGGGATGTTTTCAGGCTTGATATCCAAGACCTTAGGTTTAGGTATCTGAACCTGGATAAGGTCTCCCTCCTTAATTATATATCTGGGCTTTACAACTGACCCGTTAACTACTACCAGGCCATCACTAATTAACTTCTTAATATAGGTTCGCGATAAGTTATCCAGCTCATCGGCTAAAAAGGCATCTATTCTTTCATCCTCATTATCTCCTACGAGAATCTCAATAAAGTCCATTCTCATCCCCTATTTCCAACTTATCAAATAATACCAAGTATATTATATAAATCGTGCTTAAGACCACGCATATGTCCGCAATATTAAACACTGGAAAATCATACCTATTAATCAATCTTACACTTATAAAGTCAACTACATACCCCAACCTCATTCTATCTATCAAGTTACCCACTGCCCCACCTATTAACATGGCAAAGGCAACCCTGGTCAAAGGGCTAATATGATTGTAATATTTTATCAAATAAAAACTCATAACCAAGACTACAGCTATTGTAATAAGGAGAAATAAAATCCTTTTCCCTTGCAGGATCCCGAAGGCAGCCCCCCTGTTTTCAACGTAGCACAATTGAAAGAAATCCTCAATTATTACAATGGGTTTTTGACCCTTTAAATGCTTTATAACCGCAAGCTTACTCAGCTGGTCTAGAATAATAATAATTGCTGTTAAAATAAAAACCAAAATACTTCCTCCTTGAGATAAGTCAAATATAAAATATATATAGAGGCTATCATGCCTCTATATCACTTGAATCCTCTACTTGATTTGATTCCTCTATATTCTCGATTTCTTCTATATCTTTTGTTTTCTCTTTTTCTGAAACTTCCTCTGCATCTTTAGTCTCTTTTGCACAGCCAGCTTCTATTTGGGAATAAAACTCATCTAATGATAGCAGCTGGGCCTCCATGAAGGCCTGGAACCTAGTTTTGAAGGTAAATATCTCCTTCTTTAGATTTTCATATTCAGTTTTTATGTTCCTAACCTCATCCTTAGCATCATTGATTATCTCTATACCTCTAAGCTCTGCATCATCGATGATATTTTCAGCCTTTTGCCTGGCAGCACTTGTTACTTCATCTGCAGTTTTTTGAGCAACAACAAGGGTTTTGTTAAGAGTCTCCTCCATAGTATTATACTTACGGATTTGGTCAGCCATATAGTTTAGCTTATCCTTTAACTCTATGTTCTCCTTATATAAGGCCTCATAATCTACCAATATTTCATCAAGAAAGCTTTCTACTGATTTTGGATGATATCCTCCTAGTGATCTTTTAAACTCTTTTTTTTGAATCTCTAAAGGTGTTATCATGTTATCACTCCATTAAATTAATATTCTGATGCTGGACATATACCTACCCTTCCTACTCAAACCATCTATACTGTGAAGAATAAATCTACCGTAACCCCTAACTGAGACTATGTCATTAACTTCTATCTCCCTAGATGGTTTATCGATAGGCTCCCAATTTACCTTAACACTACCCCTTTTAATGATAGCCATACTTTCCTTCCTAGAAATATTATAGACAGAGCTAATAACCAAATCGACCCTCAAGGAAGTTAATGAACGTTGAATCTCCTTATATTCCAAGGCCGGAACTACAATATCATCAAAAGTAACGCCTTCAGTTGTAACATTTTTATTGGCGATCTTCTCTAAATTATAAAGGACAAAGTCTCCTATCTCATCCTTTACAATTAAGAATCCATAATCATTATGAACTAAAATATCTCCAACCTTTTCCCTTGTTATACCCAGGCCCAATAGGGCACCAAGATAATCCTTATGGGAAAGGTCTGATAAGTCCCCTTCCACCTTAATACATGAGAGATAATCAGTTAAGTCCCCTATAACTAAATAGCTGGGATAGATTACAATAATCTTTCTCTCACAATCATCATAGCCACCAAACTCTATATAGGCTAAATCATCAAACCTATTCAAGATTGACTTGGCTAAACGAACCTCGTAGGGGTCTAAAAAATCAGTAGTCTCTACCAGATGTTGACTTAATACCATTTCAACCTTGTCTAATACCCTTCTCATCTTAATAAGTTTCTCACCATCACTTATATGAGAAGTATAATATTCCCTATCAATCCACATGGCTACAGTATTCTAGCAACCAGACCCATAATAAGATTTAACAATAAGATGGCAAGAAGGGGTGAGAAATCAAACATACCGGTATTTATTCCTGTCATTCTAATTAAGGCTCTGGCAGGAGCTAGAATTGGCTCTGTAAGCTCATACACAAGCCTGACTAAGGAATTACTTCTATTAAAATTAATATATGACATAACTATCCTGACAAGTATCAAGATTTGAATAAATTCAACTAAGATACCTAAAGATCTATAAAATAAGCTACTCATAAGACACTCTTGCTCCTAAAATATTTATTACCATGGAAAAAGACCATTCTTTTCTAATTCTTCCTTTAGGCCATCGATCTCCACATTGTCAGGTGCCAGGATAAAGATGTCCTTATTAATTTTTTGAATCTTACATTCCAAGGCGTATAAGGACCCATTGACAAAATCAAAGATCTGTCTCTTAAGATTTTGATCCAATTGTTCAAAATTAAGGACTACAACCTTTCTAGATTTCAAGTCATCTGCTATTAAAGGGGCTTCCTCATAGCTTAATGGCTCGTGAACAACAATCTTCATACTAGTATTAGTATGTATATTTACAACATTATTATTTAATTTTCTAGTTTTGGTTGCAATAGGGACCTCTAACTCTTCCTCATAGTAGAATTCATCTTCCTCTTCTTCGTCATCATAATCATCAATACCTATAAAATACTTGAACTTGTCCATAAAATTGCCCATAATTACCCTCCTTTAATTTCTTTCACCGAATATACCGCTGCCAACACGAATCATATTGGAACCTTCTTCTAGTGCTATTTTATAATCATTTGTCATACCCATAGATAGGTAATCCATGGATAAGTTTTCATAGTCCTGGCTAAGAATCTTCTCCTTTAACTCATACATGGTCCTAAAAACCTTCCTAAGTAAGACCTCATCATCTGTATAGGGGGCCATGGTCATAAGACCCCTAATTCTAATGTTGTCATAGGCCAATACCTGCTCAATAAAGGGTAGGACCTGGGAAACCTCAAGTCCAAATTTGGTATCCTCCTCAGCAACATTGACCTGGACCAAGGTGTTGATGATTAAATCATTCTGCTTGGCCCTCTTGTCTAGTTCCTTGGCCAGAGATATCCTATCCAAGGAGTGGATTAGTTTTACCTTGTCTATGATATACTTAACCTTATTGGTTTGAAGATGTCCAATTAAGTGATAGTTAACCCTATCACCAATTAAATCAATCTTCTTGGTCAACTCCTGGACTCTGTTTTCACCAATATCAGTGATACCAAAATCAATAGCCTCATTTATGGTATCCACATCTACTGTCTTGGTAACAGCGACCAAGGTGACATCTTCATCTTCCCTACCAGTTCTTATTAAGATTTCATTAATTTCTTCTCGTATCCTCTTAATATTCTGCTTTAAAATAATAACAACCTCCCTACTATCTCAATATTTCACCCTCTGTATAGGATGAAGGATTTAAAAGTATTTCATCATATAAGGAAATAGTATTAGCAAGTAAATCATCCTTTATCTTAATCTGGCCCTTATCGTCACCCTTGGATACGTAAGTAATATCACCTTTCTGACCAAGGATTATTACAGGCTTGAATTTTACAATACCATTGAATTCTTTAATATATACCCCTTTTTGTCCTTCATTATCAAAAATTGATTTAGCTGGAATTGAATAGGCATCCTGCCTGCTTAAAACAATCTCTACATTGGGAAACCTTAGCCTGTAGTAGTCCATAAGATATGAGTTAAACCTAACAACGCAAACCGCCTTCTTGTTTGACTTATTTATTGCTACAATATTTCCGGCAAGTTCCCTATCAATATCTTCAACCTTTATGTAAAGCCTATCCCCTGGCTCATGGGCATCTAATACCTTTGGGTTTTCTATCTTTATAGCCAAATACCAATCAAAATTATTTATGATTTTAAACTTATTAAGGGACCTGTCCAGACCACCTCCAGCTAAAGGTGCTTCATAGTCCTCTGGTATTTGGAGTCTATCATAGGTATAGTTTTCAAATTCCCTAGGTATGTATAATTTCTCATAACCATCAATTTCAAAGGATAGGATGCCAGCATCCTGGGAGTAATAATTAACCTTATTCTTATTCATCTGCTCCAGGATAATGTTCTTCCTATCATTTAAACTCCTTATACTTTGGGCTAGAAGGGTGTTCTCCCTTGAAACATCCTCTAATTTGTCATCATTGTGTGCTATCTTAGCCTTCAGCTCCTCAAGACCTGAATAATCCTTATTATTTATTTTTTCCTGTATCTCCCTAATTAACTCATCCTGACTGGCCTCTAGGCTTTCTATATCTCCTTGAAATATGTTAGGATCTTGGTTCCTGTCCTCTAAGATAGATATAGCCCTATTTATCTCCTCTAACTCCTCATTCAAACTAGCGATATTACTTACGATATCAGCCACTCCAATTTTGTGTCCCTTGGAAATCCTCATGCCTTCTTCCATATCAGACTCCAGCCTTAAGTCGCCATCGGTTTCCACTAGGTTTTCATCCATTATCAAAACTGCCTGGGCAGTAATTACATCCCTATATTCCTCAGCCTTGGGAAGGACGGTCTTAGGATTCTTAACCAGGATCCCGTAAGCAGACCTTGCTACAAGTAAGACAAATATACTTAGTACAAATAAATTACGTCTCTTCTTCCTCCTCAATCTTCTTTGTTTTCTCTCTTCATAAGACACTCCATCACCCTCTAGAAGTTAAAAAATCTACCATACCTACTGACAATCCTAAACTTTAGGATATTATCAACCTTACATTTTACTATATCATTATCATGGGTAATTATGTGAATTGTATCCTCAGATTTCTTAGCCCCAATTACGGTCCCGCTGAACTTCTTTTTCTCCTTGGTAACAAGCTTGATCTCATCTCCAGACTTGAGCCTGGTACCCTTAAAGACAAATTCATTTATATCGGTTTCCCTTAAATCCTCTGGGGTTAAGTGCTTATTATCTATAATAATTAGATTGTTTTTTAAGAAGATTTTTTCTCTTATTACCACTAGAATATAACCGGCTACACTAAAGATGAATAGGACTATTGCAAGCCTATGAATAAATGTTAACATCTGCTACCTCCTGATTTAATCCTTAGATTTAATTATAGCATAATCACCTGTCCATTAAAACACTTACAGGTAAAAACATCCTCCACCCCTATGAAAAATATATCAAATCAGGTTTGCATTTTTAAATAATCAATGCTATAATACTCTTTGTAGTATGCATCAAAAGTTCCTGAATGTCGGGATGTGGCGCAGTTTGGTAGCGTACAAGTCTGGGGGACTTGGGGTCGCAGGTTCAAATCCTGTCATCCCGACCATGATATATTAGGAACTAAGTAGGATAAAATTCGATAAAGTGTTTCTTGGCACCCACTTTTTCAAAAAAATCAAGGAAGTGATAAAATGATAAGATACTTAGGGATTCACGATATGAATCCATTGGAAAATATCCTATTAGAATCGCCTCCATGTAAGCTTGGGCGGTTTTTTTTATTGGATAATTATGGCAAGGAGGTAGGTGATATATATGACCACCAATAAGCTAGTAAGAGGAGCCCTAGTGGCTGCCATGTATGCCGTATTAACAATGGCCCTACCTGCCTATGGACCCTTACAATTTAGATTGTCAGAGATAATGACCTTATTAGCCTATTATAATCCCTTTTATATCATACCCCTTACTTTGGGATGTGCAATAGCTAATCTAGCCAGCCCCTTTGGTATAATAGATATAATCTTTGGTAGCTTTTCAAGCTTCTTGGCCCTAACAGCCATGAGTAAGACCAAAAACATCTATATAGCAAGTCTTTGGCCAGCAGTATTCAGTATCATGATTGGTATAGAGATTATGCTCTTATCTTCTGAGCCAGTCAACTTCTTCATAATTACTGGCCAAATTATGTTATCCCAATTTATAGTGGTAAGCCTTATAGGGGTACCAGTTATGAAATTCATAGCCAAGAATAAGTTTCTAAACATCGATAAAATCTAAAAAATCATCAGGTTCTCCTGATGATTTTTCTTATCTAGTTAAAAGTAAATGTTATATCAAAGGCTACATCCTTTTTACTTTCATTTTCACCCCGAATATGTAGGATATCCCCCTCATAGGCCTTGTGCATGGAGAAGACATCCCCCTTCCTAAGCTCAGACCTAAAATATATGTCTATCCTCTTTAACCTATTCAGCTTTTCTATCTCCTCATCCCTCAGTATATCGTAGGCAAATTCTCCGTATCGGGTGTTATTAACATGTCCTAGGCAATCTATGTAACTATTATAGACCTTTCTCTCATCTACCTTAGTGTAATCTAGTTTGACCCTCTTATTCCTTTTGGCATCTATGGTGAACTCTTCATGGGGCTCTGAAATATAAAAGGGAGCCTCTTTTTTTCGATAAACAGACCTGGTTTCCATATCCAAAAGGACTGAAAAACTAGCCCCCTGGGCTACTACCACCCCTTCTTCATTTGTAAATAGGTACTCCCTCCTATAAAAGGGACCCTTCCTTTGAGAATGCCAAGTCCTACCCTTAAGCTTTACTATCCCCTCTATTGGCTTAACTATCTCAATAGACATGGATATAAAGGCCCAGGCCAAATTGTTCTCCATAGTGGTATCCACATTTATTTCTATCTTGTCAAGATGCATGTCCCCTAATTGAACGAAGAGCTTCTGATAACCATTAGGTTTTAAAAGGTTATTCTCATTTAAATCTGCCAGCTCAGTTCTTAACTCGTAAACCCTATCCTTTTCCAAAACCATTCTATCTACCATCCTTATCACTTTATCTAATCGTAATTGTCTACATTATATCATACTTTAGTCACTAAATAAAATAGGACCCAAAAGAGTCCTATCATATTATTATTAGGATTAGCCCAGCACTTCCATCATTAACTATCCTCTCCAGGGCCCTCCTCATCTTGTTTCTTGCATCTTCTGGCATGGCTGTTAGTTTACCACTTAATTGTTCAGTAACTAAGTCATGCAAGGATTTTCCAAATAGGTTGGAGTTCCAGATCTTGGAAGGCTCACTCTCAAACTCAGATATAAAGTATTGAAGTAGCTCCTCTGATTCCTTCTCAGTCCCTATTAAGGGTGAAACCTCTGTAGCTATGTTGGCCTTCATAATGTGGAGTGAAGGTGCAGTAGCCACTAGTTTAACTCCAAATCTGTTACCCTGACGATAGATTTCTGGCTCAGCTAGCTCTAACTCATCCATGGTTGGACTTACAAAGCCATAACCTATTTCCCTAGCATCATTCAAGGCCTTCTCTATCTTATCGTATTCCTTCTTGACATTGGCCAATCTATCAATTAAGGCAAGAATCTGATGGTCGCCTTCAATCTTATAACCAGTCAACTCTTCTAGAATATCATAGAACAAGGATTCCTCCACATTGAAATCCGTATGGACTATCCCCTCTCCTAGATTGATTTCCCTAATGGCCACTTGGTCAATTATATCTAAGCCCCTGATAGGATCAAGGGAATCATAGACTTGATCTAGCTTTTCCAGGTCTTCAACAGCTGGTTTCAAGGCTTCCATAATATCCTTCCTAATCCAATGCTCCTTGGGTAGTCCCTCAACCCATTTAGGTAGGTTGATGGTTATTTCCTTAATGGGGAATTCAAACAATAATTTCTCAAATATCCTCTCTACATCGGAAACCCCCATATTCATACAGTCCAAGGCTACCACTGAAACCTTATATTTTTCCTGTAGGCTTTCCTTAAGAGCAAGGGTTGTATCCAGATCTGGATTCCTGGAATTCAAGATTATGATAAAGGGCTTACCCAACTCCTTTAATTCATTGATTACCCTTTCCTCTGCCTTGATGTAGTTAGCCCTTTCAATGTCTGTAATGGATCCGTCTGTGGTAACTACAAATCCAATGGAGGAATGATCTTCGATGACCTTCCTAGTTCCTATCTCAGCTGCCTCTTCAAAGGGGATGTCAACATCACTCCAAGGAGTAGATACCATCCTAGGTACCTCATCCTCTATATGTCCTAGGGCCCCCTGGACCAAGTAACCAACACAGTCCACCATACGAACCTTGAACCTAATATTATCATTAAGAACAAGTTCAACCGCCTCATTGGGTACGAACTTTGGCTCAGTTGTCATTATGGTCTTACCAGCTCCACTTAAGGGCAGCTCATCTCTGGCCCTCTCCTTCTTATGTACATCATCAATATTGGGTAGAACCAACAATTCCATGAACCTCTTGATGAAGGTTGATTTACCCGTCCTTACAGGTCCCACTATTCCTGCATAAATACTTCCTTCTGTTCGTTCTGCTATATCCTGGTATATATCGAATTGCATCACAATTAACCCCCTTATCCTTATTTACCGTACTAATAATATATATATACGTCCTAGTACTAGTAAATATTACAAGCTAGGGTAAAAATACTTACAATTGTTGCTAGATGAATATCCTTTCTATTCGGACGAAAGAACTAACAAAACAAAAAGTAACCTACTAAACCTAGCAGGTTACCATCTTAAGTCTTCGTCTGAAACTATATTCTCCATCTCGTGTTTTTTATCCCTACCCATGAGGTTGGGTACTGACTCCTTAACGGATTTCCCTTCGTACAAGACCTCATATAGCTCCTCGGTTATAGGCATGTCGACACCGTACTTCTTGGCTAGTTGGTAGGCTGATTTTGTTGTCTTAATACCCTCAACCACCATTCCAACCTCCTTGGTAGCCTCTTCAACAGAATATCCCTTACCTATTAGGATACCTGCCCTCCTATTCCTACTGAGCATACTAGTACAGGTAACTATTAAGTCCCCTATACCAGCAAGTCCAGAAAATGTACTACTATTGGCTCCCATCTTCTCTCCCAGCCTGGCCATCTCAAATATTCCCCTGGTCATAAGGGCGGCCTTGGTATTGTCCCCATAACCTAGACCATCTGAAATCCCAGCAGCCAGGGCGATAACATTCTTAAGGGACCCTCCTAGTTCAACTCCTACCACATCAGGGTTTGTATAGACCCTAAAGTAAGGGGTCATAAAGACATCCTGGACGTATTCAGCTGCAGCCTTGTCCAGGGAAGCTGATACTACCGTAGTTGGAATATCTATCGCCACCTCTTCAGCGTGTGATGGACCTGAAAGAATAACATATGTATTCTCAGGTAAGATTTCCTTAACTATTTCTGAAACCCGCATCAAGGTGTCGTTTTCTATCCCCTTGGCAACATTAACTATCAGTTGGTCCTTTTCTATATAGTCCCTATTCTTATTTAATATCTCCCTTATACCATGGGAAGAGGTAGCTAAAAGAAGAATCTCCTTACCTACAATTGCCTTTTTAATATCCTCCACTACATTTAAATTTGGAGGAAGTTTAACTCCTGGGAGGTATTTTTTATTCTCCCTGCTTTCCTTGATATCAGAAATTTGCTCCTTGTTTCTAAGCCACATATCCACTTCTAGGCCCTTTTTAGCTAGCAAGATTGCCAGGGCAGTACCCCAGCTCCCGCCACCTAGAACACCTATTTTTTCACTCATAGTCTCACCTGCCAATCTTATTCTCAGTACCAGCTATCAATCTACTAATATTTTCCCTATGTCTAAATATTGATAAGAGGGCTAAGATAATAGTTAGGATTAAATATTCCTTCTTGAAATCCCTAGTCACTAGGACATAGGCTATTGGAACAGACGCCAAAAAAACCATGGAACCCAAGGAGACATACCTTTTAAGAATTATAAGTATAATAGCTAGGGGTGCGCCCGCCAGGGCACTAGGAAAATGCAGACTAGCCAAAACTCCAATTGAGGTAGCCACCCCCTTGCCCCCTTTAAACTGTAAAAAGACTGGGTAATTATGGCCTAGGACTGCTGCAAAACCACAAAGCATGGCCCCATTAAAATCCATTATCAACCTACCAATTACCACAGCAACTATTCCCTTTAAAACATCTAGTATAAAGGCTATAAGGCCCAGCCTAGGTCCCATAACCCTAAGGGCATTTGTGGCCCCTGCATTTCCACTACCGTGGAGCCTTATATCTATCCCCTTGTAGGCCTTGCCAACAAAATAAGCAGATGAAAAACATCCTATTAAGTAACCAATCAAGATTGTCAATATATACTTCACGTCTAATCACCCCTGCTCCTCTGGTTAAACTCGAGTCTTATAGGGCTACCATCGAATCCAAAGTGTTGACGAATTTGGTTTTCCAGGTATCTTTCATAGGAAAAGTGCATCAAATCCTTATCATTTATAAAAATAACAAACTTAGGAGGCCTTACTGCTACCTGGGTTCCGTAATATATTCTTAACCTCTTACCCTTGTCTGATGGAGGCTGGTTCATTAATACTGCCTCGTTAATTATATCGTTTAGAACCCCCGTACTTATTCTCAAATTGTAGTTGTTATTTACAAGGTTAATCAATTCCAGTAGTTTATTGACCCTTTGACCTGTCTTAGCAGAAATAAATATAATTGGAGCATAGCTAATAAAGCTTAACTTCTCCCTAATATCCCTTTCAAAGTTCCTAACGGTCTTATTATCCTTTTCTATTAAGTCCCACTTGTTAATGGCTATTATTATGGCCTTTCCGTTATCATGGGCATATCCGGCTATCTTGGTATCCTGCTCAGTTACACCTTCAGTTGCGTCAATAACCAAGACACAAATATCGGACCTATCAACAGCAGCCAGGGTCCTAACAACAGAATACCTCTCCACATCCTCATATATCCTCTTCTTCTTCCTAAGTCCCGCTGTGTCCACCAATACATAATCATTGTCACCATAGCTAAAGTAGCTATCTATGGCATCCCTGGTGGTACCTGGAATATTGGTCACTATGACCCTCTCCTCACCAAGGATATGGTTGATCAGGGATGACTTGCCTACGTTAGGCTTACCTATAAAGGTTACCTTAATTAGCTCATCTTCCCCATCAGTAGATTTATGCTCTGGAAACAAGGCTACAATGTCATCCAATAAATCGCCAATTCCCAAGGCCTGCTCAGCAGAAATTAAGACAGGTTCACCCATGCCTAGCTCATAAAAATCATAAATGGTATCAGGGACCCTTGATGTGTCAATCTTGTTACAGACCAAGATGACATCCTTACCAGACTTTCTCAAGATATTGGCTACATCCCTATCAGTATTTGTTAATCCTTCTAAACCATCAACAACAAATAGGATAACGTCAGCTGTATCCATGGCAATAGCTGCCTGTTTACGAATATTGGACATAATGGTATCTTCACTATCAGGCTCCAATCCTCCAGTATCAATTAGGGTAAAGTGATTACCCTGCCACTCTGCGTCTGCATATATCCTATCCCTGGTCACGCCAGGTGTATCCTCTGTAATGGCAATTCTTTGCCTGACTATTCTATTAAACAAGGTAGACTTGCCAACATTTGGCCTGCCCACTATACAAACAATCGGTCTACCCATCATTTCACCCCCAAAAGTACTCTATTTATTATATCATTACCCGAAACCTCTGAAACAATCACTTCCATAGATAATTCCCTGGTCAGCTCATCAACGGTTATATTATCCAGAAAGATCTCCTCATCAGCCTTCATCATGGAACTAGGAATGATAAGCCCATCTGCTTTCCTACCCTCTAATTGGGCTAGTATGTCAGAGCCGGTAATTAGGCCAGATACAGTTATCCTATCACCAAAGAAGTCATTATTTATGGCTATAACTTCAATTTCAAGACCAGGAATCACACCCTGGATTTTATCAAAAATATCCCTTACAAAATCATGGGCTAGGGTTCCAGTAGCCACTATATATTTTTTGTCCAAGTTTGGTAGATCACTAAGTTTGGAAATCTCTTCTTCAACCTCCTGGTAGAAAAGTCTCATCAAACCTACACCGTTCTCCAGTTGTGGGAAACCCTCATAGTATTCATAATCTGGAAGTTCCCTACCTGACAGGGCATAGAACTCATCAGATGGAAAGACAAACCTTGTACCCAGCTCTTTCATATACTTCTCCTGCAAGCCTCCTAGGAAGTCTAGTAAATCTTCAGCAGATTCATTATTATATGAATCAAGCTTAGCAAGCTTCTCCCTATACTTGGTTAGTCCTATGGGAACTACAGCTACGGATTCAACACTTGGATATAACTTGGCCAAGTCAGCCAGTGTTCTTTCCAACTCCTTCCCATCATTTAGGCCTGGAACTAGTACAATTTGACAGTTGAGCTCCAAGTTGGCCTCATGGAACCTTTTCATTATATCATAAATCCTGCCCGCCTTCTTATTATTTAGCATCTTTACCCTTAAGTCAGGGTTTGTAGTATGGACGCTAATATTTATGGGGCTGAGCCTATACTTGATAATTCTATCTATTTCACTATCACTCATGTTGGTCAAGGTAATAAAATTCCCCTGCAAGAAGGATAACCTGGAATCATCATCCTTAAAATAAAGGGTCTCCCTCATATTGGGTGGCAATTGGTCTATAAAGCAAAAGACACATTTATTGGTACAGGACTTGGCCCTATCGATTAGGGGATTGGTAAAGATAATGCCCAAATCCTCATGATAGTCCTTTTCTATCTCATACTCCCAAACCTCACCACTGGGTTTTAGGATTTCCAGAAGGATATAATCATCAGAAACCAGATACTTATAATCAATTATATCTTTTACTTCGTTTCCATTTATACTCAATAAAATATCCCCTGTTTGGATATCCAATTCTTCAGCTATAGAACCATGAGCCACCTCTTCAATTATATTCCTTGACTCCTTATAATTTCCTAATTCCATAATCTTCCACCTTTTCTTAAGCTTATACTACTATTAACTATATCATAAAAAATCCAAAAAAATACAAACCAATGTCTGCAATTCATAAAATCCCATCCAACCTAAAGAGTGAATCTCTCTGGACTTTTTACGATCTAGTATCCAACATATTAGTGGCCTACAGATGAATCTGTAGGCCTTTTGATTTAATATAGTGGAAACCTCTCACAAAGGTCTGCAACCTTTTCTCGAACTGATTCCCTATCAACGCTCTCATCTAATGCCAAGGTAATTATCTCAGCTATTACCTTCATCTCTTCTTCCCTCATACCCCTGCTTGTAACAGCCGGTGTACCTATCCTTATACCGCTGGTAACAAAAGGACTCTCTGGGTCATAGGGTATGGTATTCTTATTGACTGCTACCCCGATGTCTTCCAAGAGGGCTTCCGCCTTTTTACCTGTCATATTCTTGCTTCTAACATCTATGAGTATCAAGTGGTTGTCAGTGCCCCCTGAAACCAACCTAAATCCATTTTTCTTAAGCTCTTCAGCCAAGACCTTGGCATTTAGGATGATTTGTTTTTGATACTCTTTAAACTCATCGGTCAAGGCCTCACCAAAGGCTACAGCCTTAGCAGCAATTATATGCATCAAGGGGCCTCCTTGAATACCAGGGAAGATGGACTTATCAATCATCTTGGCATATTCTTCCTTACATAGAATAGCTCCCCCTCTGGGTCCCCTCAGGGTTTTGTGGGTAGTTGTGGTCACAAAATCAGCATAAGGTATTGGACTTTGATGTAGACCAGCAGCCACTAGACCGGCTATATGGGCCATATCAACCATAAAATATGCCCCTACTTCATCAGCAATCTCCTTGAACTTTTTGAAGTCTATAGCCCTTGCATAGGCACTTGCACCAGCCACTATTAGTTTTGGTTTCTCCTTAAGGGCAAGCTCCCTTACCTTTTCATAGTCGATAACTTCTGATTCCTTGTCGACACCATACTCTATAAAGTTGTAATAAGTTCCAGATATATTAACAGGGCTACCGTGGGTTAAATGGCCACCCTGGGACAAATTCATTCCAAGAACCTTGTCTCCTGGCTCTAATATTGCAAAATATACGCCCAAGTTTGCATTTGCTCCTGAATGAGGTTGTACATTTGCATGCTCCGCCCCAAATAATTCCTTCAACCTTGCTATAGCCAAGTCCTCCACCTGGTCTACAAACTCACATCCGCCATAGTATCTCCTACCAGGATATCCCTCTGCATACTTGTTGGTCAATTGGCTCCCCATAGCCTCCATAACCTGTCTACTGACAAAGTTCTCTGAGGCAATAAGCTCAATATTGTTGTTTTGCCTGCCAATTTCCTTCTTAATCATTTCCAAGACAACGGGATCCTTCTTCTCAAGGTTTTCAAAATTCATGTACATCCTCCTCTTTTATATTATAATAGTAGTAAGTACTTAAAAACTTACTACAGGTCATTAACGCGCTATCAAAATAATAATTAATATTATACCACAAGTTATTACATAGACTACTAAAATATTTACCCTAGAGGTGGAAAATGAATCACTTAACTATCGATAACAAGAATGATGCCAAAAAATTAATGAAATTGTCAATATGTGCTGGTGAAACCCTCTTGACTAACGGTGCTGAAGTATCCAGGGTTGAGGACACCATGGTAAGACTTTGTAACTCCAGGGGGAATATCCATAATGTCAACTCCTTTGTTACTCAGACGGGTATATTCCTAACCTTTGAGTATGAAAACCATCCCTTTGTCAGCTTCAAAAGAGTCAAAAACACTGGAATCAATTTAAAAAAGATAAGCGAAGTCAGCCGCTTTTCTAGGAAATTTGTCACATGCAACATATCCTTGGATGAAGGCATGAAAATCATCCAAGAGATAAATAGGATAAGTACCTACTCAGGAAGGACCAAGGCCCTTTTTGGTGGCCTAGCTGCTGCCTTCTTTACCCTTATGTTTGGAGGAAACCTAAGGGATTTCTATGCTAGTTTTTTAGGTTCTTATTTAGTAGTATCCATTTTGAATAAAATTGATGATTTCCAATTCCCCTACTTTATTAACAATTTTCTAGGAGCCTTCATGGCCTCCTTGTTTGCAGCTATCTCCCTTAGAATTGGGCTAGGACATAAGCTAGACAAGATAATCATAGGCTCAATAATGTACCTGGTGCCAGGAGTAGCCATTACCAACGCCATCCGTGATACCATGAACGGTGACTCCCTAGCTGGTCTTTCCAAGGCCATGGAAGCCATCTTCTCAGCCTTGGCCATAGCCTTTGGAGTTGGACTTGTCTTGAGTTTACATATGAAGGGGGGAATATAATATGAAAATCCTTCTAAAACTAATCTATCAAATGGTCTTGGGATTTTTTGCAACCATTGGTTTTGCTGTGTATTTTTATGCCCCCTTAAATTCTATTATAGCTACAGGTTTTGCCGGAGGACTATCTTGGCTAGTCTATTACTTGGTCCTAAATGCCAGCAATAATAAAATCGTAGGCACCTTTTTGGCTGCCTTCCTAGTAGGTGTATTTGGGGAGATTCTAGCCATAAAATTAAAAAAACCAGCAACAGTATTTATCACTCCAGGAATAGTATCCCTGGTACCTGGTGCTGGAATGTATTATACCATGTTGTACCTAGTTCAAAACGATTACTCACAAGCAGCCATAAAGGGCACTGAAACCCTCTTTCTAGCAGCTGCCATTGCAGTTGGAATAATAGTGTCAACCCTTCTGTTTAAATCCCTAAGGCATTTTAAAAGGGAGAATTAATTCTGCTTAGAGTATTTAAGGAGGACATCGATTAACTCGTCCAACTCTTCCCCTCCAGAAGGATTTTCCAGGGCTTTTTCTATACAGCCCTTCATATAGTTTTCCAAGATCAAACCACCTGCATTGTTCAAGGCAGATCTAGCTGCAGAAATTTGAGTTAGGATATCGCCACAGGGTTTCCCCTCTTCAACCATCTTCTGTATCCCCTTGATCTGCCCCTCTATTCTTCTCAATCTTGTTATTACAGCATTCTTATTTGCCAATTCTCCAGCTCCTCCCCAATGGTAATCAACAGATGTTTTAAGTAAAGTAAAAAATCTATAGGCTTATATAGGAAAATATGCATTAGAAAGCCTAGCCAGCTAATGCATATCCATCCTTATAGTATTCTAGATATAGTAAGAACCTCTTCAGCCTTTTTTGCCATATTGTTGTCCAATATTTTTAATACTACATAAGAAATAACCAATCCAATAATACCTGTTAAGAAGCTTAGCAATTCATAGTTTTCATAACCCCTACCCTTGAAAAAGCCATTTCCCAAGGCGATTCCCAGGATTAAGAAGACTAAAGGAATTATATATAATGCAAAAGTATATTTTAAAATCTTCTTAGCTTCTGCCTTGATTTCAACCATATCACCAAGCTTAGCATTAACCTTGTTCTCTAAGGTCAGGAAATGGGGAGCAACCTCACAGGAGCCTGAACATGAACTACAGTTGGTTCCACAAGCTGATACCCTGCGAACTTCTAGGACCACTTCATTACCCTCAACCTTTTTAACAATGCCTACTTGTTCCATTACGACACCTCCCAGCCTATTAAATCTTTTATAACTTCTGAGGCCATAATTAATCCAACCACAGAAGGCACAAAGGAAACACTTCCTGGTACAGCCTTTCTTAGGGCTCCTGACTCTAGATTTACCTTAGCAGGAACCTCATCAGACCATACCACCTTTAAAGAATCTATCTTCCTTTTCCTTAACTCCCTTCTCATGACCTTGGCCAGCGGACAAACATTGGTTTCATAAATATCCCCTACCCTAAAGCTAGTTGGAGACAACTTGTTTCCCGCCCCCATGGCAGAAATAATTGGAATTCCCATGGATTTAGCTGTGACTATCAAATCTATCTTAGAGGAAACCATGTCTATAGCATCTAGGATATAACTATATTCATCATTTAATAGATACCCCTTTGTCTCCTCATTATACTTGTCTTGATGGATAATCACATCTAAGGTGGGATTGATTTCCAATAATCTTTCCCTCATTACCTCTACCTTTGGCAAGCCAATAGTCCTACTGGTAGCATGGATTTGCCTATTAATATTTGTAATATCTATTATATCATAATCTATTAGAATTATCTTTCCAATTCCACTTCTTGTTAGGGCTTCAGCAGCAAAGGAGCCAACCCCACCAATACCAAATATGGCAACAGTGGACTGGGAGAGTACTTCCATACCCTCCCTACCAATTACTAACTCTGTCCTCTTAAAATAATCATTCATCTTTCCTTATATCCACCCTTATATGAGTTTCTTCTAATTGTTTTTCTGATACCCTTGTAGGTGCATCTGTAAGCAGGCAGGTAGCTGATTGGGTCTTAGGAAAGGCTATAACATCCCTGATATTGTCCCTATTGGTTAGGGTCATTATCAGTCTATCAAAGCCATAGGCAATACCTCCATGGGGAGGCGTACCATACTTGAAGGCCTCCAAGAGGAAACCAAACTTGTCTTGGGCCTCTTCTTGGCTAAAACCTAGGGCCTTAAACATCCTGCTTTGGAGCTGAGAATTACTGATACGGATGCTTCCTCCTCCCATCTCATCACCATTGATTACAATATCGTAAGCCTTGGCCCTGACCAACTCAGGATTGGTCTCCAAAAGGTGGATATCCTCCTCCATGGGAGATGTGAAAGGGTGGTGTTTGGCCACATATCTTCCCTCTTCCTCATCATATTCAAATAGAGGGAATTCAGTAATCCATACCAGATTATATTCATTATCATCTAAAAGATTTAATCTCCTGGCAAGCTCATTTCTCAGGTTACCCAAACTATCATAAACCACATTCAACTTATCAGCTACAAAGAGGAGTAAATCCCCTGTTTCACCCTCCATCTTCCTTATGATAGCCTCTAGCTCCTCTTCACCTAGGAACTTGGCAATGGGTGAGGTAATTCCATCATCTGTAAGCTTAATCCAGGCCAATCCCTTAGCCCCATAGGTCTTGACATAGTCCTCCAGGCTAGAGATCCCCTTTCTGGTAAATTCATCCCCATAGCCCTTGACATTGATACCCTTTACGGCCCCACCATTCTTGATGGTGGATGAAAAGACCTTGAATTCAGACTCTGCTACCTCGTCAGAAATATTTACTAACTCAAAGCCAAACCTTAAATCTGGCTTATCCAGACCAAACCTCTCCATGGCCTCCTTATAGGGCATTCTTTTAATAGGTAGGTCTATTTCTATTCCCTTTATTTCCTTAAATAGGTGGAAGAGGAATTTTTCATTGATTTCAAGGACATCCTCCACATCAACAAAGGACATCTCAATATCAATCTGGGTAAACTCCGGCTGCCTATTAGCCCTCAAGTCCTCATCCCTAAAACATTTAACTATCTGGTAATACCTATCCATACCAGAAACCATTAAAAGTTGCTTTAAGAGTTGAGGTGATTGGGGCAAGGCATAGAACTCCCCAGGATTAACCCTACTTGGAACTAGATAGTCCCTAGCCCCTTCAGGTGTAGGCTTTGTAAGGGTAGGTGTCTCTACTTCAACAAAGTTATTCTCATAGAAAAAGTCCCTAACAACCTTGGCAGCCTTGGCCCTGAGTTTCAGGTTGGCCTGCATGCCAGGTTTCCTCAAGTCCAAATACCTATACTTAAGCCTCATGGATTCAGATACATTATCATCATCCTTGATATAGATTGGAGGAGTTTCAGCCTCGTCTAGTATCTTCAATTCCTCAGCCACTACCTCAATTTCACCAGTTGGTATATCCGGGTTTACAGATTGCCTTATCCTTACATGACCCTTAACAGCCAGGACATATTCAGACCTGATTCTTTCAGCCTTTTCAAACACATCCTCAGATATAGTATCATCAAAGACAATCTGGGTTATTCCAGTGGTATCCCTCAAGTCCACAAATATTATTGAGCCAAGGTTTCTCTCCCTTTGAACCCAGCCCATCAGGACAACTTCTTTTCCCTCATCTGTGGCCCTAAGCTCGCCACACATATTAGTCCTTCTTAACTTTCCCATACTTTCTCCCATAAAATCCCTCCTCATATAGTAAACCCCTCGTCTCTGATCTTCAGGGACGAGGGGTTAGCTCGCGGTACCACCCTAATTAGGTAATCCTCACTCTTTCTGATAACGCAAACATGCGAACAACCCTTTCAGATTGTTAACTCCGAGGTGTCAAACATCAAAACCAAGCATCGACTTCCACCACCGCCGACTCTCTTAGCCTTGGAACTTTGATGCCTTCCTCATCATAGTCCTAATCTATTTCTTATAAATTATAAATTAAATGATTTAATTTGTCAAACCTTAAATCCTAGCTACTCCCGAATCGATAGCTGCCTGTTTTACTGCCTTGGCAACAGCCTTAGCAACATCCTTATTCAAGGCATTAGGTATTACAAAGTCCTCGCTTAACTCATCTTCCGATACCATGCCTGCAATGGCGTGGGCCGCTGCTATATTCATCTCTTCATTGATGTCCTTAGCCCTGGCATCTAAAGCCCCTCTAAAGATTCCTGGGAAGGCTAGTACGTTGTTGATTTGGTTAGCAAAGTCAGACCTACCAGTTCCTACGACCCTGGCTCCTGCTTCCTTGGCCACATCTGGGAAGATTTCAGGCACTGGGTTAGCCATTGCAAAGATGATGGCGTCTTTATTCATGGTCTTGACCATTTCTGGTGTCAATACATTGGCAACAGATACTCCTATAAATACATCTGCTCCCACAACAGCATCTGCCAAGCTACCCCTTAAATCATCCTTGTTGGTCAATTCAGCTAGCTCTTCCTTATACCAGTTATTAGTTGGGGAACCCTTATACACTATACCCTTACTGTCACACATGATGGCATCTTGAACACCCATGCCCAGTAGCATCCTAACTATAGCTCCACCTGCAGCCCCACTACCATTAACAACTACCTTTATGTCCTCCATCTTCTTACCAACGATTTTTAATGCATTTATAATTCCTGCACTAACTACTACTGCAGTACCATGTTGGTCATCATGGAATATAGGAATGTCCAATTCTTCCTTAAGTCTTCTCTCTATCTCAAAGCACCTAGGAGCTGAGATATCCTCAAGATTTATACCTCCAAAGGTAGGGGCAATATTTTTGACTGTTTGAACAATTTCATCAGGATCCTTAGTATCTAAACAGATTGGAACAGCATTAACATCTCCAAACTCCTTAAATAAGATGGCCTTACCCTCCATAACAGGCATTCCAGCCTCTGGTCCAATATCTCCCAGACCCAAAACTGCGGTACCATCTGTAACTACAGCAATTAGGTTGCCCTTGGCCGTGTACTTGTAGGCATCTTCCTTGTTCTTATTTATCATCTTACAAGGTTCAGCAACTCCAGGAGTATAGGCAGTACTTAAATCGTCCCTGGTATCAATCTTTACCTTAGATACTACTTCAATCTTACCTTGGTTCTCTTCATGCATCTTCAAACTTAGTTTTGCGTAATCCATAAATAAACCAACCTCCCTTTATTTTGTGAAGCTTTTATAAAAACATAACATATCTTATGATATGAAGTTTTTCTTCTTCAGTAAGAGCTCATCTATCCTCCTGGAATACTCCCCCAAATCCTTAAAGTTGGGTAGTCTTTCTATCCTGTCCTCATCTGGAAAATAGATTTTTGAAACAGCCCCCAAGCCAAGCCCCATAACGGTCTCCTTCTCCTCCATCATGGAGATGTTGTATATACATTCCTTGCCTAGCTTACTATAGCCCACATTTTCAAGATTTCCTAAGATTTGTTTCTGCCTGTAAAGATAGTATGGAAACATTTTCATATCAGCTGCCTTTGCCTCCGTCAACTCCAGCATAGCTCTGATATCATCAGCAGAAGTAGAAAGGTCCTTTCCTTGATTAAGCAGCCTTGAACCCCTCTTAAGGGCCAGGGTATGGACTGTAAGATTATCTGGATCCAGACTTTCTATCTCTTCTAGGGTATGGGCTACATCTTGGATACTTTCACCTGGCAGGCCTATTATTATGTCCATATTTATTATATCAAAACCATGGTCTTTAGCAAGTTGGTAGCTGGATATGGTAGACTTAATATCGTGGTATCTCCCTATCCTATCCAGGGTTCTTGGATTCATGGTTTGAGGGTTGATACTGATCCTATCTATCCCCGTGGATTTGAGCATCCCTAACATCTCATCATTTAAGGTATCCGGTCTACCCGCCTCTACGGTGAACTCCCTTATATCATCATCCTTAAAGGTATCCTTTACTGTAGTAATAATCCTCTCCAGATCCTCCACCCTCAGGGAGGTAGGGGTCCCGCCACCTATGTAGACGGTATTAAGCCATTTCCCCTCCATAATCCCCTTAAGCTCCTGAATCTCATAGACTAGGGTGTCTACATAATTCTTTACCCTATCATAGTCCTTACCTATGGCAAAGGCTGGAAAGGAACAGTAGGAGCACCTGCTTGGACAGAAGGGAATACCAATATAAAAACTATACTTATCCCTATCCAAGGGGTAGATGTGCCTTCTTTGTATGCTTGCAATGTCCAGCATAAGCTGGGTCTTATCCCTACTGATTCTAAACTCAGAGGCAAGAATCCCCTCTATCTCCTTCTCATCTAGACCCCTATCCATCATTTCATGGACTATTTTAATGGGCCTGATTCCAGTTAGAATCCCCCAGGGGATGTCCATCTCCACCTCATCAATCAAGCAATCATAGATAGATTTTTTCAATGCATTTCTAATGATTTTCCTTGTAGGATAGCCCTCTATATGAATATCATCTATGTTTACAAGGCTTTCCTTAATCAAGTCCCCACCACGGTATAGCCTAGTAATTGCTAGATTTTTGTCAATCCTATCCATCAAGATACTTTTTATGGTCAAACCATCTGGGAAAACCTTATCCTCATCTACAAATTCAATCCCCCTATTGGGGAAAAATACCCTAATCAATTCATAGAGCTCATGCCTATTGTCATGGCCCTCCATCCTTACCCTTATCAAGTCACTCACCCTTTTCTACTCTAGGAAGGGATTGTACAGTTTTTCTTCTAATATTGTAGTATTCTCCCCATGTCCTGGTAGTACAAGGGTATTGTCATCAAGCACCAGAAGCCTCTCCTTGATGGACTTGATAATTTGCTCATAACTACCACCTTCAAAGTCCGTCCTTCCTATGGAACCTTTGAAAAGGGTATCTCCTGATAACAAGTGCTGGCCAATCTTTAGGGATATGCAACCAGGGGTATGACCTGGTGTATGGATGACCTCTATTTGGAGATCTCCCACCTCTATAATATCCCCATCCTTAAGCAGCCTATCTGGTTTAAATTCAACTGCTCCCATGGGCATATTGGCTGACATATTACGACTTGCATCTTGAAGCATGATTAAATCAGCCTCGTGAACAAGAACATCTACACCCAGCTCTTCCTTTAATTCTAAAACTCCCCCTATATGGTCCCCATGCCCATGGGTCAGGACGATACTCTTGATATCTAGGTCGTATTCATCTATGGCCTTTAGAATCCTCTTGGCATCTCCACCAGGATCTACAACTAAACCTTCCTTGGTCCTATCAGAAAAAACTATATAGCAGTTGACAGCAAAAATGCCAACCTCCATCTTGATAATCTTCATCTAATACCCCCTAAAATATCTTCTTGCTATCTATCATAATGGTTACGGGTCCGTCATTGACAAGACTTACATCCATATGGGCACCAAAAACCCCAGTTTCCACTCTGAGACCCTTGTCCCTGGCCCTCACGACGAACTCTTCATAAAGTCTTTCTCCAATTTCAGGATGGGCAGAGTCTGTGAAACTGGGTCGCTTGCCCTTTCTCACATCCCCATAGAGGGTGAACTGAGATACTACCAAAAGCTCCCCTCCTATATCCATCAGGGATAGGTTCATCTTGTCATTCTCATCTTGGAAGATTCTCAAACCCACTACCTTATCCACTAGATAATCTAGGTCCTTTGCTTCATCCTCCTTGCCAACACCTAGAAGGACCAAAAGACCCTTGCCTATTTTACCAACCACTTCTCCTTCTACGGTGACACTGGCTTCCTTAACCCTTTGAACAACAACCCTCATTATCTTCCCTCCTAAGAAGTTACCCTATATACGTCGATAATATTCTTAACCTTCTTCAACTTACTAATCACATTCTCTAGTTGCTCTATATCGTTTATCTCAAGAGTCATATTTATTACAACAATCTTATCCCTATTTGTGCGGGCATTTATATTTATAAGTGAAACATCCATTTCATTAATCCTTAGGGCAATCTCAGCCAAGATACCTGGCCTATCTATTCCCCTTAGATGGATCTCTGCAGAATAGGAGGATTTCTTTTCCATATCCCATTCTACTTCAATGAATCTTTCCTTGTGTTCTTCCTGGTTGATGTTAGGACAGTCTGCCCTATGGACAGATACCCCCCTACCCATGGTTACAAATCCGATTACTTCATCCCCAGGTACAGGGTTGCAACACTTAGCAAACCTTACCTTGATGTTGTCAACACCCTTGACGGTGATACCCTGGCTGGATTTAGTCATTCGTTGTTTCCTGGGTTGTTGAGGTTTTTTCAACTTTTCCTCTAATACCTTTTCTTCCAGCTCTTCCTTATAAACCTTGTAATAGTAGTCCTTGAGCTTGGTAATAACCTGGTTTATCTTTATATTTCCATGGCCTAAGGAGGCATATAGGTCCTCCACTGAGTTGACGCTGAACTTACCAGCTATCTCCTTCAGCCAATCTTCCTTAAGTATCTTATTGGGGACATAACCCAACTTCTTAACTTCCTTTTCTAGGTTTTCCTTGCCCTTTACTATATTGGCCTCCCTGTCTACCTGCTTAAAGTACTGCCTAATCTTGGATTTAGCCTGGGTACTTTTGACTATGTTTAGCCAATCCCGGCTAGGCCTAGCATTTGGGGAGGTGATTATCTCAACTATATTGCCATTCCTCAACTTATGGTTTAGCTGGACAATACGACCATTTATCTTGGCCCCTAGACAGCTATTACCAACATCTGTATGGACCCTATAGGCAAAGTCTATAGGGGTAGAGCCTTCAGGCAGGTTGATTACGTCACCCTTAGGTGTGAAGACAAAAACCTCATCAGTAAAGAAATCTATCTTCAAGGTTTCCATAAAATCCTTAGGGTCCTTTAAGTCATGCTGCCACTCCAGGAGTTGCCTTAGCCAGGTGAGTTTTTCGTCGAAGTTGTCAGATTTAGTGGTGCCTTCCTTGTACTTCCAATGGGCAGCAATCCCATACTCAGCAGTTTTGTGCATGTCATGGGTCCTGATTTGGACCTCAAAGATTTCTCCCTTGGGACCAATTACGGTGGTATGCAGGGACTGGTACATATTGGGCTTGGGCATGGCTATATAGTCCTTAAACCTGCCTGGAATTGGCTTCCATAGGGTATGGACTATACCCAAGGACCCGTAACAATCCTTGATACTATCTACCAAGATTCTCACTGCAGTTAAATCATATATTTCATCAAAGCTCTTACCCTGTACAGTCATCTTCTTATAGATGCTGTAGAAGTTCTTGGGCCTTCCGCTAATCTCGCTCTTTATGCCCATTTCTCCTATCTTTTCATAGAGAATATCGATAATCTCCTGGATAAAGGCCTCCCTTTCCTTTCTCTTAACTGAAACCCTCTCTACTAACTTATAGTACATATCAGGTTCTAGGTATCTTAGGGAAAGGTCTTCCAACTCCCATTTTATCTTAGAAATACCCAGCCTATGGGCTATGGGAGCATAGATTTCCAGGGTCTCCAGGGCCTTTTCCTTCTTTTTCTCATCTGACATGTATTCTAGGGTCCTCATATTATGAAGCCTATCTGCCAGCTTGACTATGATAACCCTGATATCCTTGGACATGGCCAGGACCATTTTTCTCAAGTTTTCTGCCTGGTTTTCCTGCTTGCTCTTATAGGGGAGCTTCTTTAACTTGGTAACCCCCTCCACAAGATCTGCTATTTCGGTACTAAACTCTCTAGCCAGGTCCTCATAGGTATATTCCGTGTCCTCAATTACATCATGAAGAAGGCCAGCTATTATGGTGGGTGTATCCATATTCAATCCAGCTAAGATCATAGCCACATTAACAGGATGAATAAAGAATTTTTCACCAGAATTCCTGGTCTGCCCTTCATGAGCAGCCTCACCAAGGGTATATGCCCTAATAATAAGGGACATATCCGCCTGGGGATTATATTGTTCTATTGTTGATAGTAATTTTTCCAATGTAATATCCATTCTCATCACCCTCTATATGTAGCCTAGATTCTATAAGTCTGGATTATAACCTGGATGCTGGTCCTCCCCATATACTCATTTATATCGGGTGAATAGATTATATCCAGGGATATATTGTTAACCATACCCCTTAGGGCATCTTCGAATACATCTTGACCATATTTTTCGATTATGGCTTCCTCGAAACCACCATCATCATAAAATATCATACCATCTAATATTGTACCTTTTTTGGATTCTAAGACAAGCTTGATTATATTCTTCTCCTTGCCCAGCTTAAACATTCTTTTGATTTTTAAATCCTTATCTCCAAATAAGGGCTTGGGATTTCCTATGCCATAGGGTTCTAAGTTCTTTAAATCCTCAATCAATCTATAGGAAAGGTAGTCAATAGGTAGATGGGCGTCTATATAAACCTTCTTGATTAAGTCATCCTCAGTTAAGGCAGTTAAATCATTTAACCTCTCCCTCAAGGGAATTATATTTTCCTCATCCAAGGAAAGGCCAGCTGCCATAGGATGACCCCCAAACCTGTTCATTAAATCCTTGCATTTTGAAAGTTCCTCAAATATATTATATTCTTCAATGGAGCGACCAGAGCCCTTGACTCCATCCTTACCCCTGGTAAGAACTATAGTGGGCTTATTATACCTCTCCTTAATCCGACCTGCTATAATACCAGCCACAGATTCATGGACTTCAGGTTCATAGACTAGGAGGACCTTATCATCCTTCAGGCTTGAGCTGTCTATTTTAGATACTATGCTTTTAAAGCCAGAATTAGTCAAGTCCTTCCTCTCATCGTTGACCTCCCTTAGATACTTAGCAAGCTCCAAGGCCTCATTCATATCATCGCAGAGTAAAAGCTCCAGGGCCTTATAGGCTGATTCCAGCCTCCCCGATGCATTAAGAGTAGGTCCGATAATAAATCCCAAATGGTAGGTGGATAAGGGTAATTTTACCTGGCTAGCCTCCATCAGGGCCTTAAGCCCCACATTCTCAGTCTTGTTGACCAATCCTAGACCATATTTTACTATTATCCTATTCTCATCTAAGAGTTCTACCACATCGCAAACAGTTGCAATCGCCACAAATTCCAATAATTTTAGGCTGTCAGCCTTCCTATTACCTTGGCTTAAAAGATAGTCTACCAGCTTGTAGGCCACCCCTGCTCCACATAGATTCTTATAGGGGTAGTTGCAATTGGGATTCTTTGGATTGATAACAGCATCCGCATCTGGGATTATGTATTTTTTAGTCCCATCTTCTTCAATATATGGGAGATCATGGTGATCTGTTATTATAATCTTTATTCCTAGATCCTTGGCCAGGTCGATTTCCTCTAGGGCAGCTATCCCATTATCACAGGTAATGATTAAGTCTATGCCATCGCCCTTGGCCTCCTGGATTATATCCTTATTGATGCCATATCCTTCCTCTATCCTATCAGGTATCCTATAGTCCACCTGAGCTCCCAAAGACATAAGGGATGTATAAAGGATATAGACACTCATGATGCCATCCACATCAAAATCTCCAACTATCCTGATGTGGCCCCCTTCCTCTATTACCTCCTCTATGATCTGGGCTCCCTTAACTAAGTCGCACATTAGACTGGGAGGATATAGTTTATCAATATCAGGATTTAAAAACCTATCTATATCTTCATATTTATAGACCTCGCGATTGATCAATATCTTTGAAATTATTTCACTAATCTTCAAATCTCGTGCTATCTTAGTAAAATCTATCCCATTATTCCGAATAAACCACTTTTCCAAGTCATCCCTCCGATTATAGATGTTACTTAATTTTATCATTTTATGACAAGAAATACCAGGTTTTACTCATCTTCATTGGCTAAAATTGATATGGAGCACTCAATCCTCTTTTTCTCCATTTCACAACCCAGCTTATAGGGTTTCGTCAAGTCCTTATGGGCATAGTAGGCGTTGGCATGGCAGCCTCCGCTACAATAGTACCTAGCCCAGCAGGAACGGCACTCTTCCTTATTGTATATATTGGCCTTCTTGAAGACTTCCCTCAAGTCCTTGTTTTCTATACCAGTGTCCAGACTTCCTAGCCTAAAGTCATCCTCCCCTACAAATTGATGGCAGGGGTAAAGATCCCCTTCAGGAGTTACTGCTAGGTACTCAGAACCAGCCCCACACCCTACGCTCCTTTTAACTATGCAGGGTCCCTGGTTTAAATCTATCATAAAATGAAAGAATAGGAAGTCCTTATCCTTCTTCCTAATTTTTATATATTCCTTAGAAAACTCCTCATATTCCCTGAGGACATCATCCAGATGCTCACTTCTTAAGGCATAGTCCATCTCTTCAGGAGTAACCACCGGCTCCACAGAAACCTTCTTAAAGCCTTGGTCATAGAAGTCCCTTATATCCTTTGAAAAATCAGTATTGTAGTTGGTGAAGGTTCCCCTGATGTAGTAGTCCTTGGTACCCCTTTTTTCCACCAGCTCCTTAAACTTGGGTAGGATTACATCATAACTTCCCCCATCCCTAATAGTCTTTCTCATCCTGTCATTGACTTCCCTTCTACCGTCCAGGCTGAGGACCACATTATCCATGTTCTCATTGATGAAATCTATCTTGTCCTCATCCAAGAGTACCCCGTTGGTGGTGATGGTAAACCTAAAGTTCTTATTGTATTTCTTATCCAACTCCCTACCATAGGCCACCAAGTCCTTAACCACTTGGAAGTTCATCAGGGGCTCGCCACCAAAGAAGTCTACTTCCAGGTTCCTCCTATTACCGGAATTCTTGGCCAAAAACTCCAGGGCCTTTTTCCCAGTTTCCAAGGACATATAGGTCCTCTCCCCCTTAAAATTACCCTGGGAGGCAAAGCAATAGGCGCACTTTAGATTGCAGTCATGGGCAACATGTAAACACATGGCCTTGACTATATTATCTTGATTATAGACAAGATCACCTAAATCATTCTCCGGTGAATATAACATTTCTTCCTCCACCAGATAATTAATCTCGCCATAGGCCTCTTCTAGGGCCTCCTTATCATAGACTCCATCAAAGATAGAGACTATCTCCTCTAAAGACTTGTCCCCATAATGATCCAATACATCGTAGACCATTCTGTCCACCATATGGACAGCCCCGCTATTTACATCCAAAACTATATATTTATTATTCAAATAAAACTTGTGTATTTGTCCCCTAGCCATTGTTACCTCCATTAAATCTTAGGCCTAACTAGTAGGCCATTTGTATTTATTCTAGGAAAAATAAAAGTAGTGGAAAATCCACCACTTTAGAAGTTAGTTCTGTTCACATTTTTGATTTCCTACAGTACAAGAAGTCTTGCAGGCTGATTGGCATGATGTTTGACATTCGCCACAACCAATCTTTGCTAAGTCTTCCCTTCTAAGGTTTTTACCACTTAAAGTTTTTATGTATTTCATGTCTAAACCCCCAATTAGCTATTATTTAGTAATTATATCATAAAGCTATGCCAAATAAAAGAAAATTTATAAAATCCATTTCCTATTAATATTTCTACGACTCAGATAAAATAATATGCCAATAAATACAAACATCATAAAAATACTCAAATACCTATTCATTAGTGAGCTCCCTAAGATACTAGCCCTTAGTATGTCCGTCCCATAGGTTAGGGGCAGGCAAAAGGATAGGGGTTTTAGAATTGCAGGCAGCCTTTCAATAGGGACAAATAGGCCACAGAGAAAGAGCATGGGAAACCTAAAAAAGTTTGAAAGGGTCTGGGCCTCGAAAACCTCCTGGACAGATACGGCCACCATCAAGCCTAGAAGGGTGGAGCTTACTGCTACTAAAAACACCCCCAGGATTACTAAGGTCCAGTTGATGCCACTTAGATCCGTCAGAAAAGATGCCAACACAAGGGGGACAAAGGCATTAAATATACCGAACATCACAGCCCCTGAAATCTTTGCTAAAACCAGGGTGTTTAGGCCAATCGGGGCAAGTAAGAGTCTCTCGAAGGAGCGACCCTTCCTTTCAAAGGTAATGGTGACAGCCAACATGGAAGTAGTCCCAAATAATACACTCATCCCCATAAGCCCAGGAAGTAACTCCATTATGTCCAAATCCCCTGGAGAGCGAATTATCTGCATCAGAGTCCAGGAAAGTGGAAATATAATCCCCCAGCTGATATTAGGTGGTTTTAAATAATAATTCCTTATGTCCTTTTTTAATATGTTCCAAAACGCTATTAGTCCACTCATTTATCCTTAACCACCCTTCCGTTAGATTTTCCTATCCCTGTTATTTTCACAAAGATATCTTCTAAACTTGGCTTGATTTCCTTAGCCTCATAAACAGCTATTCCCTTCTTATTTAGACTTTCAATAATGGGATATAATGATAACTCCTCCTTACTTATAAAAAGGCAGGAAGTCTCATCAAGTATCTCCATTCTAGCATCATCAAATTCATTATCTAGCTTATCCCTTATACTATGTAGATTCCCACTCACCTTCAACTTAATCCTATAATCTGGTGAAGCCTCCTCCATAAGCTCAGAAACTGTACTTATCTTAACTATTTTCCCCTTGACTATAAAGGCAATCCTATCACACACCCTCTCTGCCTCTTCTAGATAGTGGGTTGTGAGAAAGATGGTCTTTCCCTCTTTCTTTAAGGCCAGAATCAAATCCCTAATCTGCATGGCACTCTCCACATCTATACCTGTGGTTGGCTCGTCCAAGAACAATATCTTAGGATTATGGATTATACCGGCAGCTATGGTGAGCTTCCTCCGCATCCCCTTGGAATAATGCTTAAAAGGACGCTCAGCTACCCCATCTAACTCAAAGAGCTTTAGTAAGTCCTTAGCCCTTTTCTCACGCTCCTCTTTTCCTATCCCATAGAGGGAGGCACAAAAACATAGGTTGTCAAAGCCATTCATCTCATCATATAAGTTACTCTCATCTGGCACAACTCCGATAATGGATTGGGCCTTCTTGGTTTCCTTGATTACATCAATCCCATGGATTTCTATTTGACCTCCACTGGGTCTAGAGAGACCAATGAGGATATTAATGGTGGACGTCTTCCCTGCCCCATTGGGTCCTAAGAATCCAAAGATTTCTCCCGCTTGGATTTCAAAAGAAATGTCATTTACAGCATAAAAATCCCCATATGCCTTTTTAAGATTAGTCACCTTAACAATTGCCATTCAATAAACCTTCCTTCCTAGATTATTTCATAAGTTGTCGAGCTATCATAGTGATTAGGGGTTACCCTTTACCCTGGCCAAGTCCTCTATCTGTGAAGCGAGCTTACTTAAGGCTTCCCGATTAACCTTATAATGCCTGTAGTAGCCCTTTTTCTCCCCAACAAGTAGGCCAGCCTCCCTCAACACCCTAAGATGCTGGGAGGTAGCAGCTTCTGATAATCCAAGCCTCCGAGACAAGGACCTGACACAATAATCATGTCTTAATAGCATGTTAAGTATCATAAGCCTCCGCTTGTCGCCTAAGGCTTTTAAGACAACCAGCATATCCATATAATCACCTCATTTGATTAAGCTATCACTTAATTATATGTTACTATAAATTCTATTTAAGTCAATTCTTAATTAAATTCGCATTAGATAAAGAATGTGTCTTATATGTATCGTAGAGGAATTTAAATCTTTATTCACTCATGGTTTGAGTCCTAGTACTTAGCATACTAGAATAAATTTCAAAACCGACTCTCCGTTACGAATTTGAAGAAGTATAACCACACGCAAAAAATAAATATTCAGGCCTGACCCCTTATGCTTATGAAATTTATTCTACTGTGTAAAATAGATGAGAGTTTTAGACACATTATTCTCCTAATATGACTAGGAATAATCCTCTATTTCATTAATAGAAAACTACAAATAGCCATCTAATTGATAACCCCCTAGCTTCTCACTAGGGGGTATTATAGTCCGTATCTCTCCCTTGCCTCATCACCATACTTATCCTCATTTTTCTCTATTAACTCCTTTTTAAAGCCTTCAAACCTTTCCTTATCAGTCATCATGGTCTCTCCTTTCAACGATTGGATTGTTTTCCTTACATTCTTAATCAAGATTTCAATCCTTAATTTTTCTTCCTTGAGGTGAGTTAAGTGGTTTACCAGGGACTCTTCAACACTATACTCATCAGAATTGATGATGTCCTTTATATCATCTAAGCCAAAACCCAACTCCTTGTAAAATAGGATTTGCTGAAGAAGGTTCACCTGTTCCTGGCCATAAATCCTATATCCATTTGGCATAACCCTATCAGGCTTTAGCAGGCCTATTTCATCATAATACCTTAGAGTACGGCTGCTTACTCCTGATAATTTTGCTAATTTACTTACTGTGTATTCCATCTAATCACCTCAATTTCCATGATAAACCATTACGTTACGTTAAGGTCAAGGGGGTTTAATCTAGTATTATTACATTTTCCTCCGGTAAGCTTTTTATTTCAGAATAAATGATATTTATAAAATCCAGGTTCTTCTTTTCATCCTTGTCAACCATATTTAATGGTGACTTTCTCCTACTCTTCTCTATAAATTCTTCTAGAGGCTCATTATCTAACTTGTTAAGGGATTTAATATTTATGATCTGACCCTTATAAACCAAGAAAAGCTTATAGCCATATTCAGTTTCAAGTTTTAAGACTAGTTCCTTATTATATAACTCCCTATGGTTATAGATAGACCCTTCTACATATTTAAGATAGCTGATTAGATTCCTATAATAAGTGGCTGTTTCATACTTGTATTGGCCAGCAGCCTCCGCCATAAGCTTCTCCAAGGCCTCCATGAATACGCCTAGCTTATTATAATCGGTTAAAATCTCCAACAGACTAGTCCTGTTATCTATGAACTCTTCCTCATCCATCCTGGTTGGCATAACCTTATAGCTAAATTCATAGCCACCATCAAGCCTCCTTATGGGATATAGGTTCTTTAAGGCATCTATTAATTCCAGAAGGATTGACATACTTCTAAATGGGCCAAATGAATCTTCATCCCCATCATGATTTATAGTTAAGGCTGAGTGGATATTATAGTCCTCAACCCTTAGATAGACATATTTTCTATCGTTTTTGAACTGGGAATTGAAGATTGGCTGAATTCTCTTTATTAGGCTGCATTCCAATAACCTGGCTTCCAGGTGAGTATCCGTTACCTCATATTCAATATCATCTATCAAGGCCAGCATCTTCTCTATTTTTGACCACTCATGCCTTTGTGTAAAGTATGACCTCACCCTACTTCTTAAGGATATACTCTTACCTATATAGATAATCCTCCCACTTTTATCCAACATCTTATAAATTCCTGGTAGATTGGGGATGGTATCTAGTTTGTCCTTTAGTTTCTCTGTTTTATCCATCATTATATTTCACCTAGTTGAGTTTTATATGTTATAAAGATTAAAAGAATTATAACTGCTATAATATAATAATTATATCATATAGACAAGAAGAAGCTGCCCACCAATTAGGTAAGCAGCTCCTTCTTAAATTATCTATACTCATCCATGTATTTCTCAGCTTCTTCAGGCCTCCACTCCCTATCTACCAGGGGTGGTCCATCCTTTAGGTAACTTATTTTATCTATATAAGTTTCCTTCTCCTCCCTATAGATTACCCCTATAGGGATACCTTCATCACCGAACTCCATGGCCTTCTTCATGGCTTCTAACTTATTGGTCGGATCATAGTCTGTTTCTGCCAAATCATATACCCTATCCTTGTACCATTGGAAGGTATTAATTCTGTTGAAGACTACGCAGGGCTGGAGTACATCCACCAGGGCATAACCCTTATAGTTGATGGCTTCCTTTAGGGTCTTAACGTAGTGATCCTTGTCACCTGAGAAGGTCCTGGCTACAAACCCTGCCCCTACTGAAATTGCGAATAGCAGTGTTCTTAACTCCTCATTCTTATTCCCATCAAATTGCATGTTGGTTACATGGCCCTGGGCAGTAGTAGGAGATGCCTGCCCCTTGGTCAAGCCATAGATTTGATTAAAGTGTACCACATGGGTTAAGTCAACATTTCTCCTGATACCATGCAGGATATGGTTGCCTCCTTCCCCATAGGAGTCCCCATCCCCTGAGTGGATGATTACTTTCAGGTCCTTGTTGGCTATCTTTATCCCTTGGGCAGGAGGTACTGCCCTACCATGCAGTCCATTATAACCGTTGACATTCACATAATGAGGTGTTTTAGCAGCCTGCCCTATACCTGAAACTATAACAACTTCATGGGGTTTTAGCCCCATTTCTGCTAGAGTTTGCTTTATTCCATTTAGAATACCAAAATTTCCACATCCAGGGCACCAGGCTATCTCGTCCCTAGTATCATAAATCTTAGGATCAAACATCTATAACACCTCCTCTTTTATTCTTTTGTAGACTGTATATGAATCCATCTGCCTTCCATCGTAGTTCAAGATACTTTTATCCATGAAAATTCCCGTCTCCTGTCTTATAAGCCTGGCCAGTTGGCCTGTATAGTTCATCTCCACATTGACTAGTCTCTTTGCTACTTTGGAATACTTGTTAAGTAACTCTGTTGGTAAGGGGTATAGGTCCCCGAAAATCAATGCTCCTACTGATTCTCCATCCCTATTTAATAAGTCTACTGCCTCTCTAATGGGGCCATACATGGATCCCCATCCTAGAAGAAGGGTTTCTGGATTATCCACACCGAAATAATCTGGCTCTTGAACCTCACTTCTTATGCCTTCTAATTTCTTCATGCGTTTATCCACCATGGCTCTACGAACCTCAGCAGATTCCGTTATATGTCCATATTCATCGTGCTCATCACTATCAATTAAAACTATTTGGTTTTCAATCTTACCAGGTATGATTCTTGGAGATATACCATCATCTGTTAGCTTATATCGCTTGTAGTCCTCATCCCCCAATTCATCCGCTGTCATAAAATACCTCTCTATAGTCACCATGCTAAAGTCAAATGGAGCTATGGTCTGGGTCGCATCTGCTAAGTATTGGTCAGAGAGGATTATTACCTGGGTCTGATATTTATCAGCTAGGTTCAAGGCCCTGGCAGTCTGGTAAAAGGCATCTTCAGGATTTCTTACTGCTATAACCATCCTGGGAAATTCCCCATGACCTGAAAATAGGACAAAGTCTAAGTCTGCCTGCTCCGTCCGTGTAGGTAACCCTGTAGCCGGTCCAGGTCTTTGGACATCCACCACTACTATGGGAGTTTCGGTTATACCTTGAAGACTTAATGCCTCCACCATAAGGGCATAGCCTCCACCAGATGATGCAGTCATAGACCTTACTCCAGCATAAGAGGCTCCTAAAGCCATATTTATGGCTGAAATCTCGTCTTCAACTTGCTCTACTACTATTTTGGCATCAGTTTGAATCCTGGATAACTTGGTCATGATTCCTGTAGCAGGTGTCATCGGATAAGAGGCAAAGAACCCTACCCCACCAGCCAAGGCCCCTAGGGCTATTGCATTGGTGGCATCGATAAAGATTTGCTCCCTTTTTTCTGGTCTTTCCACCTCAAATCTTTTTTCTACAAAATCATAACCCTTTCTAAAAGCTAGGGAGTTTACCTCTGCTATCTCCCTTTTAAATCTCTGCTGAAAGATTTCATCAACCTCATCTGTAGATTCTCCAAAGATTTTAAACAAGGCCCCTGCGGCTACTGAGCCTGATGTTCTAACATTTCCTGCTTCCTTAGCAAATTCCACCATTGGTATATGGATTATCCTATCATCCTCAGCCTTAACAGAATCATCACAAAGGATTACTCCACCCTCCCTTAGCCTATCAGCATGAAGCTCTACAGTAGCCTCATCCAATGCGATTATGCAGTCTAAGTCAGGCCAGTGTGAGTAGATAGGGCCATTGCTGAATCTGATCTGATTGAAATTATGTCCTCCCCTAATCCTAGACATAAAATCCTTACTTACATGGACATAATACCCCTTGCGACTAAGGGTTTTTCCTATCATATCACCCAGGGTATCAATACCTTGCCCTGCAGCTCCTCCAATTAAAATATTCTTATCCATATATCCTCCTTTACTTCATCTTTATCCTTAGTACCTGCTTACCTTGTAAGTACCTTAAACCCACTCCCTTCTTATCATGTTACACTCTATAATTATTCATACCCCTTATCAAAATATGGAAACCTTTTTGTTGAAATCTTCATAATTTTCACTCGAATAATTTCTTGTTGTGTCGCTCTAGCAAGAATTTAGGTAAGATTGACTCCTATCATGCCCCCTAGGGCACCTAGGATTGTTGCCATCAATAGTCTAAAGACTATGAGCATTCCCAGGTCCAAGGACCTATGGATGATTAGGTTTAAGATTAGTATTACAAGATAATAGATAAAACCTAGAAGGGCACCATTTAACCAGCCAGACTCCTTGGCCATCCTGCCTAAGAGGGCACTAGTTAAGACGATACTGATGATAAAGACTAGATTGTTTAAGAAAGGTATACTGGATTCTCTTACTTGAGTAAATCGCAAGACTAAGGCTAAGATTAATAGCAAAGTAAAGGTTATTATAAAGGCAAGGATTAATCCCCTTATCAAGTTGTATGTACTAATTTTGGTTTTCATACAATCCACCCCCTACCCTATATCTATTCTGGAGAGGGGTGGAGTATTACTTAGGGATTCAATGCCTTTGAACATAAAAAAACTCCCTACTATTAGGAAGTTTCTTCATCGGTATTATTCTTCTTTTTTATTGGTTACTGAGCCAACTGACCATTTTGTAAGCTCTAACCTTGTTTTAGTTGCTCCTACTTCAATTATAATTTGGTCATCTTTAACAGTGACCACCTTACCAAGGATACCACCTATGGTTATGATTTCATCGCCAACCTTAATACCTTCTCTCATGGCTTGTATTTCTTTTTCTCTCTTCTTTTGAGGTCTTATTGCAAAGAAATAAAAAACAACTAATAAACCTATAGGTAGCATCATCGCTTGTAATTGTTCTGGCATCTATAATCCCTCCTTACATACTAAATATTATTATACATGAATTTTCTAAAAAAAGCATTACATATATTTAAATATATCCATATTTCCTATAAAATTCTTCCCTATACTCCAAGATACTATCAGTTCTTATGGCCTCCCTGATATTCTCCATAAGTTTAATCAAGAAGTAGAGGTTATGGATGGTGGCCAACCTAGCCCCTAAAATCTCATCTACATTAAAGAGGTGTCTTACATAGGCCCTGCTATAGTTGGTACATGCATAACAGTCACATTCCGGATCCAAGGGTGAGAAGTCCTTCTTGTATTTAGCATTCCTTATCACCAATCTACCCTGGCTGGTAAGCAGGGTACCATTCCTAGCTATCCTAGTAGGCAGGACACAGTCTGCCATATCTATTCCCCTGATTACAGACTCAAAGAGATAGTCTGGAGTACCTACCCCCATATTGTACCTAGGCTTATCCTTAGGTAGGAGGGGGGTAGTAAAATCAAGCATCTCATTCATCATCTCCAAGGGTTCCCCCACACTCAAGCCCCCAATGGCATAACCTGGAAAATCCATTTCTATTAAATCCTTGGCACTCTGCTCCCTTAAATCCTTGTACATGCCCCCTTGGACTATGCCAAATAGGGCCTGCTCATCTGGATTTTTATGATAATCCTTACACCTCTTGGCCCAGCGGGTGGTCCTTTCCATGGACTCCTTGGCATATTCATAGGTTGCTGGATAGGGCGTGCATTCATCAAAGGCCATGATGATATCCGAGCCCAATGCGTTTTGTATCTCTATGGATTTTTCAGGGCTAATGAAGTGCTTGGACCCATCTATATGGGACCTAAACTCCACTCCCTCTTCAGTGATTTTTCTTAAATCCCCTAGGCTAAATACCTGAAAGCCTCCACTATCGGTAAGTATTGGTCCATGCCAATTCATAAACTTGTGAAGTCCCCCTGCCTCCTCTATAAGCTCATGGCCAGGCTTTAGATAGAGGTGGTAGGTGTTACTTAAGATGACCTGGGCTCCTAAATCCCTAACCTCCTCAGGAGTCATGGCCTTAACAGTGGCCCTGGTTCCCACAGGCATAAAAACTGGAGTATCTATCACCCCATGGGGGGTATGGATCCTCCCCAGCCTAGCCTTAGTATTCTTCTCTTCCTTTATCAATTCAAATCTAAATGACATGTTTTCCTCCTCTTATTTGATGAACATTCCATCACCAAAACTGAAAAATCTATATCTTTCTTTAACAGCCTCCCGGTAGGTTTCTAATACCAGTTCCCTACCAGCCATGGCACTCACTAACATCAATAGGGTGGATTCTGGCAAATGGAAGTTGGTTATTAGGTTATCTACCACCTTAAACTCATAACCAGGATAGATAAAGATGTCGGTCCAGCCTGATTGGGGCCTTACCTTCCCATCCTTTACACCGATGGTCTCCAAGGTCCTACAACTAGTAGTACCTACAGCGATTATCCTTCCACCCTCATCCTTGGCCCTATTTATCAAGTCAGCAGTTTCCCTGCTGACATCATAGTACTCGGCATGCATATGGTGGTCCTTGATATCATCCACCTTGACAGGCCTAAAGGTCCCTAAGCCCACATGAAGGGTTATATAGGCTAGATTAACTCCCTTGGCCTGGATTTTTTCCAGTAGGTCATTGGTAAAATGTAGACCTGCCGTAGGGGCAGCTGCAGAGCCTGGGTGTTTGGAGTACACCGTCTGATACCTCTCCCTATCCTCCAGTTTCTCATGGATATAGGGTGGTAGGGGCATCTCTCCCAACTGGTCCAGTATCTCTTCAAATATTCCCTCATAGTTGAACTTGATAAACCTAGTCCCCTCTTCTCCTATGCCTATTATTTCACCTTTTAATAGGCCTTGGCCAAACTCAACCCTATGGCCAATCCTGGCCTTCTTGCCAGGTCTCACCAAGGTCTCCCATACATCATCTTCAGTCCTTTTTAAGAGGAGAAACTCTATACTCTCCTCCTTGCCAATTCTATTTCCAAATAAACGGGCTGGCAAAACTCTAGTATCATTCAATACTAGAGTATCCCCCTTATGCAAGTATTCTATTATATCCTTAAATAGCCTATGCTCTACCTGGCCAGTCTTCCTATCCAGAACCAAGAGTCTGGACTTATCCCTATTCTCTATAGGTACCTGGGCTATTAGCTCCTCAGGTAAATCATAGTAAAAATCCTGTCTTTTCATCTTTTCATCCTTACTTAGTAAATTTAAGCTGCCCATCCCCGTCTTCAGGAAAGGGTATATTAAAGTGCTCATAGGCCTTCTTAGATACAATCCTTCCCCTAGGGGTTCTATTGAGAAAGCCTATTTGTAGAAGGTAGGGTTCATAGACATCTTCTATGGTGCCCCTTTCCTCACCTGTAGCAGCAGATATGGTATCCACTCCTACCGGTCCCCCTCTAAAGTTTTCTATTAGGGTAAGTATAAGCTTCCTATCCACAGCATCCAGTCCAAGCTCATCTACTTCTAAGATCTTAAGTCCCTTTTTAGCCACCTCACAGGTGATGATTCCATCCTCCATGACCTGGGCATAGTCCCTAACCCTCTTTAAGAGCCTATTGGCAATCCTGGGTGTCCCCCTAGACCTTCTAGCTATCTCCAGGGCCCCAGCCTCTTCTATTTCAATATCAAGGATGGAGGCAGATCTCAAGATTATCCTCTTTAGACTTTCCTCATCATATAAATCAAGGTTGAGCATGACCCCAAACCTATCCCTGAGAGGAGAGCTCAAAAGTCCTGACCTGGTAGTGGCCCCTATCAGGGTAAACTTAGACAAGTCCAGTCTAACGGACCTGGCAGAAGGCCCCTTGCCTATTATTATATCCAGGGCAAAATCTTCCATAGCTGGATAGAGAATTTCCTCCACAGTCCTATTAATCCTATGTATTTCATCAATAAATAGGATATCATCGTCCCCAAGGTTGGTTAAGATGCTGGCTAGGTCCCCTGGCCTTTCTATGGCCGGACCTGATGTAATCCTTATATTGACCCCCATCTCATTGGCGATAATATTGGCCAAGGTGGTCTTACCTAGGCCTGGAGGTCCATACAAGAGGACGTGGTCTAGGGACTCCTTTCTCTCCTTAGCAGCCTGAATAAATATGTTTAGCTTGGTCTTGGCCTTGTCCTGGCCAATATATTCCTCCAGCCATTTGGGCCTAAGGGTAACTTCATTATCCAAATCTTCCTGCATTGTATTTCTAGATATTATCCTATTAGTATTCTCCAACATAGCCTATCCCCTTTAACTATTTGACAGTTTCTTTAAGCCTTCCCTAATTATCTCCTCAACATTCTTATCCTTTATATCCATTGTTCTAAGTATGCCATCCACTTCATATCTAGAATAGCCCAGGGACATGAGTCCCTCCAGGGCTTCATTATATACATTGGGTTCTAGTTTGATTTCATCTATGTCTTCTATAACTATATTATTAGTATCAATCTTATCCTTTAATTCAAATACTATCCGTTCAGCTGTCTTCTTGCCTATACCCGGTGCCTGACAGAGGGTATCCAAATCCTTATTTAGGATGGCCACTTTTATCCTCCTAGGTGACAGGGTAGATAGGACAGCTAGGGCCGTCTTGGCTCCTATCTTGGATACCTTTAGGAGGCTGTTGAACATATCCACTTCCTCCTTGGTAACGAAGCCGTAGAGGAAGACACCATCCTCCCTTACATGGAATTCCGTGTAAAGCATCTGGTTCTTCATCCCTACCTGCAGGTCCATCATGGTATTGGTGGATACAAAGATTCTATAGCCAATCCCGTTGTTTTGAAGGACCACATATTCATCCTCTATACTTACTATGTCCCCAATAATAAAATCGAACATTCAATCACTCCTAAAGGTCTATTTCATCCGGAAGTTCTCCTTAAATTTTATGCTATGGGCATGACAGATTGCAACAGCCAGAGCATCAGAAGTGTCATCAGGCTTAGGAATCTCCTTTAGGTTCAAGAGAAGCTTAACCATCTCCTGGACCTGATGCTTCTCAGCCGTACCATAGCCTACAACCCCCTGCTTGATCTGTAGGGGGGTATATTCATAGATATTTAAGCCACTATTGACTCCAGCCAGGATCTCTACCCCCCTGGCCTGTCCAACCTTTATGGCAGTCCTGACATTTTTATTAAAAAATAGCTCCTCTATAGCCATATCCTGGGGCTTATATGTATCAATGATATCCATCAGCTCTTCATATACTATCTTTAACCTATCTGGAAAGTAGGCCTTAGAGTCCGTCCTTATGCAGCCATATTCAAGTGGCTTATAAGAATTGCCCTCACACTTGATAATCCCATAGCCTACTATGGCTATACCTGGGTCAATACCTAATATAATCATGCCTATCCCCTTTCACTCTATACCATTTATTGTAACATAATTTATAGGATAAAGAAACTATGTTCTTTTTTATTATTAGATCCTTCGTTTACACTCAGGATGACAAAGGAGGTCATAGATCCTTCGTTTACACTCAGGATGACAAAGGGGGTCATAGATCCTTCGTTTGCACTCAGGATGACAAACTGGGTCATAGATCCTTCTCTTGTACTCAGGATGACAAATGGAGTTATAGTTACTTCTCCGGCACTCAGGATGACGGAGGGAAAAGGATGCTAGGGTTTAGAAGACCTTATGACATAAGTAAGGCGATAAGTAAACACTTATCGCCTTCTAAGCTAAGATATAAAGTCCTCTAGGATATCAGATAACTCTTCTTCGCTATTTACTATGATACCCTCTCTCAGCTTCTCCTGGTCTAATTCTATCAACAAACTGATGGGGTAATCTGTAAAACTTTTAAACAGAACTCTTTCGCCTTTTTCATCAATCTTATATATGGCCACATAGCCATTATGCTCACCAACTATATAGTGCTCTTGGCAGAGATGGTTTTTTTCACCATACAAGACCACCTTAACATTGGAAAAAGCCACCAGCCTTAAGTGGGGTTGGTTACTTGCCAAATAGGTCTCATACTCATCCCTGGTTAGGTTTACAACCTCATCATCAGCCAGGTAGGTATTTGTAATCAGGTGACTACAAGCCTTGTAATGGATCCTCTCTTCAATCAGGGTATTGGGGGAGATTCTGTTTTCTTCCCTAACTATCTCTATGTTAGTCTTGTTATCCTGGTCTATTTCTTCACCCTCTGCAGCTTGCCTGTTCTTAATACTTCGATTCATCATATAATAACCTAATATGAAACTAACCACTAAGAACACCACAAAGAATGAGGATATTAGGATTAATCTGTTTCTTCGCATAAAATATCCCTCCAGATTCCTATCTAAAGGGATATTATTTCCAAAATTTGTTTTTTTATACAAGGAGGCTATCGGTACCTCTTGAGTACCCTGTCATTGAGACCATACCAGAAGGCATTTTGGTAGGTCTTATAGCCAAACTGTAAAATACTCCTCATTACCTCATCATATATGATCTTCAGCTCATCCAATGTGAGTAAATCTTCGTCATCCATAATATTTAACCTGTTTCTATCTAAATCCATAGATAATTGCTTGTCCAAATGCTCATTTAAAGAGTAGATCTTAGGTCTTATAACACTAGATACATACTGAACCATTATATCATTAAGCCTGTTATTGTCCTTCTCTTCTTTCCTTATCTTGTCGTATATGTAGTCCTGAAATTCAGCCACTTCTTCTTCCTTGGTGTTAAAATGGAAGAGATACTTCATATTATATAGGTCCATAATGGGATAATATTTAATAGTTATGTCTTCCAGTCTATTGGCATCCTTATAGTTCAAGTATCCAAACTTGTAACCTTCTAGATAGAGGAAGAGTTCCAGTCTATTAAAGTCTTCATGGATTAATTCTCCCAAATTATAGGCTATGAGGTGGTTTCCCCTTCTATCTCTCAATAATTTAGAAATATTCTTCCTCAATTTATTAATGGACATATACTTGGGAAAGATATTGTTGATATTATTTTCCAAATCATATAGGTTCAGGAGGATATGTATGCAGTTGATATCATTGTTAAATAGAAAATTATATTTAAGTTTATCATAAATATTGTGGGCCTTACCATCTAACAATGCCAATCCACATCCCCCCTTTAGAAATAAAAAGCCATGGGTACCATGGTTGAATTCCCACCGACATTATATATTATTATACTACAAAAACCTTCATATTAGTAGGACAAACTAATGTTTAATTCCTAAGATTATTTAATATTTATTCTGAGGACAAAAAAGGATATATTGTCCTCCAATATATCCTTCACATTTTATCATAAACTATTTAAATTTCAAAGGCAAAATGAGTATATAACTCTTCTGAGTATTGGTTGATGGTGTCCACTATAAAGCAAGTAATCTTTAGGTTTAAAGATACAGCATAATTAAGGTCATTTGCGAAGGAATTTTTTTCCTTATATTCCTTAATTATATCCCTGATATAGTCCTTAATCCTTGATTTAAGGGATATAATGCTTCCATCAAATATGTCTAAATCTTCAAGCTGAATAACATTCTTCTTAAAGTCATGGTACTTAGCATAGTCATTTAAGTCCGACTCATATTTAACATGTTTTTTCATGGTCCCAAAAAATGTCCACCTATGGGCATGGGGATAACAAACATAGTCTGTAAGATAATGGGATATAATACCAATCTTCCTACTAAGTAGTTTCATAGCTGCTGCATCCTGTACCTTGTCAAAATCTATATATCTACTAACAAAGATTATCTTCATAATTTCCTTGGCTACAAAGTTAATGCTCTCTTCCTCATAGTGACGAATCAATCTATATTGTGGCAATACATCAGGAGCTACTGAGCCCCATAAAAGTTTTTCCTTGTCAAGCTTCAAACCATAGATGTCATACACATTGTCGTAAATATTAGTTGCTATGAGTTTGTGCGTATCAGCGAATATTTAAAACAACTCCCTTATTCCTATTTATTTATTGTAAAGTAATACAATAAATATCTTATAGCATAAGGTTACACTAGTCAAGTAAATTTATTGCTTTAGCCAAGTAAAATCTATGTAAAAATATTCACCACTCCGAAGCTCAAAAGCATAATTGCTATGGAGGCAACCAAATTGCCTAAGACAATGGTTGGGAAGGCAAACTTGATCCTCATATTAAGGAGGGCAGCTATAAGGCTCCCACTCCAGACCCCAGTACCAGGTAGGGGAATAGCCACAAAGAAAAACAAGCCAATATAACCATATTTTTTGACCTTCCCGCTTTTCCTCATGGACTTATCAGTCAGGGTATTAACTAACCTTCTAAATAACTTAGTCCTTCTTAAATATGTAAATATCGGCCTAATAGTCCATAGGATAAAGGGAACCGGGATTATACTTCCCAAAAATGCCAATAGGGTAGCATGGAAAGGACTCATGCCCAAGGCAATACCAACTGGGATGGCCCCCCTAACCTCTATAACCGGTAGCATGGCCGTAAGTATAACTGTAAACTCATCCGTTATAAATTTCAATAAACTCCCCATTATTTCTGTCATCCCTAATCCCTCACTTATTATAAACCACTATCTAATGGTAACAAAAGGAATAGGATATTTCAAGCTAGATAATAAAATCAAAAAGGTTGAAAATCCATAAGGATTTTCAACCCTTAATCACTAGATATTTTTGTGGGAATAGGAAACTACCGGCTTCCTCCTTAAGTCCTTAGTGAAATAAGACTCGGTTTCCCTTAAGACCACTTCCCTTAAAACCATTAAAGCAATTAGGTTAGGGATGGCCATTAGACCATTAACTATGTCTGCTAAGATCCAAATGGTATTCAACTTAAGGAAGGGTCCTAGGCCCACCAGGATGATAAAGATTATCCTATATGCTTTTATAGCCTTGACTCCTAGTAGATACTCCACACATCTCTCCCCATAGTAGTTCCAACCCAAGATAGTAGTAAAGGCAAATAATATAAGACCTATAGTTACTATTAAGGAACCTCCCATGGGTAGACCTTGACCAAAGGCAGCTGTGGTCATGTCTGCCCCCTCTAGGCTACCATTCCATTGACCTGATAGGATGATAATAAGTCCTGTCATGGTGCATACAATTATTGTATCAAAAAAGGTACCAGTCATGGATATAAGGCCCTGCTCTACGGTTGAATTAGTCTTGGCAGCCGCTGTAGCAATGGGGGCACTTCCGAGACCAGATTCATTTGAAAAGACTCCCCTTGCGACACCACTTCTCATGGCAAGCATGACACTGGCTCCTAGAAAGCCTCCGCTAGCTGCAGTAGTTGTAAAGGCGCTCTTGAATATAAGTTTTATAGTATTTGGTATAAGTTCAAAATTTAATCCAATTATTAGTATGGAACCTGCTACATACAGGATTACCATAAAGGGAACTAGTACTTCAGCTATCCTCGATATCCTTTTGATTCCTTTGATAGTTACAAGGGCCACTAAGATGGTTAAGATAGCCGTTGTTAAAGCTACAGGCATATTAAAACTAATCTTGGCTGATGTGGTTATGGCATTTACCTGGGGAAAGGTTCCTATTCCGAAAAATGCAACTCCTATTCCAAATAGGGCAAAGAGTTTAGCCAACCACTTATTGCCCATACCCCTTTCAATGTAATACATAGGGCCACCAGACATCTGGCCATTATCATCCACTACCCTATACTTAACTGCCAAAAGACATTCTGCATATTTGGTAGCCATTCCAAAGAATCCAGCCACCCACATCCAAAATAGGGCTCCAGGTCCTCCCATCCTGATGGCTGTGGCAACTCCCACAATATTTCCTGTACCTATGGTAGAGGCCAGGGCCGTGCAAAGGGCTCCGAAACTGGTCACATCCCCCTCTAAATCCTCACTATCATCATTCTTGGTGAATAAGTACTTAAGAGCTAAGGGTAACTTAAACACCTGGACTAGATTAAGCCTGATGGTAAAGTAGATTCCTGTACCCACCAGGGCTACCAAGAGGGGAACACCCCATACAACTGCATTAATCTTCTGTAAAATTTCTTCCATGTTGTCAACATCTCCCTTTTTTATTTAGTTTTGATTAAATACTAAAGAGAGAGCCCTTCAATTAGAAAAGGCTAAATCAAAAAGATTTAGCCTCAAGAACAATTCATAACATAACTTACTATGAATTAAGCTCTGTCCTTTTACCTGAGAGATTCACCAAGTATCTACCTGGCTTGCTCCTTCGGTGCTCACAATGAGGCTCTCCAGAGGTTCGTCCAATAGCGGTCCTTTTGCCTGAAAGTGTTACTTCTTCGGCGGGTCAACTTAATGACCTCTCTCCCACTATCTTCATCCGACTATATTCAATTATTTAATCAATGTCATAGATTATAGCACTAAAGTGATATATGTTCAAGTAGTCTTGAAAATTTTTTTACCAATATCCAACAATTATTCAAGAGCAAGCTGATAAATCTTTATGATATCCTCCTCATTAAGGACCTTGAATTGACCTATTGGACCAGAAAGGACACACTTCTTAGCCATCTCTTCAAACCTATCTGAAGATACGCCAATCTCCTTAAGCCTAGTCGGCATGCCAATATCCCTTAGGAAGTTCTCAAAGGCCTCTATAGCCTCCAAGGCTAGCTCCTCATCTGATTTGTCATCAGGAGCTATACCAAATACCTCTACAGCAAACCTGGCAAACCTGGCAGGATTCTCCTTATAGACATACTTCATCCAGGCTGGGAAGATTATAGACAGGGTAACCCCGTGGGTTGTCCCATAAAGAGCTGATATCTCATGACCTATCTTGTGGCTGGACCAATCATCCGCCCTACCTAGACCAAGAAGTCCTGAATGGGCTATGGTTCCACTTTGCATAATCTCAGCCCTAGCAGCATAATCTTGAGGATCTTCCTTTAGCCTATAGGAATTCTTGATAACCGCCCTCAAGGTGCCCTCACAGAGGTTATCTGTCAGATCAACATTCTCCGTATGAGTAAAATACCTCTCTAGGACGTGTGAGATAATATCGGTTATGCCTGCAAAGGTTTGATTATCTGGTAAGGTCATACTTAACTCTGGATTTAGAATGGCAAACTCCGGTCTGACTAAGTCACTATTAAAACTTCTCTTCAACATGCCATCCTCATTGGTTACCACAGAACCATTACTAGTTTCACTACCAGTTGCTGGAATAGTCAGGATTACTCCCAGGGGTATGGCCTCTTCTACAAAGGCTTCCTTGGTGAAAAAATCCCAAACATCCCCATCATACTTGGCTCCAGCTGCGATGGCCTTGGCAGAATCTATTACACTACCCCCACCAACAGCCAGGATAAAGCTAATATCCTTTTCTTTACAGATTTGGATACCCTCCCTAACCAGGCCCAGCCTAGGATTTGGCACTACTCCAGGAAGCTCATATACTTCAAGGTTTCTTTCCTTTAAAATATCCATCACTTGGTCATATAGGCCTGTCCTCTTTATGCTTCCACCGCCATAATGCAGGAGGATTCTTTTATGCTCCTTAGATAATAACTTACCAAGGAAGCCCACTGAATCCTTGCCAAATGATAGTTTAGTTGGATTGTAGTAATAAAAGTCCTTCATATCCCACACCATCCTTTTCTTATTTTGTTAAGCAATAGATGCTTGTACATACATGATTCCAATATACCACAGGACCTAGCCCTTTACAAGGGGACCAGGTCCTTATAGGCTAATTTGTAGATTTAAAGCTAGATGAATCTCTTCTTCCCTTTGGCCCTCATATAGGTCTCAAACCTTTCTACGGAAGAATTAATGATTAAGTCTTCAGGAATATCCTCATCCTTTAGGAGCTTAAATATCTCATTAAACCGTCCTACATCAAAGGCTATGTGGCTATCGCTGGAAAAGATCATGGGTACCTGATGCCTTTTACACATCCTGGCAATCTCTAAGCAGTTTTCCTCACTACCAGACCTGCTGGTATGGAGGGAACTATTATTGATTTCAATTAAAGTAGAGGTCTCCTTGGCCTTTAAGACTACCCTCTCTATATCTATGGGGAAGATAGGATTACCCAGGTGGACTACTACATCCACATATTCATTTTCCATAACCTTTAAGATAGCCCTGGTATTGCCCTCCCTATCCATGGGTAGGATGGGTCCCTTGTGAAGACCTGCCAGAACTATATCTAGGTTTGGAAGATAGGCTTCAGGAACATCTATCTCACCATCCTCGCTTATGATATTGGCCTCTACTCCCTTCAATATCTCAACTCCATATATATTATTTGGTACAACCTTTAGGTTCCATATATGCCAAACATCTGCAGCCCCTTGTAGGGATGGACCATGGTCGGTTATTCCTATATATTTCATACCCTTATTACTTGCTTCCTTAGCTATTTCCTGTATTGTACTATAGGCATGACCACTAGCTATGGTGTGGTTATGCAAATCTATAAGTATTTCCATATCAAAAACTCCCTTCATCTCTAGTTTACCCTATTATAATATAAAAAGTCTTTGTATACATTATTTCCAAATTAAAATAGCCCCGAAGGGCTATTCATACAAGACTAATTTTTACCACCAAAAATGGATTTAAAGAATCCCACGATAGCGTCTAGTATTCTTTGTAGGAGGGACTTGACCTCCTCATTATTCCTCAAGGTTTCATCCAGTTTTTCACCGATGTTTTTGAGCTGGTCCTTGATGGCACTGGTGTCTAGATCTAATTTACCTATCTTCTCCATAAGCTTTTGGAGTGATTGCAGTTGTTCATCATTAAGGTTGATATCTAGTTTGCCTGATATTTCGATTATGATTCGCTTAATCTCCTCTGGGTCCTTGACAGCCTTGGAGATAATCTCTTCCTTTACTTCCTTTATGAGTTTAGCTGCCTTGTCCTTACCTATGGCCTCTCCCAGTTCACCAGATGTAACTATCTCCTCATTGGCCACCTTCTTCTGCTCCTCACTTAGCTCTTGGCCAGTAACCTCTTCAAAGGCCTTGATAATACCTGTCAGGGCCCCTGTACCGGAAACAGGGAAGGGGGCAGCTGCTATGACCTTAGCGTCCTTAACCCCTGCTGTAACCAGGGCGCTTTGGTACATTTCCTTGGTGACCCAGGTTATATTGTAGGTGTCCACTGTGATCCCTGAACCATCATCCAATAGCTCCACATAGGCTGATGATATGGTCCTGGTACCTAATTGGGCCTCTGAGGCAACCCCTTCTAAGTAGCGTCTTTCTTCTTGGTTGTTAATCTCTATTATGGTTGTTTTATCTTCCTCTACATCAAAAATATCTAGTATTTGTTTTCTTTGGTCCTGGTTCAAGTCCTTACCCAAGGTTACCACTACACTAGTATCAGCAAAGGCAAAGGAATTAAAGATAAAAAGAAAAGTCAATACAAGGGTTATAATCCTTTTTACATTTTTCTTTTTCATGTCTACACATCCTTTTAGATATATTATCATCCTTATTTTACCACATGGTAAAGGTATTTAATATCGAATCTTGTAAATATCCTAATGAACATTGAAGGATGCTCCCCCAATAAACTCCCTTAACAAGGAATTGGTGGGGATGGCGCTTTCATCTTCTATATCTAGGAAGTACTCCAAAAACCTAAGTAGCTTCCTAGCCTCACTATAGTAGACGCTGGAGTTGTCTATCTCCTTCAAAAGTGGGGCTATATACTTCTTGAGGACCGCCATCTCATAGACCAGGGATGAGTTAAACATGACATCCGCCTCCTCCTGGTAGGGGAAGATGTTCCTTTCCTCACCAGCCCTGACCCCCTGCCATAGCTCAAAGGTCCTAAGGGGTTTATTGCCCCTGAATTTAACGTCCCTGACCATCCTTCTGATTAGTCTTATATCCGTAGTTGCTATTCGGTTATGGGCATCCAGGTTCAACTGAGTAAGGGCAGAGATATAGATTTTAAACTTGTTTTTCTCAGGTATCTCATAGGTTAGCCTAGGATTTAAGCCATGGATTCCCTCTATGATAATGGGGTGGTCTTCATCCACAGAAACTATCCTACCCGACTTCTCACTCTTACCAGTTATAAAGTTAAACTTGGGTAACTCTACACTTTGTCCTTCCAGGAGCTTTAGTAAATCAATGTTTAACTGCTCCAGGTTTACAGCATCCAGGGACTCAAAGTCGTAGCTTCCATCCGGATTTAATGGAGTCTTATCCCTATCTACAAAGTAGTCATCCAATGATATGGCTATGGGCCTTTTGCCATTGACCCTAAGCTGGACGGCCAGCCTTTGGGCGAAGGTGGTCTTACCTGAGGATGAAGGTCCTGCTATTAGGATTATATTATTGTCCTTATTGGCGCAGATCTCATCGGCGATTTGACCAATCTTTTTCTCATGTAGGGCCTCAGATACCTTGATGGCATCCACTATTTCCCCTCTCTGAATCTTCTCATTGAGGGAGCCTACATAGGCCAAGTCCAAGATATCCAACCACCTGCTGGATTCTTCAAAGACCTGGGCCAGCTTCTTCTGCTCCACGAAGTTATTTATATCATAGTTATTCTTCTTACTTGGAAACAGGATTAGGGCCCCAGGATAGTAGTACTTGAGCCTAAACTCATCTATATAGCCTGTTGAAGGAGCCAGGTAGCCGTGGAAGGAGTCCACGTGGCTGCCTATGGTATAGATGCTTACTTCCTTCTTATCAATGGTCCTAAAAAGGCGGACCTTGTCCTGGTATCCATACTTTTCAAATATCTCTATAGCCTCTTCCTTGCTAAAGACGGTTCTTTCTATCTCATAATCTGCCCTTATTATCTCCCACATCTTCTTTTCTATTTCCTGTAGCTGCTTAAACCTAAGGGAATAGGGCCTATGTAACTTGACATAGAGGCCTGGACCTATAAAGTGTTCTATGTTAACCTGGGCCTCTGGATATAGTTCCTTACATGCCATGATAAAGATGGCAGATATGGTCTTGGTATATATCCTATAACCATCTACATCCCTATTGTCGAGAAATCTTATCTCCATGCCATCCTCAACCTTCTTGTAGAGGTTGTAGATTTGATTGTCTATCCTGGCTCCTAAATACTTCTTGTACTTGTCCTTGTAGATTTCCTTGGATAAGTCTAGTAAAGAGCTATCTTCCTTCGCAATAACTTGACCGATTCCTTCTACCTTAACCTGTATATCCATTATCCTCACTCCTTATAATATAAAGGCTACCATATTAAATGGTAGCCTTCAAGAGTGAATATCTTCTATCTTACTATACTTGCTTCTACTACAATCCTTCTACTATTGTCTCCGGTTTTACAGGTAAAGAGGGTAATTCTTTCCTCATTGTGACCTGCCTTGCCTTTTGAGTTTATCCTATGATACTTGTCTGTACCATCCTTCATGTAACCCATCTCATCTACTTCATAGACTGCTGTTGTCCTATACTTAAATGGTGTTCCGTTGCCATCGGTGACTATGAATTCTTTAGCATTCCATATACCACTAAAGGGTCCTGGATTATGTTGGATAAAGTTGGTATGTTGGTTGTCAGTACCGCTGAATACTGGAGCTCCACCCCAGGTTGATGCATAGCTGCTACTATCGATAATGCTTTGGGCCTTTGACATGCCCCCGTTCTTATACTTAACAGCCTTACCATTGAAATAGATGGTATATGGGGCATACTCTGGAGCCTTTGGCTTAGGAGCTGGTTCTTCCTTCTCCTTGGGCTCCTCAGGTTTGTTAGTGTTTTCTAGCTTTTGACTATCCTTTTGAGCAGGTTTTTCTTCCTGTTTTGCTTCTCGTTTAACCTCTTCCTTCTTAAGCTGAGTTACTTGTTTTGGTTCCGCTTTAACCTCTTTTACCTCTGCCTTTTTGGTTTCAGTCGCCTTGGCTGCATGTTTTTCTTCCTTTACTTCAGTCTGCTTGTCCTCAGTTTTTTCAGACTCAACCTCTTCTACTTCGGCTTCCACTGGTTCTACTTCTTCCAATATGTCTTCAACTAGTATTTCCTCGGCTGACTTAGTATCCTTTACTTCTTCAACTACTTTATCATCTACCTCTACTACTCTAGTATTTCCTTCATCCGTCTTCTCTACTACAGCATCTTTAGTTGAGTATAGTTCTGTTGCAAAACCCTGGATTGTAAATGTAGTTGTAAAAGATACTATAAACACTAACACTAAGTAAAATATTTCCTTTTTACCTAATTTCATTTATTATTAATTCCCCCTCTTATCCTTGGTAACTCTCTATCTTGGCCTATCTTAATGTCTTGGTAACTTTCGAAAATTTACTTCATATTCTATATCGGACATAAAACTAAATATTATAGCCTTGCTAAAGTTTTTCTACTTCTTTCTTTTGATGAGTCAAGTATATAGGGGGAAGATAAAGTTCAAAATAAGATAAGGTAAAGTCCTTGTAAAGTTTTGCCTTTTTTGTCGATAATTGTTTATTAAATAAAAAAACCCAGGTTTTACACTGGGATGGTATAACTTCTCTATTATTCTATTTAAAAATCTATTATGTATTTTTGCGTTCTCTCAACGAAAGATACTCAGTGAATGAACTTGCACCTATTTTTCTTCTCTTATCTAGCATCTCATACCAAATAATATTCCCTTGAGACTCAGTAATTAGGCCCTTCTGTAAAGCAGTTACTAGAATATCCCCTGTAGTTATATGGTCTAAGCCGAACTCAATAATATATGATTTGATATCTTTTAAGTTATTACTAGCAACTATGCCACCTAATTCCTTCGCTAGAGCTATTGAGGCTGCTTCTCCCTTCCCGATTACTTTATGCTTACCAGTTGGAGCTTCTGTTAATTGGTAATATGTCATGTACACATCTGTACCTATAATAATCTCTTCAAGAACAGCTTCTTTATTTGCTAACATCATATCTAGTCGTCTTTTTAGATGTGAAATACCAGGTTTACTTAATTCTAGATATACTGGTTTTGGGATAACTATCCTTCCTGGATATAGTATAGGTAATAAACTTTGATTATTAACCCATAAAAATGCCGAAATACAGTCTGTATCAAAAAATAGCAGATCAGTCAATTAGCTCTCCTCCCTCCCCTCCTTCACCATAGACTATGTCATATCTAAAGGCATCTAACATTAGCTCTTCATATTTTCCTTGAGAAATAATTTCTTTTTCCAGTAAGTTTTCAGCTTGAGATACATAATGTCCTAAAACTAGCTTTTTCTTATTCTCTGGTGAAGGTTTATACAAAGATACATCGAACCCAAGTCTAGCTGCTGTCTTAATGATCCCTTGCCGATATTCTGTTGACTCGTTAGGTTCTAGTTCTCTTATATCTTCTAAACGAAATAACATAGCTTGACGACTTACTCCAAAATATTGCTCTATTTTTACGACTTCTTTAATGGTCAATTTTCGATCTTGTCCATCCTTGAAGGATTTTATTAGTTCATAAAGTGCTGCTGGGGGCATTAAAAAATATGATGCAAACTGATCAGCCTTTTTCTCATTTATGGTTCCGGCACCAATCTCTTTTGAGCAAACAATTGAAGATGAATCAGTGTCAAAATAGTAATGATATAGTTCATGGGCTAATGAAAATCTTTGCCTTCCCAATGACATGTCTGAATTTATGACAATAAGTGCAGAGGAGTTACCTTTTAAACAAGCACCACTTATGTTTTCACCTAATGGGTAAAAAACCAATGTCATATCAGGGATGGTTTGGGCAAGTAAAAAAATATCAATAGGAGAAGACGGGTCTTCCCCTAGCTTTTTCCTAATACTAATGGCTTTATTATTGATATCAATCTTATCTATCATTAATGTTACCCCCCGCCAACTCATCCATTTTTGCCTGGTTTAAGGCAATTTTATTAATTGTTGCCAATACAGACAAATCATTTCCATCAATTTTATTGGTACGGAATGCAATATTATATGCTGGCAATGTAACATCTTCATGTATTAAATCAGATATTGAACAGCAGAACAAAGCTGCCAGACTATCAAGCATATCTGAGCTAATTGACCGTTCTCCTTTTTCAATTTTAGAGATTAAGCTTTGATCAACTGATAAATAGTCTGCTAGTTGACTCTGTGTTAACTTTGATTCTTCACGCAACTGTTTTATTTTCAATCCCAACATTTTCAAATTAATTGACACATTAACTCCTCCTCTCATCTTCTTATATATATATTATACACTTCTTGTCATAATGTAAACTATTTATTTAATAATATTTATGACATATTAAAATGCAGAGGCAGTATTAAATACGAACCACTAATAGAAGGATATAGGTAATCTTTCAACTAAAATGTCCACTATCCTCCTGCTGGCAAATCCGTCACCATAAGGATTAGTGGCCTTACTCATTCTATCGTATGCCTCCTTATCTTCTAACAAGTGTTTAAAGGCTGTATATATCATCTCTTCATCAGTACCTACCAGCTTGAGGGTGCCAGCCTCAACCCCTTCAGGTCTTTCAGTAGTATCTCTCATTACTAGGACAGGCTTTCCCAAGCTGGGAGCTTCTTCCTGGATACCACCACTATCCGTTAGTATTAGGTAGGACCTGGCCATAAAGTTATGGAAGTCCAGCACATCTAGGGGTTCTATAATCCTAATCCTATCATTATTAGCTAAGATCTTATCAGCTATCTGCCTCACTTGGGGGTTCATATGGATTGGATAGATGATTTTTATATCCTCATACTCATCCACTATTCTCTTAATAGCCCTGAACATCCTCTCCATGGGCTGGCCTAGGTTTTCTCTTCTATGGGCAGTTATTAGGATTAACCTACTATCATTAGCCCAGTTTAGGTGTTCATGCCTGTAGTCAGGCCTTACAGTAGTCTTTAGGGCGTCTATAACAGTATTTCCCGTAACAAAGATACTTGAAGGGTCCTTTCCCTCTCTAATTAGGTTGGTCCTAGCCTTATCTGTCGGTGCAAAGTGGTAGTTAGCCATTATACCTACAGCCTGCCTATTGAATTCCTCAGGGTAGGGGGAATATATGTCATAAGTCCTAAGTCCCGCTTCCACATGCCCCACTGGTATCCTCAAATAAAAACAAGCTAAGGCCGTGACAAAGGTAGTGGAGGTATCCCCATGGGCCAAGACCACATCAGGCTTTACCTCTTCTAATACCTCTCTAATTCTAACTAGAATATCTATGGTTATGTCAAAAAGGGTCTGCCTCTCCCTCATTATGGACAGGTCATAGTCTGGATCTACATCAAAAGTTTCCAAAACTTGACTTAACATCTCCCGGTGCTGGCCAGTCACACAGACTAGGGTTTCTAGATTCTTCCTTGATTTTAACTCCTTAACTAGAGGGCACATCTTGATTGCCTCAGGTCTTGTACCAAATACTACCATTATCTTCTTCATAATCATACTCCTAAAAGTTTCCTTTATCATATATTTATAAGATAATGATAGTATAACCAAAAAATCCTAAGGTAAATTTACCTTAGGATTTTCAATGAAATATTATTATTCATATATCTGGGCTAGCTCCGCTTTTTTAGTCTTTCTAGCTTTAACAATTACATAGATTATAAAGGCAAATAGAGTCACAATCCATAGGCCAAAACCTAGATAGATCCATTTAAATACTGAATTATCTGGAGCCTTATCAAAGGATACTATAGCTGCCTTAACATTCCCTAGATTATCTAGGTGGACTAATTCAACCTCTCCATCACTTCTTAGACCATGGGTTAAGATGGAGTCTTCATCAAATCTCCAGCCACCTACCTTATTGTTAAATTTAATAGATGGATCTAGGTCTGTCAGGGTTTTACTAATCTCTATCTCATGCTCCTCATAGGGATTCTCATTTAAGAGCCTTTCCTCAGCTTCCAATACTTCATTTACCAAAAAGGAAACTTCATTAGCACTTGTGGAAACCAGGAATACCTCTCTAGCCGGCTTAAGCTCACCATCCAATAGATAAGTATAGGCATTGTTGTCGCCATCAGCAGTAATAACAAAGTTTTGACCATTTAGGGCATAGTAGAACCCTAATGACTCATCATCATTACTGAAGAACATCTTTTCAAAGCCTAGGGCTGCCATTCCCTTATCTAGGTAGGGGTCTACTATCAGTTTTAACTGCTTACCATCCCTATCTATTACAAAACCGGCCTCTTCTGGTCTTTTAAGTAAAATCTTGAACTCCTGCTCCAACTTGTCTTGTTTAGCCTTTATGACGACTTCTAGGCTATCCTTGCCTTCTTCTATAGTTACGAGTTCATCATAAGTAAACTCAACATTCTCTTGAGCTGACCTTACTTCTAGTTTTATATCATTTATATTTCTAGGTAGTGTCACACTATAATCAAATTTCTCAGACTCCGGTTCAATAGTCTCCAAGAGGACTCCCTTTAGACGTTCAGAGGCTGAAACTATGCCTATTTCCCTGATAAGGGGAGTTTTCATACGTTCTTCAAGCTGCTCCCTTTCTAATTCTTCAGGTGTTTTTTGTGGTGGTTTTGGTATCTGCTTATCCTTTTCTGTCTGATCCACCTTAGGGTTGGTTTGTGGTTTTGGAGATACTGGTTTTTCCTTAACAGTTACGGTAAAAGTTTTACTATAGCTAAAGCCATCTCCTGCCAGGTTTTCTCCCCTAAATTCTACAACTATATTAGCTGTCCCTGGCTTTAAGGCAGTGAAGGATATGGTTTCTGAAGGGTTTGCGGTCTCTGAACCACCAGTATCCGCCAGATAGGTAGTTTTGGATAGTTTTATAATAGAACTATCAGAAACAGATACACTACCCTGGAAAAAACCACCGGGTGCCTTTGCACTTAATTTAATTGAACCAGTCTGTCCCACAGTTAAGCTAGAGGTCACAGAAGCGCTACCACTAGCATAAGCTACTGTCGTAGATACTAGCATTATAAAGATAAGACTTATTATTATTCTCTTTAAACTATTTTTTCTCATGTCACTACTCCTTAATTAGTTTTATTCCAAGATAATGCCTTTTAATATCCATCATATCGAAACCATCAACTACGCCGTCTTTATTGGTATCTGCAGCCTGTAATTGTTCACCTTTTAACTTCTTAATTCCTAGATAATGTCTCTTAATTTCCATCATGTCAAAACCATCTATTGTTCCATCACCATTGACATCACCTTTTTTATATTCAGAATCTCCAACAGGTGCTCCTATATTCAAGTAATCCATGCTAACAAATCCTACATGGCCATTATAGCTTGTCCTTGCCCAGCCGATGTCAGTCGCTTCTACCACTATCTTAGTTCCTTTAGGTATGGTAGTCAGGATTTGAGAAGATGTAGAAAATGATTTTCTTAGGTTTAAGTTAGCCGTAGTAGTTGCATGGGCTGGCTTTTGATACTTGAGCTCCTGCTCAGCTGGAGGAGTCCAGTTTTCTGGTGCCTTAGGCAGGGTTCCCTTAGGCCCATGTTGGGCTATGTTTTTTATTCCAGATTCATTTATAAAACCAAACTCTTCAAATAAGTTCATGGGATAGCCCTTTTTCTGTGTAACTCCCTTGTAGTTTGGCATCATCAGGGTAGTCTTTATCCTTTTGTTTTCCTTACCTAAATTAACTATTACCTGATACTTCAAGCCAGATTTAGTCTTATACCATTCTGCATTCCCACTACTTTCCTTGTAGACAGGATAAGAAGTGTTATCCTTTAGTAAGGAAAGGTTATAAGCATTATGGTCCTTACGTCCATTCTGCTTGTCCAATCTATAGGCAAGACTTGCTATTTTTATACCATAGTAGGGGTCTGAAGCATATCTGACCGTGATCCCTGCTCCCTTGTTCCCAAAAGAAGCACCTTCATGCCTCCAGTTAGATATATCAAAATAGCCTGATATTTGATCTTTCATATGTTTTTCAACTGCTAAACCTACACCTTTATATCGTTGAGCTTGATCAGGATCTGAATCTACAGCTCCCCATCCAAACAGGTTATACCTCTCTAAGGCATACTTGCTAGTGCCATGACCTGATTCCAAATTAGCCTGTTGGAAGATAAGCAATGGGTTCATACCCCATTTTAAACCCTGTTCTATAAAGTTATAGGTTGCACCGGTCATGACAGATGTTTTATCACCTATGGCTTTACTTAGATAGGTCTCTAACTCACCATTATAATAGTTTGTCATAGATCTAACAGGAAGCCATTGAAAATAGGCATAATAATCCCCTACAACCTTGTTCTTAAGATCCCTATCAGAGTAGAAGTTTATACCATCAGGTGAATAGTAGTTAGTTTCTGGCTTAAGCTCCTTAGGGGCTATACCATAGGTCAAGGTAAAGTCCCTATCTGATACTTTCGTATTAGGTCTTACAACCCTTACTCTTAGTTCACCATCTTTGTTAACTGTATAGGTCTCCTGGACAGGAACTATATCATATGGTTGTTCTTTAGTCTTATAATAGTCTTCATTTCCACCTATTTTTATATAATCCCCAGCCTCTATATATATCATGGGAATTATGTCTGTTTTAACTACATCAACATATCCCCTACCACCTTGGATCTCCACATCTGCGATTATTCTGCCATTATACTCTTCAAAGTCATATACATACATCATATAATGGGCAGGTATATAGGTTGCTGAGTTTGAAAGGCTTTTGTTCTTATAAATAATTAAAGTTACTGTAGCCTTATCTTCATCATTACGAATTGGAGGTGAGGCTCGATATGGATATGATTGGGCCTGGGCCCTAGTAGCAGCCACTATCTTTAAGGGTGAGCGGCTATTGCTTGCAGTGATAACCCCATCCTTGTGTTCTAGCATCTTCTTCTTTGCTTCAGCAAAACTAGTATATTCACCTACAGGATCTCCAAATACTACCTTCTTGTTTTCTAATGAAAGATTGTAGACGGTATAGGTAACTGAATTTGCTTCAGCCTTCATTGGTAAACTGGTTATTATAAACATTATTAATAATGACATTGTCACGAACTTTATAAGATACTTTCTGAAATACATTATGTAACACCCCTTACTCCTTTATACAAACATAATTATAACATAAATCCCTGGCTAAAACAGAGATTTTGACAAATCCTCACATAATTATTTACCCCACTTATTTCCAAGATAACAAAGGAATAAAGGAAACCATCTATAGTCCTTTATTCCTTAAATATCGGTTAAATATATGATTTTTTAACGCCATAAACAGCTGAACTTCGAGCTTATTCCTTCAGCTTTCCTTCATTAAATACCTTTTGGAGGTTCTCCTTAAAGGGAGGCTCTACTATACCCTTCTCTGTAATAATAGCGGTGATATTATCTGCAGGTGCTACATCGAAGGCAGGATTGAATACCTTGATATCCTTAGGTGCAGTGAGTCTTTCTCCAAAATGACGGATTTCATCTCCATCCCTTTCCTCTATGGGTATATCATCTCCTGATTTGATAGAGAAATCAACTGTTGAAAAAGGTGCAGCTATATAAAATGGAATATTATGCGCCTTGGCTAAGATGGATAGAGAATAGGTCCCGATTTTATTTGCACTATCGCCATTAGCTGCAATCCTATCTGCCCCTACTATAACTGCATCTATCTGGCTAGTCTTCATGACTAGGCCAGCCATATTGTCACAGATAACTGTTACATCTATACCAGCCTGCTTAAGCTCCCAGGCAGTGAGTCTAGATCCTTGTAGGAGGGGCCTGGTTTCATCAGCAAACACCTTAAATTTATGTCCCTGTTCATGGAGGATATACATGGGCGCTAGGGCAGTACCATACTCAGATGTAGCCAAGGCTCCAGCATTACAATGGGTAAGAAGGCCCTCACAACTGGCCAGTAACTCCGCCCCATACAATCCTATGGACTTACAGCTAGCTATATCTTCAGCTAGGATCTTCTTAGCCTCTTGAAGTATTATGTCATTAGCTTCATTTTCATTAGTGAATTCTATTTCCCTGGCCCTCTTCTTCATCCTATCTGCAGCCCAGAATAGGTTATAGGCTGTGGGCCTTGATGTACATATGTATTCAGCTGCCCTATCCACGGCTTCAATAAACCCTTCCCGGCTATTGAAAGAAGCATTCTTAATTCCTAAGTAGATACCAAATCCCGATGCAATACCTATGGCAGGTGCTCCACGTACTTCTAGTCTTTTGATGGCATCCCACATCTCTTCAATGGTATGGATATCTAAGACCTTGTATTCCTCAGGTAAGAGTGTCTGAGCAATAATCTTAACAACCCCATCTTCAACCCATATTGGCTTAGTCTTCATCTATACTCCCCCTTCACCTATAGTCCTTTTCTTCATTATAATATAAAGCATAGTGGTTAGCAAAAGAGGGAAAAATAATAAGTATCCATTTACAGTTGTGAGATAAGTCGAGCTTGTACTGGCAATTACTTTCTGTATTTGGCTGCCATTATTGTACTTTGGATAGGCTACACTAAGTAGGACAGGTTTTCTCCGAACATGATATAATAATATTAGGAGGAGAAAATCATGTCAAAAAGATATTACGAGGAAAAT